>WNGI01000127.1_pt1 | contig 58016 bp, 38 predicted proteins | sample 5400621 | NCBI WGS metagenome assembly WNGI01 (sample SAMN13153374, study PRJNA577476) | soil metagenome | isolation source: 20 cm soil or saprolite under Garry oak tree replicate 1 | place: USA:California | collected 2016-06-15 | reverse complement strand
CCCCCGCTTCCCGCTCCCCGCCGCGCCGCTCTACATCGCCGACGGTCACCACCGCTACGAAACGGCCAGCGCTTATGCGCTTGAGAACCCCGCCGCCGATCGCGTCCTGTCACTAATCGTGTCCGCGCGGGATCCGGGTCTCGCCGTGCTGCCCACGCATCGCGTGATCTTTGGGCAGGGCCGGGATCTCGAGCGCCTGCTGCCGCGCTGGCGCGAGTGGTTCGACGTGCAGGCGCTCGCCACGGGGAGCGATCCCGTGAGCACCCTGGCCTCGCTCGGTCGCGATCGCACCGCCTGTCTGGTCGCGGATCGCTCGAGCACCTTCGTCCTCCTGCTCAAGCCGGGTGCCCTGGCGGACCGGTTGCCGAGCCTCGCGCAGAGCGCCGCCGTGCGCGAGCTCGATGTCGCGCAGATCGAGTCGCTCGTGGTCAGGGAGATCCTGGGCGCGGGCACGACCACGCCGATCGTTCGCTACGTTCCCGACGCCGAGGAAGCGCTCGCCATGGTACGGCACGGCGGGGGGGCGGTGGCGGTGTTGCTCAATCCAACGAAAGTGGAGCAGGTCTTTGCGGTCGCGGACGCGGGCGACGTGATGCCGCCGAAATCGACCTACTTTATTCCCAAGGTGCCGAGCGGACTAGTCCTGCGGCCCCTGACGTAGCGCGCCAATCAGGGCTTTGCAGAACTGCGGCAAATCGGCTGGCGTGCGCGAGGAAATGAGGTTGCCGTCCACCACCACTGCGCTGTCTTCCCACACGACCCCGGCGTTTTCCATGTCGTCCTTGATCGCGCGGACGCTGGTGGCGCGCTTGCCCTTGAGAATCTTGGCGGAAATCGGCACCCACCCCGCATGACAGATGAACGCGACCGGCTTCCCGGCCTGATAGATCTCGCGCGTCAGCCGGAGCACCTTGTCGGAGCGCCTGAGTTGATCCGGCGCAAAGCCGCCGGGGATGACCAGCGCGTCGAAGTCCGAGGACTCGACTTGATCGACGTTCGTGTCGACCGTGACAGGGTAGCCGCGCTTCCCGGGGTAGGTTTTCTCGCCCATTCCTGCAACGGTCGTACTGGCCCCCTCCTCCTCGAGGCGGATCTTCGGGTACCAGAGCTCGAGGTCCTCGTACAGAGGAGCCGCGAAAATGAGAATGCGTTTGCCTTTGAGAGACATGCGCGGAACCTATATCTTTGCGTGTCGTGAGGCTACGTCAGCAGATTCTGGACAACCTCGACAGCGTGTATCGCGAGGCGTACGACCGGGCCAAGAAAGCGGGCGACGAGCGCCGCATGGCCGATCTGGACGCCGCCTATCAGCGCGAGCAATTGCTGCTCGAAGTCTTGCTCGACATTCGGGATGGTTTGCGTGGCCCCCCCCCCGCCCCCGCGCCGTCCGCGCCTCCGAAGCACGACTCAGGCACCAATCCGCTCGCTGCCCTCGATACCATTCGCCGCATCACCAAACTCCGGTAGGAGGTTCATCGTGCGCCGTGCGCCGTACGTAGTCGCGTTGTCGCTCATCGCCGCCTGCGGCTCCAAGGCTGATCTCGTGATCGAGGGTGGACCGGTCTGGACGGGTCTGTCCACGGGCCGCGGCAAGCCCGGCGCCGTCGCGATTGCGGGCGGCAAGATCCTCGCGGTGGGTGACTCGGCTGAGCTGGCGCGCTACATCGGTTCCAAGACGCAGGTGCTCGATGCCCGAGGCGGACTCATCATGCCGGGGTTTGCGGACGGCCACACGCATTTTGTCGATGGCGGCTTCCAGCTCGCCTCCATCGATCTGCGAAATGCCGCGAGCCCGCAGGAGTTCGTGCGGCGTATCAAGGAATACGCTGCTCATTTGAAGCCGGGTGAATGGATTCTCGGTGGCGATTGGGATCACACCCTCTGGCGCGGTGCCCCTCTGCCTCGCCACGACTGGATCGATTCGGTCACACCCAACAACCCGCTGTTCCTCAGCCGGTTGGATGGACACATGGCGTTGGCAAACGCCGCCGCCATGCGCGCTGCGAAAGTGTCGCGTGAGACGCGCGTCCCCGGCGGCGGCGAAATGCCTCGCGATGCCCGCGGCGACCCGATCGGGATCTTCAAGGACAACGCCGAGGGCTTGGTTGACGCGGCTATCCCGGCGCCGTCGCCCGAACAGGAGGACTCGGCCGTCGCGCGGGCGCTGAAGTACGCCGCGTCACTGGGCGTGACAACGACGGCGAACATGTCGGCATCGTGGGCGAATCTCGCCGCGTACAGGCGGATGGAGCACGCCGGCCGCATGACCGCGCGGGTGTTCCTCTACTTGCCGATCGATGAGTGGAAGGCTGTCGCCGAGAGTGCCGGCCGCGGCGGAGGGGGAGGAGACGATTGGGTGCGCATCGGTGGCGTCAAAGGCTACATGGATGGCTCGGCCGGGTCACGCACCGCGTACTTCTTCGAGCCCTTCTCGGACTCGGCGGGCTACTACGGCCTGATGCACCAGCCCGAGGCGCAGATGCGTGCCTGGGTCGGGGCCGCGGACTCCGCCGGGCTGCAGATCGCCGTGCACGCCATCGGCGATCGGGCCAACGCGATCATTCTCGCGATCTACGACAGCGTGACGCACGCCCACGGCGCGCGGGATCGGCGCTTCCGCGTCGAGCATGCGCAGCATTTGCGCCCACGGGAGATCCCGCTGTTCGGGGCCCGTCGCGTGGTCGCCTCGATGCAGCCCTATCACGCGATCGATGACGGCCGCTGGGTGGAGCAGCGCATCGGGCCGGAGCGGATCAAGACGACCTATGCATTCCGTACCTTGCTCGACACCGACGCGCCCCTCGCGTTCGGCTCCGACTGGACCGTCGCCTCGCTCGATCCGATGATGGGTGTCTATGCCGCGGTGACTCGACGCACGCTGGACGACAAGAACCCGGGCGGCTGGGTGCCGGAGCAAAAGATCAACGTGGGCGAGGCGCTGCGGGCCTACACCTACGGGAACGCCTGGGCGACGTTCAATGAGCAGAAGTGGGGCACGCTGGCGGCGGGTCGGTTTGGCGATGTGGTTGTGCTCGATCGGGACCCGTTCGCGGTTGCGCCAGAATCGCTCGGGACCATCAAGCCACGCTACACCATCGTCGGCGGCCGGGTGGTCTACCAAAAACCGTAAGCTATTTTCTCTCTATCATGGCGACACCCTCCCGCACCCGCGTAGCCAAGCTCGCAAAGGCCCCTGCGACGCTGTCGAAAGGTGATCTGCTCGACATCTATCGGCTGATGTTGACCTCGCGGCGGATCGACGATCGGGAGATCCAGCTCAAGCGCCAAAACAAGATCTTCTTCCAGATCTCCGGCGCTGGTCACGAAGCCATCCTCGTCGCCGCCGGCAAAGCCCTCCGCCCCACCTACGACTGGTTCTATCCCTACTACCGCGATCGCGCGCTTTGTCTCACCCTCGGTATGACGCCCACCGAGATGTTTCTCGCCGGCGTCGGTGCCGCCGACGATCCGAATTCGGGTGGACGGCAGATGCCGTCCCATTGGGGGCACAAAGAGCTCAACATCGTCAGCCAATCGAGCCCGACGGGGACGCAGTTTCTGCAGGCCGTCGGGTGCGCGGAAGCCTGGCTGCGCTATAGCCGCATCGACGAGCTCAAAGAAAAGCCGATTCACGGTGATGAAGTCGTCTATTGCTCGGCGGGCGACGGCACCACCAGCGAAGGTGAATGGTGGGAAGCACTGAACAGCGCGAGCAATCTCAAGCTGCCGGTGTTGTTTCTGATCGAAGACAACAAGTACGCGATCTCGGTGCCGATCGAGGTGCAGACAGCCGGGGGATCAGTCTCGAAGCTCGTTTCGAACTTCCCGAATCTGCTTGTCGCAGAAGTCGATGGCTGTGACCCCGTCGCGTCCTACCAGGCCATGATGCGCGCTGCGGAGTGGTGCCGGCAGCGGAAGGGTCCGGCGCTCGTGCATGCGCACGTCACCCGCCCGTACTCGCATTCCCTCTCCGACGACGAAATCCTCTACAAGCCGCCGCGCGAACGGGAAGAAGAGGCGAAGCGCGACCCGGTGACGAACTTCCCGAAACGGTTGATCGAGGATGGCGTCGCCACCGCAACGGAAATCGACGCCATCAAGGCGCAGGTGGACGAGGACATCCAGGTTGCCGCCGACATGGCGTTGGCCTCGCCACAGCCCAAGGCGGAGACGGCCACGCTCTGGGTCTACTCGCCGGACGTGGATCCGACGTCGGAGCAGTTCGACACCGAAGACGATCCCCATTTCACCGGCGAGCCTACGACGATGGTGGATCTGCTCAACGCCTGCATGAAGGACGAGATGGCGCGCGATCCACGGATCCTCGTGTTCGGACAAGATGTCGCCGATGTCAGTCGCGAGCAGTACTTGAAGGACGTGAAAGGGAAAGGCGGCGTCTTCAAGGTGACGTGGGGCTTGCAGCGCCTGTTCGGTGGCGACCGCGTCTACAATTCGCCGCTGGCTGAGGCCAACATCGTCGGCCGGGCGATCGGACTCGCTACGCGCGGGCTCAAGCCGGTCGTCGAAATCCAGTTCTTCGACTACATCTGGCCCGCCTATCACCAGCTCCGCAACGAGCTGGCGACCATCCGGTGGCGCTCGAGCAACGCGTTCAGCGCGCCGGTCGTGGTGCGTGTGACCTATGGCGGCTATCTGAAGGGCGGCTCGGTGTACCACTCGCAGACGGGCGCCACCATCTTCACCTCTGTCCCCGGACTGCGCGTGATTTGCCCCGCGACGGCGCTCGACGCCAATGGCCTGCTGCGCACCGCCATTCGCTGCGACGACCCCGTGCTCTTCCTCGAACACAAGCACCTCTACCGCCAGACCTACAACAAAGCACCAAATCCCGGTCCTAACTTCATGATCCCGTTCGGCAAGGCGAGAGTCGTCCGGCAAGGGACGGGGCTGACGGTCGTCACTTACGGCGCCGTCGTCCAACGGACGCTCGTCGCCGCCAAGGACGTCGAGGAGAAAGAAGGCATCAGCGTCGAGGTGATCGATCTGCGGTCGCTGTCGCCCGTTGATTGGGAGACGATCGAGCAATCGGTCCAAAAGACAAACAAAGTGATCGTCGCGTACGAGGACGCGCAGTCGTGGGGCTACGGCGCCGAGATCGCCGCGCGCATCGCGGATCAGTGCTTCCCCTGGCTCGACGCGCCCGTCAAGCGCGTCGCGTCCACCGACACCTTCGTGGCGTACGCTCCCGACCTCGAGGACTACATCCTGCCCCAGGTGGAGGATCTCGCGCAGGCGATCCGCGAGCTGCATGCGTTTTAAGCCGGGCCTCACATACGGAGTTCTGTTTTTCCTCTCGGGCGCCACCGGCCTGATCTACGAGCTGCTCTGGGTCCGCGTTCTCTATCAATCGTTCGGCTCCACAATTCAGTCCGTCGCCACCGTCGTCGCGGCCTACATGGGCGGCCTCGGCCTCGGCGCCTGGCTGTTGGGCCGCGTCGCCGACCGGTCGCAACGGCCCGCGGTGCTGTACGGCCGCCTCGAGATCGCCATCGGTGTGTTTGGCATCCTCTCGCCCCTCGTGCTCGGCCTGGCGCATTGGGTTTACATCGGAACGGCCGGGGCTCTGGCCTTGGGCGGCGGCGCAAGCGTCGCGCTGCGGTTCGGCCTCGCCGCGCTGGTCCTGCTGATCCCCACCACGCTCATGGGCGGAACGCTGCCAGTACTGACGCGAGCGTTGATGGGCGACGATCGTGGCTTGCTCAAGCCGTCGCTCGGACGCCTGTATGGCTTGAATACGCTCGGCGCGATGATCGGCACGGCGCTGGCGGGCTTCCTCTTGATCGAGCTGGCGGGCGTGCGCGCTTCGCTGTGGGCGACCGCCGCTACCAACCTGGCGATTGGGGCGGCGGCGATCGCGCTGGGTCGCGAGCGGAGCTCGGCTGACCCCGGGCGCAAGCCCGGGGAGGACCAAGACAAGCCCACCGCTCGCGATCAGCTCACGAAGGTCGCACTCGTGCTCCTCGGCCTCACGGCTTTCGCGTCGCTGCTCGATGAAATCGCGTGGACTCGCGTGCTGGTCATGATCGTCGGTGGATCGACGTATGCCTTTACGCTGGTCCTCCTGGTCTTCCTGCTCGGCATTGGTCTCGGCAGCCTCATCGTCGCGCGTCGCAGCGAGCCTCGTATCGAAACCGCCGCAACGGCTGCGCTCGCTCAGGGCATCAGTGGCATCGGCGCCGCGCTGCTGTTCGTCTTCTTCGGTTTCCTGCCGACCTATATCATCGCCGTCTTCCAGATCGGGGACCTGAGCGCCGCCTCGCGTCTCGCGTTGATGGGCCTCGCCGTCGGTGCGGTTGTCCTCATTCCCGCCCTCGGCATGGGCATGACGTTTCCGTTGCTGACCGATCTCACCGCGCGAGCTCGCACGGCGCGCGGTGCCGACGTGGGCGGCGCCTACGCACTCAACACCGTCGGCGGCATTCTCGGGGCCGTGCTCACGGGGTTTGTCCTCATCGCGGCGTTGGGAACGCAGACAACGCTCCGCCTCGGACTCGTCATCAACGGCATCGCCGCCCTCGCGCTCGCCGTGGTCGCCTCCCGCGGCATCGCCGAGGGCTCGGCGGAGGACCGGCGCATTCGTCGACGCGTGCTGATGGCGGGTGGAATGGGGACTCTTGCGTTGCTCGCCGCGACCGTCGCCCCTGGCTGGAGCACGCGGCTGATCGACCTCGGCCCGACGATTTACGCCCGTCAGCCCATGGATAAGGCCGCACGCGCCAGGTTCCTGGCGCATCGCGGCGTGCGCCAGCTCGCGTTTCAGGAAGGCCGCAATGCCACCGTCAGCGTCTGGGAGGGGGAAACCGGACGGTCATTGCGCGTGAACGGGAAGGTGGACGGATCCGACCGCGGCGACATGGACACTCAGATCATGCTTGGCCTGGCGCCCGTCGTCGCCCGTCGTGGCGCCGCGTCCGCTCTGCTCATTGGGTATGGCACCGGCGCCACGGCCCACGTCCTGGCCACGGCGCCTGGCATGAAGCAGCTGGAGGTCGTGGAAATCGAGCCCGCCGTTGTCGCCATGGACCGCTTCTTCACGGGCGTCAATGAGTCTGTGCTTGAAAGGCCCGGCGTGCGCGTCGTCCTCGACGATGCCCGCAGCGCGTTGCAGCTCGACCGGACCCGCTACGACGTGATCGTATCCGAGCCCTCGAACCCCTGGGTGGCAGGGATCGCGACACTCTACACGCCGGAGTTCTTCCGCATCGCGCGTTCCCGGCTTTCGAACGACGGCGTCTTTTGCCAGTGGATCCAGCTCTACCAGCTGCCGCTGCCGGTCGTCGCCGGCATCGTGCGGAGCTTGCAAGCGGTGTTTCCGTACGTGCATGTCTGGTTTGGCGGGACGGCGGATCTCGTCGTCCTCGCGTCGCCGCGGCCGCTGACGTACGACCGGCAGTGGTTGGGCGAGCTGCTTGGTCCTGGCGGACCCATGCACGCGCTGAGCCGGGAATGGCTGAGCCTCGAATCACCGGACGATTACTTCGGCAGGCTGCTGCTCAGCGACTCCGGAGTGACGCGGCTCGTCGCGCGCGCGACATTCGACCATACCGATAACCGGCCGCGGCTCGAGTTCGTCGCCGCGCGCCGGTTTCTCGATCCGACTGCCCTGACCTACGCCGTCTTCGATTCGCTGATCCAGATGGGCAATCGCGACGCCGCCACATCGCCCTTCGCACAGCTGCGGATTCTGGGGGCTCGGCGCGGCGACGCCGGCATCCTTCCGTATCTCGATGCGGCGCGCCGCGCGCAACCCAATGATGTCGAGTGGACGGTCAGGAGCGCGGGCATTCGATTGGCGATGGGAGATACGGCCCAGGCCGACTCGCTGCTCGGTGTCGCGACGGCGCGGGCAGGCAACGCCGATGCTTTGCAAATGCGCGGCCTGCTTGCGGCTGCCAGAAGCCAACCGCTGGCGCCGATGGCTCTCCGCGAGGCGCTCGCCGCCGGCGCGGACACGGCACAGATACGCGCCGCCATGTCGTTGCTTGCCGTCCGGGGAACGCGTTGGGGCGAGGCGGCGACCCAGGCGCGCGGTGCGCTGGAGGCGGCGCGAGGGACGTTCCGTCACCCCTTCCCTGGCGAGTTTCTCAACCAGGCCCTCGAACGGATTGCGCTGGACGCGCCGCCGGGCGTGGCGGACAGCCTGCTGACCTACGCGGCGGGGCGCAGGCCCGGTTCGGCTCGCTACCGTGAGATGGCGGCGGTCGCGGCGCTACGCGCGGGACGCTGTGAAGCCGCCGCGGCGAGCTTTGTGGAGTTGCTGGACTTCGCCCTGCAGCGAGACAACGGCCCCGCAATCGTGCGCGAGTGCTGGGGGTCTCAGGATTCTAGCGCGCGGACCGGGGCCGCTGGGGTGGGGGGTTCGGGTTCGGCACGGCCGGCGACGCGGGCGCCGGTGAGGCACTGAGCACATCGCGTATTTCGCCAGCTGCCGCGATGACGTGATCGACGTCGCGCGACAGCGCGCGTGCCTGCTGAGTCGCATTTGTCAGATCGCTGAGCACCGCGGCCACTCCCGCCGAGCGTAGCCGCAGCAAGTCGAACCGGACGTTCTGCATCGCGAGCACGCACGATTCGATTTGCTCTTCCACTCGTTTACGGCGCGTCAGGAGATCGCTCAGCGCCTGCCGCTGCCGCTCGAGCAGACTGAGCTGGCGCTCGCGCTCCGTCCCTTCTTCATGAAGCCTCACGGCCTCGATTCGCACCTCGATGCGCGCGAGCGCCCCATCGTCCACGTCGGCGCTCATGCCGTGCAGCATCTTGGCGAGCTCCTCAGCGCGCTTCAGCAGTGCGTCCACCGTCACGACCACGTCGGGCAAGAGCTTCCGCTCGGAGGTCGGTACGCGCTCCATGATTTTGAGGATCGCCTCCCGATCGTTGCGGGCCATGCGAATCGTATCGACGTGACGGCCGAACTCATTCGCCTTCGGCGCGGGCAGCGCGCGGCGCGAACCGAGTAGCGCTTCCTGCGCGTCGGGCGCCGCAGGCCGGTTCAGGACGTCACGCCAGGAGTACCCGTTCTGCCACAGCTTCATGTACTGGGGCAGCAGGCTGAAGCCGCCCCAGATCGCCGTGGGGAACAGCGACCAACCGAGACCATTGCCCATCATCAGGTCGATGAACATCAGACCGCCGCACACCGAGGCCCACGAGACGAAGCTGTCGCGGAATTTCGCGACCAGCCGCGACTCCCCGCTGGGCGTCAGATCGCTCTTGGGATCCTTGCGCGGTATGGGGCGCGTCGACCGGCGACGCTCGGGGCGGCCGCCGCCCGAGAGTCGTGCGGGTGGGCTCCCACCGCCGAGTCGCGTTTCCCCCCGCTGAGCTGCACCGCCACTGGTTCGGCGCGAGGGCCGATACGGCGGTGCGCTGCGCGACTCGAGCGCGCGCCTGAGCGCGTCGGCCGTCGGCCAGCGTGCCTCGGGCTCTTTCTCGAGCGAACGCATCACGCACGCCGAGAGGTCGTCGGGACAGGTCGGCGTCTTGTCCTGCAGGTTCGGCGCTTGCTCGGTGATTTGCTTCAGCAGAATGCCTGGGACGGTCGGCGCCGAGAAGGGCAGCTCGCCAGCGAGCATCTGGTATCCGACGACACCCAGACTGTAGATGTCCGAGCGGCCGTCGATCTCCCGATCGCCCGCGGCCTGCTCGGGACTCATGTAGTGCGGCGTGCCGATCGCCACGCCGGTCGCCGTCAGCGTGCCGGGACCCGTCGTCGACGTCAACGCTTTGGCTATGCCGAAGTCCGTCAGCACCGTCCGGCCACGACTTCCCTCCAGTAGGATGTTGTCCGGCTTCACATCGCGGTGGATGATGCCAAGCGCGTGCCCGGCGCCGAGGGCGTCGGCCGTCTCCATCATGATGCGCCGGGCCTCTTCGGGAGGTAGTCGCTCGCGGCGCTTCAGGCGCGCCGCGAGCGATTCACCATCCACGTAAGCCATCACGAAATAGACGAGCCCGTCGGGACCTTCACCGACGGAGTGGATCGGCACGATGTGGGGATGCGACAGCCGGGCAGCGGTCTCCGCCTCGCGCAGGAACCGAATGCGGATCTCCTCCCGGAACGCGAGGTCGGGCGGCAGCACCTTGACTGCCACCTTCCGCTTGAGCCGCTCGTCGCGCGCGTGATAGACGACGCCCATGCCGCCGCGGCCGATCTCCCCCTCGAGCGTGAAGGACGAGCCAAGGGCCTGGCTCAGCCGCTGCGCCAACAGATCGGTCATGCCGTTTTGCAATCCATTCGAGCACTAAGATTTAGCCGCCAACAAGCGGCCGTGCAACACACTCTGGCAGCGTCGAGTTGGCAGCCCCAGCGCCGCTTTGGCGGCTCCTTTCGGAACGGGCCTGCCGCAGACGGCGTTCTTTCGTGGCATAGACGCTGCATTCCGCGTCTTCGTTCAATGTGACGAAACCTACCATCGGAGAATCCATGTCAGACCGGATGAGCTTGCCTGTCCTACCGCTACGCGATGCTGTGCTGTTTCCCGGCGTCGCGACGCCGATCGGCGCGGGCCGTCCTGCGACATTGCGTGCTATAGAAGCCGCTCTCAAGCAGTCCGACCGCAAAGTCTTCGCCGTCGCCCAGAAGGAAAACATCGATCAGGTCTCCCCTGGCGTGCTGTACACCACGGGGACGATCGCGCGCATTAGCCAGGTCCAGCGCAATCTGGGCGGGGTCCAGCTGATCCTGCAGGGCGAAACTCGGGGCACCGCGGTGCACTACACCGAGACCAATGGCTATCTCGAGGCTACGGTCCGTGAAGCGCCCGACCTCCCTCCTCTCAATGAGAAAGACGCCGCGTTCGTAGCGTTGCATCGCGAAGTCCGCGAGCGCGCGGGCGAGCTGGGCCAGAAGTCTGGGCTTCCGTCTGAGGTCGTCCAGCAGGTGCTCCAGGGCGTCAGTGACCCGGGCGCGCTCGCGGATCTCGTCGCCGGGCACCTCGACATTCAGTCTGGTGAGCGCCAGCAGCTGCTGGAGACCCTCGCGGTTGAGGATCGCCTGCGCCGCGTGCTGGTCCACGTCCAGCGGCAGATCGCGGTGCTTGACGCTCAGGAAGACATCAAGTCCCAGGTCCAGGAAGAGCTCGGCGAACGGCAGCGTGAAATGCTGCTCCGCGAGCAGATGAAGGCGATTCGCAAGGAGCTCGGCGAGGAGGGAGAGGCGGCTGAGGCGGATGACCTCAAGAAGCGCCTCGATGCGCTGGAGCTGCCGGAAGCCGCGCGGAAGGAAGTCGATCGCGAGCTGGGGCGGTTGGAGCGTGCCGGCCGCGAATCGATGGAGGCGCAGGTGATCCGCACGTACCTGGAAACGGTCGCCGAGCTGCCGTGGAACAAGCGGGCGGAGGAGTCGCTCGACCTGAAGCGCGCCGCGGAGATCCTCGAGGAGGACCACTACGGGTTGCAGGACGTGAAGGATCAGGTGCTGGAGTTCCTGGCCGTCCGCCAGCTCCGCCAGCAGCAGCCGAAAGAGGAGGCACCGGGGAACGAGGACGATCGCGCCGCTCGGGCGCCGACGTTGCTGTTCGTCGGACCGCCGGGCGTCGGTAAGACGTCGATCGCCAAGTCCATCGCCCGAGCCATGGGCAGACCCTACGTGCGCATCTCACTGGGCGGCGCCCGGGACGAGGCCGACATCCGCGGCCACCGGCGGACATACGTCGGTGCCATGCCCGGACGGATCATCCAGGGCATGAAGCAGGCGGGGGCCAAGAATCCGATCTTCCTGCTCGACGAGGTCGACAAGCTGGGCGTCTCGTTCCAGGGTGATCCCGCGGCGGCCCTGCTCGAGGTCCTCGATCCAGCCCAGAACGACACGTTTACCGATCACTATCTCGGCGTGCCGTTCGACTTGTCGGAGGTGCTGTTCATCGCGACCGCGAACTTCATTCAGGGCATTCCTGGACCGCTGCTCGACCGGCTCGAGACCGTGAATTTTGCCGGCTACACCGAGCGCGAGAAACTCGAGATCGCCAAGCGGTATCTCGTGCCACGGCAGGTCCGGGAGAACGGACTGCGCGCCGATCAGTTCGAGCTGCGTGAGGATGCGCTGGAGGAGATCATCGCGAGCTACACCCGCGAGGCGGGCGTCCGCCAGCTGGAGCGCGAGATCGGCAAGCTCGGCCGCAAGGTCGCACGGAAGATCGCCGACGGCGCTGCGCAGAAAGTCACGGTTAGCGAGAAGGACATTCCCGATCTGATCGGCCGGCCCAAGGTCCACCCCGAGCGCATGGCGGGCGAGGACCAGGTCGGTGTCTCGACGGGAATGTACTACACGCCCGTTGGCGGCGACATCATGTTCGTCGAAGCGAGCGTCATGCACGGGAAGGGCGAATTGGTGCTGACGGGCCAATTGGGCGACGTCATGAAGGAATCGGCGCGCGCGGCGCTGACCTACGCCAAGTCACACGCCGATCTGCTAGGGATTCCGGAAAACGCGTTTGTCGATACCGACATTCACGTGCACGTTCCCGCGGGCGCGATTCCGAAAGATGGTCCATCGGCCGGCGTGACCATGGCCACGGCCTTGGTTTCCGCGCTCTCGCGGCGGCCGGCGCGGCACGACATCGCGATGACCGGTGAGGTTACCCTGCGGGGTCGCGTGCTCCCGATCGGCGGCGTAAAGGAAAAGGTCCTCGGCGCCGTTCGGGCCGGCATTAGGTCGGTGATTCTGCCCAAGGAAAACGAGGCCGACCTCGAGGATCTGCCGGACGAGGTTCGCAAGACGCTCGATGTCCATCTAGTCGAGGAGCTGGGCGACGTGTTGAGCCTGGCGTTGCGAGGGGCGCGGTTCGAGTCGGGACACTTGATCTTCGAGACGGAAGCTCCGCTCCTAGCTCGCTCTCACGCCGGCCACAACTAGGTCGACGGCGGCGTCCCGCCAGCGCTCGCGCAGCGACGGCTCATCCGCACCCAGCGGGCGAGCGCTGGCCGCGACTACGGCTTCCATACTGAGGTAGCCAACCATCAGCATCAACGCCTGGGCGGCGGTCAGGTGCGGGTCGACATCGTCCCGTACCTGGCCCCGGCCTTGACCTTCCGCCAGCAGCACTACCAGACGGTTGATGGCGGGCTGAAACGCCACGCCTGAGCGGGCGCCCTGCCCGATCAGCGAAACCATCTGCGGATTCCGCTCCAGAAGCTCGAACTGCGCCAGGAGCGTGAGCCGTAGGCGCTCGAGCGGCCCCCCCCCCGCCCCCCCCGCCCCCCCTGACGGCGGTGTCAGACTTGCGAGAGCGCCATCCAGCTCGGTGGCGCAATGCGCCAGGACTGCCTGGAAGAGCCCCCGCTTGGAGTGGTAGTAGTAGAACAGGAGCTGCTTGTTGACGCCCGCACGAGTCGCGATCTGGTTTACGCGCGCGCCCGCGAAGCCGCGCTTGGCGAACTCTTCACGGGCTGCCGCGACAATTCGTAACGCCCTGTCATTGCTTAGCTTGGGTTGCATGTGGCAATTTCATCAACCGTTTGGTTGACGAAATCTAAGGTCCTTCGTCGGGCGCCGCCACTGCCCGCGGGCTCGGCTGGGGCAAGGCTGGCCACGCCACCCCTAGATCGTTCCAGTTGAGGATGGTATTGAAGACCAGCGCAAAGCTGCCCTGCGTCTCCCACCGCCAGAACGGCCGAATCGCAAACATGACGACGTGGCCCTGACCGACCGGCGCGTCGAGCACGGCCGGACGCCCGGCCAACTCCTCGCCGTTCACCAGCAACCCCGACAGCCTGAGCGAGTCGCGCTTCTGGTGGAACGCCATCACGACCCGCGGCCTGGTGCGCGCCTGCTGAGCGGTGAGGTCGGCGTCCTGATCTTCCGGGATGTCGGTGCTGGTGTCGACCTGGAAGAGCGGCACCTGGTTGAAATAGACGGCGAGCGTGTCCGCATATCCGTACGCAATCGGGCTGCGGGCATCTTTCATCACGGCGCGATAGATCCCGCCCGATGCGCGTAGCTGCTTGGCGGGCGTGATGTCCACGCCGCGCGTCACCCCGTACTCGGTGAAGATCCCCGAGGTCCCGCCCTCGGTGATCAATACTCCGCCCGCGGCAAGCCACTGATTGAGCGACGCCATTCCCTCGAGGCCGATACCCGGCCTCACGTCATCCGTGGAGTCAACGCCGGCCAGGTTGGGCGTCAACGCGCTGCGCCGCCATGGGATCGGTGGACCGTTCATCGGCAGTCCGTTGACGATCTGCTGTGGGTTGTTCGACACGAACGGCAACACCAGCACGTTGAACTGCCGCAGCAACTCCCGCCGGTTGAGCTGCTGCACACTCATGTAGGTGTACGGAATCTTCAGCACATCGAATGCGTAGCGCACCCACCCTTCGTTCTGCGTATTCAGCCACGAGTGGACCAGTGCGATCCTCGGCACATCCAGCTCGTGTCGCGCGACCTGCGGCTGCTTGGACACACCGACGACCGTGAGACCCAGCGACTCTGCCGCCTGAGTGAGCCGCCGTTCGACGCCAGCGGCGCCGGGAATGATGGTCGTGCCCCGCCCCCAGGATTGCTTGTCGATCGAGAACGAGTCCTCGCTGGCGAACATCCGCACGTCCCGCAATGCGAAGCGGAGTTGGATCAGTCCCGACTCGGTCGTCGGCGCGATCAGATACGTCGTCGCGCCCCCCCCCTTGGCGCCAGACACCTGACCTCTGACACGAGCATCCGCGCTCATGAGCGTCAGCGGCGCGTGCAGTACCGTCGTGTCGTTGATCGGATGGACGGCGACGTTTCGCACGTACTGGAGCGTCCAGCCCGTGTCGTCGTATGGCGTGGGATCGTTGGCGCCGTAATCCTGCCGGCTGAAATAGCTCTTGGCGAGCGGCCCATACGGCTGATCGAGCGGCACGATGTAATCACCCGCGCTGACGTCCATCCCACCGGCCTTGAAGCCTTGCGTGGCGCGCGAGACCTCGATGCCGTGGAAGCGGAGCAGGTTCACGAGATTCGCCGCTTCGACCGCGCGGGCCTGACTCGCCGGAATATGGAAGGCGTTCGGCCCGTCCTTGGCGCGGCCGCGCTCGATCGCGCGCACGCCTTTCCGGTAGAACTGATCGAGGTAGCGATGCCCGTTGCGCGCCATGTAGTTCAACACAATGAGCAGCGCCGATTGCTGGTAGTTGATGTTGTTGCGGATGCACCACCGCACACCGTTCAGCGGTGGGTTCGGGCGGAACCACTCGACCGACGTCTGGCGGTCGGGGAGCTTGACGGTATGGCAGTCGGCGCCGCGCGAGGTGTAGGTCTCGTAGAACCGGCCGATCGAGTTGTGGCCGTTCGCCACCCAGAACATGTAGTTCGGCGTCCAGCCGTCGTAGAAATCATGCGTCCAGACACCCGGCAGGCCGCGACTGGTGAGGGCGGTGATTTCCTGGAACGCGAGCTCGTTCCATTCGCTGATGACGATCGGATCCAGCTCGCGGTTGTAGGGGCCGGTCCCGGTCGACGTATAGAGGAAAGGCACCGACTCATGCAGGTCGTGGAGCACCGTGGGATGCCACGTGAAGAACGCCTTCATCATGGTCCGGGTCAGCACCTGGGACATCACGATGCCGTCCCGGTTGTTGTCGTGCGCGGTGTATTTCCCCCAATAGATGAGACCAGGCCCGATGTTCTTGTTGGCTTTTCGATAGCGGTAGATGTCCACCATCCGGTCACGGCCATCCACCTCAGTCACTGGCGTTATGAGCGTGATGACGCTGTCGCGAATCTGCCGAATGAGCGGCGTATCCTCGACCGCCAGCCGGTAACCCAATTCCATCAGCATTTCCGGCGAACCGGTCTCCGGCGAGTGAATGGATCCGGTGAGGTAGTAGAGCGGCTTCCCCGCCGCGATCAGGCGCTGCGCGGAATCGCCGTTCAGGCGGCGTGGATCGGCGAGTGCCGCCGTGATGTCGCGATAATGCTCGAGCCGTGTGATCGTGGCCGAATCGGCGATCGCCACGATGATCATCGGCCGGCCCTCATCGCTCGTGCCGAGATCGAACACTTTCACACGCGGCGACGCCTCGGCGAGCGCGCGGAAATAGCGCGTGATGTCGGCGACGTATGAAAGGCGCCCCGTCGTCCCCGGGACATACCCGAGCACCTTGAGCGGCGTGGGAACCTTGGGATCGGCGGGCAGGTGATCGGTGAGCTCGGTGTTGAACTGCGGCTCCGTGGTCAGCTCCCGGATCTTGGCGGTGTAAGTCGAGTCTACGGGCTGCTGAAGGGCGAGGACCGCAAGGACGGCGTGTACCATGCGACGTTCTCCGGAATGCGGGACAGACCTGACTTGAGAAAATCCACCAACAGACGATTCACGTCATCGGGCGATTCCTCGGGCGCGTCGTGTCCGGTGCGCTCGAGCAAGACGAACTCGCTGCGCGGCAGCTCGCGCGCGAACCTGCTGCCCTCGCTGAGGCCGATCCACCGGTCCGCGGCTCCCCACACAATCAGAGTGGGCGCTTGGACACTCGCGAGGCGTCCCCCGAGGGTGTCGAACCTGAACTCTCGTAACACGCCCCGCAAGGCGCGCCCATAGTCCGGGTCGGGAACGGGCGCGTAGTACTGATCGACGTCGGCGTCTGTGACTTTATGCGGATCCGCATACGTGGAGCGCACAATCCGGCCCGTGATCCAGCGCCCGCGAAGCGCCGTCGCGACGGCACCGAGGTACGGCCAGCGGGCGATCTTGAGTACGCCGGGCCACCTCATCCCGAATCCCGCGGCATCGATCAATACCATCCCGCCGACGCGGTCGGGGTGCGCCTGCGCGACCTCGACGGCGATCGCGCCTCCCATCGAGTGCCCAACCAGGACCGCGCTCGAGATGCGCAGCGAGTCGAGGAGGGCGACGACGAGGTGCGCGTACTCGGCATTGGTGTAGCCCTGCTCCGGCTTGTCAGAGAATCCAAACCCGCGATTGTCGAATGCCACAACTCTATACCCCGCGCTCAGCGTCGCGGGTAGTTGGTACCGCCACGAGTACATCGACGCCCCGAGGCCATGAATGAAGACGACTGCGGTTGCCCCTACAGCTCCCGAGTCGATGAGCCGGAGCCGCGTGCCATCGATGGTGCGGTACTGCGCGCGAAAGGGAGTTCCGGCGGGATAGCGCTGCGACTCGGGGAGTGGCGCGGCACGGCATGCCGACACGAACAGCATGACCGAGACGAGCGCCCGGTGCGGGCTCACAGAATCGTTTGCATGGCGCGCTGCGCGATCAGCACGATGAGCGGGTGTGAAGACCACAGCCCCGCGAGTGCGTCCCCCCCTTCCCCCCCTTCCCGCTCCCCCCCTTCCCCGGACACGAGCAGCAGTTGCGAGTCATCGATCAGCAGCATGGTGGCATTGGGGGGGAGGGAGGGGCCGTCTTCAGCAGCCGGCTCGAGCCAAGCGGGAGGGTCGGCGGGCATGCCGCCGCGCATACGCACCGTCATCGCGGCGCGCTCCCCGGCGCGGCGCCAGGCGGGGAGCGTGGGTCGCCACAGCTCGAATGCCATCACACCTTGTACACTTCGTTCCGCGCGCGCGACCAACTGCATCAGCAGGTTCGCCACGGCGCGACTGCCCGCGACTTCGCGCGTCACAGGCTCGCTCGGCCGAGAGAGGCCTCGCAGCTCGCGCCCCAGCCGATCCAACGCCTCGCCCTGCAGCGTAGCGAGATGCGCGAGCAGCGCCTGGGGATCCGTGGGCCGGTAGCGAGCGGGTCGCTCGCGCGGCGGGGTTCTCGTGGCGGCCCCGCGACTGACGAGGCCCTCGAGCGCACTGTAGGCATTGGCGCGAGCCAGGCGGGCGCTCCGCGCGACCGCATAGCCGGTCGTGGGACCTGACCGCAGCAGCGTGGCGTAGACGAGCGATTCGGTGGGCGTGAAGCCAAACGGCGTCAGGTCGAGCGTCGCCATTGTAGTAGCAGATACTACTACTTCGTAGTGCTGATCGCCATCCTCAAACGACGTTGAGCGGGAGACCCAGCAGCCGCGCGATCAATGCGAGACGAAAAGTCACGTCGGTCTGCCGCTGCGCCGGACTCTTGCCCGGGCCTTCGAGCGGGAAGTAGTGAGATACCACGAGGTTATTGGACTTCGGCATCACCCGCAGGCCGACGGGGCTCCAGATCCCTTGATCGTCCGTCTCGCTGAACAGCCGCGCCAGGACCTTGGCGGCGCTCGGTACCTGCCGCACGATGCCGAGCCTGGTCAAGAGCTCGAGCCAGTACAATGCGAACGGCACGTCCTCCACTCGGCCTTGCGCGTCCGCGTGCAAGGGATCGCCAAGAAGTTCGAACAGCGGTCGAACGACCTTCTTGCCGGCAAGAACCGAGAACGCCCGCCGTGGCGTCGGGATCGAGAAATAGGCCGCTAGGCGCTCCAAGAAGCCGGCACGCTCCCGCTGTACCGCCGGCATGAACGCGAGCATCTCGATCGCGAAGACCGTGGGTGGGTAGGTCAGGGGATCGAGGACGGTCTTCCCGTGCGCCTTCTTGAACGGCTTCTGCGCCAGCTCGCTGCGCAGATACATCGAGATGTCGCTCGCGATCCGGTGTGCGGCGCCGCGCAGGCGCGGATCATCCTGGTGAGCGCCACGCGCGAGGGCCGCTGCGGCCCCCTGACCACTCATGCTTCGTGCCCAGAGCCCGAGACCCGGATCGGTCTTCGCGGCGCGCTGGAACTCGACGAGGAGTGCCGGATCGTCGTCGCGCGACAATAGCCGGAACAGAAATCGATCAGCGAACCGGAAGACGCGCGCGTCGCCCGGCCAGCCGAGCTCGAGCAGCCGCCGGTACTGGAAGATTGTCCCGACTTCCTTCCATCCCAACGCGCTGAGGGGCGCCGGGGCGAGCAGATTGCCTCCCCACAGGCCCGTGTCCTTCTGCTTGCGGACAATCGCGAGCGCTTCCTTGTAACGCAGGACCTCCTCGCGCAACGCCGTGACCCGTTCGAAGTCGCGCGCCGGCTCGGGCACGACTTCGATCAACGTCCGATACTGAATGGGAAGACTGGCAGCCTCGTACAGCCACGAGAGAGGCACGGTATGCGTGGAGGGAATCTCCAACCGCCGCTCCAATGGTGTGAGGTCGGAACAGCTGGTGCTGCGGGTTGAAAAACGGGCGCAAACTTACGCGCCACCCGGCCAATAGGCAATCGCCGCTGATTAACCCATTGTCACCAAAGACGTTCCGGCAATCCCCAGACCGTGCAACTACTTGCACTACGGCTGCGGTCGCTGGAACTCAGACGACGGCAACCACCTCGGCAGCGCAGGATCGTTCGCGATGGCGCGCGCCGTCCGCACCGTCACGCGCACCTCCTGCGCCATCCCCGCATACCGAAAGGTGGGCTGGTATTCGTCGCTCGGCTGGTGATAGCGCTGCTGATTGTAGAGGTCCTTCTGTTCCTCTCCCCAGCCCTTGGGACGCCCGACGTAGTTGTCTCCGGGATAGATCGAGAGCGCCGGCACACCTGCGCGTGCAAATGGAAAGTGATCCGAGCGGAAGAACGCGCCACGCAGGTCCGGCTGTGATGTCACCGTCATCGACTCAGCTCGCGCGGCCGCTTCGAACGCAAGACCGAGCGTGGATCGGTCGGCGCCCCGCGCGCCGATGTCGCGCGTGGCGCCCCGCACATTGGTGACGTCGAGATTGAGCACCGCCGCGGTTTGCGCGAGGGGCAGGAGCGGCTGCTGGACGTACCCTTCGCTTCCCAACAAGCCGCTCTCCTCAGCGGTGGTCGCGAGGAAGACGATCGACCGCGCCGGGCGGGGCAGCGCGGTGAGCGCTTTGGCGGCTCCGAGCATCGCGGCTACGCCTGAGGCGTTGTCCTCTGCGCCGTTGTAAATGGAGTCGCCGCGGATTGCCGGGCCGATCCCCTTGTGATCCCAGTGCGCCGTGATCAACACTGCCTGCGTGGCCAGGCGTGAATCGCGACCGGGCAACCGCGCAGCGACGTTTTCCGAGGCAACGTGCCGGAGCACGCTCTGGACCCTCACCTGCGCCTGCAGGCCGGTCACAACCGGACGAAAATCGCGGCGGGCCGCGGCACGCGTGAGGGAATCGAGGTTCAGTCCGGCCTTGGCAAGCGCCGTGCGAGCACTGGTCTCCTGCACCCAGCCCGCCACGGCGAGGCTCGGCGAGTGCGGCTGGTCGAGCTTGAACTGCTCCACCGACCAAGATCCGCGCACGACCTCCCAGGGATACGTGGCGCTCTCTGTCGTATGAATCAGAATTGCACCCGCCGCCCCCTGCCGCGCCGCTTCCTCGAGCTTGTAGGTCCACCGGCCGTAGTAGGTGAGCGTCTTTCCCAGAAACACGGTTGAATCGACCAGCCCCGGATCGTTGACCAGCATCAGCAGGATCTTCCCCCGCAGGTCGGTGCCCTTGTAGTCGTCCCACTGCCATTCACTTGCGCGAATGCCATATCCGACGAACACGACGTCGCCCGCCGCCGAGATATCGGCTTCAGGGCGCTCGGCCCAGGCCACAAAATCGGCAAGGTACGCCAGCGCTTCTGTAGGACTGCCGCTTTTGCCCCCCCCCCATGCGAATGTGGGTTGCGGTGTCATCCCCACGAGATTGACAGGCTGGAAGTACGTTCCGTTCACTCCGGCCGGCTGCAGGCCAAGGGCCTGGAACTGTGCGGCGATGTACTCCGTCGCGAGGCGGCCTCCGCGCGTCGCTGGAGCTCGGCCCTCGAGCAAGTCGCTCGCGAGAAACCGCAGGTGCGCGTCCATCGCGCCCGTGTCGACCGCGATCGGCGAAGTTCCCTGGGCAGCGGTGCCCCTCCCCGTTGTTGCAAGCACCAACATGAGGACAGTGAGCACGCATCTGTTGGCCATGAGACGCGTTGCCTCCTTCAAATACGGCATTTGATGGTGTCGATGGTCCCGGGCCGGTGCCTTCCTGCTTCGCTCGTCAACACGAACGTGGAATCGTCCAGGAAGTCGATCGCCTCTCCACCGATCTCGAGTCCTGCGATGTCACACGGCCGGGCGCGCGCCGGCAGCAAGCGGCCGCCGACTCCCGGATAGAAAAGGTAGATCTCCGAATACGTCCGGATCGCGACGACCCGCCCATCAGGCCGGGCCGCACCGGCGGTGACGACACGGCCGGCTTCCGGATTGGGCCTCACGTCTAAAGTTTGCACGAGCGCCGCGAGGACGATCTCGCTCGTCGTATCGGACGGCGCGCGCCACGCCTTGCGATCGACGCGGTATAACCGAATCGCGCTGCCGCGTCGCGCACCTTTGCTGACGAGATACAGGGCAGTGTCGCGCGGCGACACGTAGACTGCCTCGACGTCATGTGAGCCGTCGGGGTAGCGCAGGTTCAGGACAGCTGGCGCTCTCGTGGTGCCGAGTGTGTCGCTCGCTCGCTCGGGCGGCCGCGGCTCGGGAATCGCATACACGGTGACGTACGGACGGAGCTCGAGGTTATCGCCCGTGTCGGCGAGGTAGATACAGCTCGCCCGGGGGCGGGGCTCGGGGGGCTGCTGCTCAAACGTGACCGGGCAGGGGCCGAGCGACATGTCTTCCCAGTCGAGGGCCTGTGCTCCTGGCACGAGCAGCGCCCCCCGATCTGTGCCGCGGAGATCGGTTGCGTAGAGGTACGGCCCATCGCCTGAGTCGTTGTGCGTCCATAACACATCGGGATAGGTACGACTCACCGCCACGCCTGAACTCTCGACGACGCGCGGGCTTTGAAACGCTGCCTGCAGCAGGAGCATTGCGGTTGCGAACATGAGCGTCCAAGAAGATACTTCGCTGATGCGCGATGCAAATGTGCGACTGCTGGGCCGCATCCTCTATCTCGCCGAGGATCCGGGTTTTGTGCGCGCGCAGCTCGAGGGGAACGATCCGCCGTGGACGCCGACGACCAAGCTGCGCGACGACATCTCGACCGACGAAATCACTCCCGCCTACATCTGCTACTACTACGACGAAACGCTCGGCGAATTCCCCTACCTCGGCCTGAAGTGCCGCGATGAGTTTCCGATCACACGTGGATCGGTGAAGCAGGGCGGATTCGTCGCGGCGGTGAGCGGGAAGCGGCGGGGCAAGGGATCGTCGCGCGAGCAGTCGCCGTATGCCGAGATGTGCGCCGGCATCAAGCTTGTGGTCGCGGAAAGCATCGAGCGCATCTACCGCGAGAACTGCCAGAACCTTGGCATCCTCACCACCACCGACTTTTCGATTCTCGACAGGGTACGCCGCGGCGAAGACATCCCGCTGTCTGCCTTCACGGTGGGTGAGGGCGAGATTACGCGCGCCATCATCGAACACGGTGGCTTGTTCAACTACAACATGGCGCGCCTGCGAGGCGAGGTCCTGCTGCATCCGCCGGAAACGCCGCGCCGCCCCCACCGCCCGATGACGCTGGGGGAGAAGATCCTCGCGCGGCGCTGGGTCGTCGATCCCGCCAAAGGGAAGATTGGTGTGCCCGCGGTCAAGCCAGGGGATGAAGGGTTCGTGCTCACCGACATCCGGTTCAGCCACGAGTATGTGACGCCGATGGCGGCGATCTTCTTCGAGCAGCTCGTCGGTAAAGACGCGAAGGTCAACGATCCCGGCTCGATTCTCATGTTCCGCGATCACCTCACCTTCCTGCCCGAGGCAATGACGCCCGAACGCATCAAGGAAGGTCTGCTCGACGTCGCATTGCAGCTTGAGAAGAAGCAGCGCGAGTTCGCCACCGCGCAGGGCATCAAGCTCTACGGCGAGCTGCGTCTGGGCCACCACGGTTCCGAGGCGATCTGTCACTCGAAGATTCTCGAGGCCCACGCGCTGCCCGGGCAGGTGATCATCGGCTCGGATTCGCACACGCCTCACGCCGGCGCGGTCGGCTGTATCGCGTTCGGTGTCGGCACGACGGCCATTTTCAATTCGTGGATCACGAAGGACGTCCGCCTGCAGGTCCCGGAGACGGTCAGAGTGGTGATCAGCGGCCAGAAGCCCGACAATGTCACCGCCAAGGACTTCATGCTCGAGGTGCTGCGCCACCCGTACGTCAAAACCGGCAAGGCGATCGGCAAGCTGGTGGAATATTGTGGCGATGCTGTCGAGTCGCTGTCGGTAGACGAGCGGGCCACCATGACCAACATGACGGCCGAAGTGGGTGGGTTTACCGGCTACGTCGCGCCGGACGAGAAGACCGTCGAGTATCTGATGGACTACCGCAAGATGTCCCGCGCGGACGCCGAGCGGCTCTGCGACGGTCTGTTCAGCGACCCCGGCGCAGACTACTGCGAAGTCATCGAGATCGACGCCGCGGCTATTCGCCCCATGATCGCGCTTCCTGGGGACCCGGGAAACGGGCTGTACATCGACGACGTCACCCAGCGCATCAAGGTCGATATCGCGTACGCGGGGTCGTGCACTGCGGGCAAGAAGGAAGACATGGACATGTACGCGCGGGTGCTGGCCGAAGCCGCGGCGCGTGGGGAGCGCGTGGCGCCCTGGGTGCGGTTCTTCATCCAGTGCGGCTCACAGGACGTGAAGCGTTACTGCGAGGAGCGGGGCTACCTGGATGTGTTCCGGCAGGTGGGCGCCACGTTTCTCGAACCGTCGTGCGGCGCCTGCATCAACGCGGGGCCTGGCGTATCGAAGACGCGCGAAGAAGTCACGATCAGCGCGATCAATCGCAACTTTCCCGGTCGCTCCGGTCCGGGGCAACTCTACCTCGCCAATCCCTATACGGTCGCTGCGTCTGCCATCACCGGCTACATCACCGCGTGGTCACCGGGGATGGTCCTGGAAACTGCTCGTTAAGGAAAGTTTCCCCGAATCTTCTCTTTGATCGCCTGAGCACCGCTCCCGAAATCGAGCGCGGCTGTCACCGTCGTACTCGAATCGGGCACCAGCTTGGCGGTCATCGTGAACTCTCCCGACAACATGCCGTGAGCGACGTTGAGTAGCGAGCCTCCCTGAGCGCTTCCATAGTTACTCGACGTCGTGCGCAGATGTCCGCCGTGCGTGAGCCATTTGGCAACCGTGGAGTCGGGCGCCTGCTGAATGACGAAGCCCGTTCCAGTCCCGGCGGTGTCGAGCGTGAACCGCTGCCACAGCGAATCGTTGACGGGGGCCCGGCCTGACCCCATCAGGAAAAACACCGAGTCCATCGTACGCGATGTCGCGTGGTAACCTTTCCACGCAAGCACCGCCGTCAAATTGCTGGTGATCCGCGCTCCGCCCTGTGTCGCGTCGATATCGAACTCGATCCCAACCACCTTTGTCGTATCCGATCCCTGTACAACGCGCGTCGCGCGATCGATGTACGGGAAGACCAGCGCCGACATGACCTTGTAGAGACCGGAGTCGCCCGCAAACGCCTGGTCCAGGGTGGTGTCATGCAGGAACGCCGAGTCGAGCGCCATGCGTACCGCCACGAGCTCCTCGGCCGGAATCGCGTCAGGGTCCACGCCACCGCTATCGGAGCACGCCACAACGAGCCCGGCGAGTAGCATGAGAGGCAACAATTTTTTCATGAGCGGGAATATAGACGCTACTGTGCGCCGCCCGTAATGGTCACGACCTGGTCCCGATATGGACGGAGGGAGTCGCGCTGGTAGACGCTGCGGGGATTCCAGAGAACCCAGGTGTCGATGCCGAGCTCTTCGGCCGCGCGGATCTGCTCGCGGATCTCGTGCGGTGTGTAGCGGGGCTTGCGGCGGCCGAGTGTGAAGGCCTGCAGGTAGGGACGAATCGTCGCGGCCCGGGCGAGCGGCCGTGAACGCTCGAGCGCCTCGCTCAGCGCGTTGCGCACGACGCGATACGGCTCTCCGTTCGGCCACGCGAGACCATAGCTGCCCTTGTAGTAGTGACTGGGATAGACCATCGGCAGCACGACGTCCGCGACCGTGACGAAGTCTTCCCAGACCTGCCCGATCCCGAGGTCGCCGGTCGCCGACGATGTCAGCCCAAAGATATCGAACGTGACTGGGATGCCCAGCGGTTGCAGCCGCTGCGTGAGAATGGCGATTCCCGCCTGCACGCCCTCGCGCTGCGTCTCGCCTGACTTGCGTGCGGCGAAAACTGCCTCCGCCATGGCTTCTTTGGGCTCATCGGGGAAGCGCACGTAATCGAACTGGACTTCATTGAAGCCGAGGCGGACCGCTTCCTCGGCGAGCTGGGCGGCGTAGATCCAGACCGAGTCGTTGTACGCGTCCACCCACGCGATGTCGATCCGATCGCGCCACAAGCCGCTGCCGTCGCGATTCTGCACCGACCATTTCGGGCGGCGCTCGGCGAGCAGTGGGTCCTTGGCGACCACGATGCGGGCGATGGCGTAGATCTCGTGCGCGCGCAGCGTGTCGAGCCGTGACTCTACGTCTTTCGTGCGCACGCATTTCGTCGCGCCGATCTCCTGCGCGACTTTGACGTCGGACGGATAGAGCAGGCAGCCGGTGTCGTCCTTCACATCGACTACGAACGCGTTGATCTCAGTAGAGTCGGCCAGGCGCACGAGCTGCGCGAGCTTGCTCGATCCGAACGCCCACGCATTGACGTACAACGCCTTGATGGGCGGCGCGCTCTGCCCCTCGTAGAGCGGAGCCGGCAGGACATAGCGCAGCTCGACGCCGCGCATCTGCAAATTCTCGGGGGAGGTCGGCAACTGTTGGGCAAAAAGGCCGCGACTTGATATCGCGGCCCAGAGCAAGAGAGCGACTGCCTGCCGAGCCAACCTCATAGGGGCCCACAACATAGGAAATTGACCCTCGGCCGGGCAAGGATGCGCGTCTCATCTGGCTCGTAAGCTATTGAATAGCAACGGGTAAGAAGCGATGCTCTGGCCGCGATACTGCGGCCGGATTCCAAATAGAATCACGCGACCGGCGCCCTGTTGCACCTCCAAGATCGCCGCCTTGCCGGCGATGCGATCCGGATGGAGCACCCAGCCGGACAGCAGCACCCGATCCGGATCGTCGGGCCATTTGCCGATCACCCGTGTGACGGTCGAGTCGAGCACCTCGAACGCGGGCCCGCCCTGAAACCAGCCGATCGTTTCCCGGGGCATGCCGCGCGCGACGGCCGTCGATGTATCGAGCGATAGCCTGAAGATGGACCCGGGCGCGTAGAAGTCTTCGTCGCTGACGGCCTCCAGGACGTTGCGCACCGGCAAGAGCAGCGCCTGGATCGCGAACCGGCTCGCTTCGTTCAACGCGACGAGGGTGCCACCGTCCGCGACGAACTGCCGCAGCTCATCGGCGCCGTCGGACCCGATGCCGCCGGCGTACGGCGCGGGATAGCGCGGCGGCAGTCCATCGAGAATCTCGTTCGGCCGCTGATCGGGCAGGATGATCACGTCGAAGCGGTCGTGCAGCTTGCCCTCGCGCACGACGGAATCGACAAGTGACGTGTACGGCACCTTCCAGTTGTCGAACACCCAGCGAGTCCAGCCCTCGTCGATCGCCGCGTCATAGGATTTATAGAGACCAATCCGGATGGCCGGCTCCACGTCCGACACGCGCAGCGGCGGCACCGGTGGCACGATTCGCGGCGTGATCGGCGCCGACAGCGGCACGCGCAACGAGTCGTTCGCCACGGTCGCCGTGACTCCCATCAGCAGCGGCAGGGTGTGCGCTGTGACGTCGTACGGCCGCTCGGGTGGGCCGTTCGGATACTGCCGGCGGTCCGGATAGTGCTGTGGCTCGAGCAGCGTCTTCGCGAATGCGGCGTACGGTTGCCGGAGCACGACGACGTACGAGCCGGCGGCGTGGCGCTGGCCTTGGAGCGTGAACGACTGCAGCGCCGTCCGGATTTCGACGCCGCCGCGCCGCAGGATGCCGAGCATCGCGCTGAGCGCCACCGAGTCCTGGCGAGCGGGGATGACGTAGGCGTAGGGCCAGTCGCGCCATCCGCGGACCGCATGCGTCTCGACGTTTAAAAAATTCGCGAGCCAGCGCTCGCGGTCGCGCGCGGCATGGAGGAGCAATGCGTACGCGCCCTCGCTCTGATACGACACGATGTCGCGTAGCGTCCAGCGGCCGCCCCGCCAGGGATTCGTGAAGTTCCACGAGCGCTCCCGCGGGTTGTAGCCGCGCTCGCGCGCCTGCAGCCGGTCGAACGGGATATCGACGGGCGTCGCGAGGTCGGCGCTGGCGGTCTCCGAGAGAATGCGCACGCCACCGTGGTAGTGCTGGTACGCGCGCGCCGGAGTCCAGGCATCGTACGTCGAGTTGATCGAGATGCCGGTCTTCCCCTGGCCCGCCAGCTCCCACGCCATCGTGCTGCCGAGGGCGTTCACGCCGTCGATGAGCAGCGGGTCGACGTTGGGCTCCACCGGATCGAGGTAGGGCGGCAGGAACAGCCGCGCCCCATTCGCATCCATCTGGTGGATGTCGTGGACGATTTGAGGGTGCCACACGTTGTACAGCGAATCGACGGTCAGCTGCGTCTCGACCTGCGTGAACGCGTACCAGTCCCGGTTGTTGTCGTGCCCGGTGTAGTGGTGGTACAGCTCGGGCGGCGACGTGCCCTCGGCCGCGCTGCCGAGCGTGCGATTGTACCACTTGGCGACGATCGTCACGCCGTCCGGGTTGAGCGACGGCACGAGCCAGAGAATCACGTTGTCGAGGATCGCGCGCGTGGCGGCGCTCGTGTCCGTCGCGAGTCGATACGCCAGCACGACCGGCGCGAGGTGCCCGCCGACCTCCGTCGAGTGGATGCTCGAGGTGATCAGCACGATGGTCTTGCCGCCCTGCAGCGCATCGCGCGCCGCACGGCTGGTGCGGAGCGTTCTGGGATCGGCGAGGCTGGCGTTGGTCTGCCGGTAGGCGTCGAGCCGCCGCAGGTTCTGAGGGCTGGAAATGACGAGCGCGATGAAGGGCGCGCCCAGGGTCGTCTTACCGAGCTCCCGGTAATCCACGCGATCGCTCGCCTTCGCGAGCGCCTCGAAGTAGCGCACCAGTACGGGCCACTCGACGAGCTTGCGATCGTCCCCCGGTTCGAACCCGAGCACGGAGCGCGGCGTCGGAATGACAACCGGCGTCGGGGCGGCCGTTGGGGCCGTGGGGGGGGGGGGCGGTGGCGCCGGCGGCTTGGCGCGACGAGCAGGCGTCCGCTGCGCGAACGCCGGGCCCGCCAGCAGCATGCCTGCCAGCGCCAGCAGTACACCCCTTCGCAACATCAGTGCTGGCTCGTCGTCGCGGCGGGCGTCGTGTCGCCGGTGCCGATCCAGTGCGCGAACCACGTCCGGATCCGCTCCAGCCGGTCGACCAGCAGCCACGGGGGGCCGGTGCGCGAGAGGCCGTGGAACGAGCGTGGGTAACGCACGAACTCCGCTGGAATTCCACGCTTGCGCAGTGACATGAAGAGCTGCTCGGCATCGGTGATCGGCACGCGTTTGTCGTCTTCCGAATGCACGATCAACATCGGCGTTTGCATGTCGTTCGCGTACTTCATCGGGGACAACACGCGGTAGAGCGAATCGCTCTCCCACGGCGCGCCGTTGAACTCGTACTCGGTCAACCCCTGTGCATCGGACGAGCCGTACCAGGAGTACCAGTTGTAGATCGAGCGGTCCGTCTGCGCCACGCGGAACCGATGCGTGTGGCCGACGATCCAGTTCGTCATGAATCCACCGTACGACCCACCCAGCACCGCCATGCGCGTCGTGTCTACGCCGCCCTTGGCCCGAGCGACTGCGACATCTACGGCCTGCAGCAGGTCCTGGTAGTCCTCCATGCCCCACCTGGCCCTCGTGGCGAACGTGAAGTCATGTCCGTATCCAGTCGACCCACGGGGGTTGGTGAACAGCGTCCAGTAGCCCTGACCCGCGAGCATCTGAAACTCGGGAAACAGCACATTGCCGTAGTTCGAGTGGGGACCACCGTGAATCGACAGCACCAGGGGATAGCGCTTGCCCGCCTGATAGCCGAAGGGCTTCATCAGCCAGCCTTCGATTTTCAGTCCGCCCACGCCGGTGAACCAGAACGTATCGGCGGGAATCAACGCCACCTGCTTGAACAGTGAGTCATTGAAGCTCGTGAGGCGCCGCGAATTCACGTAGACCTCGGTGCCGTGTGTCACGTCGCTCGCCGTGTATGCCAGGATGCGGCTGTCGGTGCTCATCGAGAAGCCACGCAATTGCCGCTCGCCGGTCGTCACCTGGCGCACCGCGCCACCCGCGGCCGCCACCGAGAACAGATGCACGTTGCCGTTGATCTCGGCGTTGAAGTAGATCGTCTTGCCGTCTGCCGACCAGGTCGGCGCGTTCGGGTCGAGGCTCCATGCGCTCGTCAGGTTGCGCGCGGGTCCGCCGGCGGCGGGAGCGACGCACACGTCGTTCTCCATCCCCCGCCCCTTCGAACAGATGAATGCGATCGTGCGGCCATCGGGTGACCAGCCTGGGGAGCTGCTCTGCGAGAAACCGGTGGCCAGCGCGCGAGTGCTGCCGTCGGCGACACTGAGCAAGAAGATTCGCGGGTAGGAGTCGTCGCGGACCTCCTGGTTTTCGGTCGAGTCCTGCTCGAACGCGATCGTCTTTCCGTCCGGCGACCACGCCAGCGCGGTCTGGCTCAGCTCGCCGCTGGTGAGCTGACGCGGGGTGCCGCCCGCGAGGGGGACGAGATAGAGGTGACTGGGGCGGCGCGTTTCGCGCGGCGGCAGGTAGCCGCGCTCATCGGCGACGATCGGGATCGACGTGTAGACGCGTCCATCGAACCGTTTGGGATCGGGCCCGCGGGTGATCGCCGTGGGAGAAACGCGGTTGCGCCACGTTTCTTTCTTTAGACTGTCCGGTTCCTCACCGCGCCACGTGTAAGCGAGCCACTGCCCGTCCGGAGAGAAGTAGGGGGTCGCATGCACGCCCTTGATCTGGAACGCTTCGCCTCCCGGCGCCGCGGTTCTCAGGAACCAGACGTCGTCATCCGAGCCCTCGCGCTTGCTCGAGAACGCGAGCAACGACCCATCCGGTGACCAGTTTGGGTTCGAGGCCTCAGTCGAGGGGCTCGTGTACCGGAACGCGGGAGCGGAGCCGTCCGCCGGAGCCATCCAGATCTCGTTGTGGCGGCGGTCTTTGTCCTCGACGACCGTGGTGACGACGAACGCCACGCGGCGGCCGTCGGGCGACAGCGCCGGATTAGCGACGACCGTCAGTCGATAGTAGTCGGTGGATTGCCACGGGCGTTGCTGGCTGGACAGAGTGGTCGGCAGAAGGGCGAAGGCAGTGAGCACCGAATGTTGCAAACGCATACGTCGCTCGAATGTCGGGGGCGAGAAAACATAAGACGCGGACATGCAAAAACTAGACGCACCGACGCACCGTGGTGAACGGCAAACAGGGGTCGGGACAACCTGACTGTCCCGACCCCTGCGGTGCGTCTAGCTTTTGCCGGTCCTAGTTGAGTTTATGAAGCTCAACGCGCCGGTTCTGCGCCCGTCCTGCCGGTGTGGCGTTGGGCGCGATGTATCCCGATGCCCCAAACCCGCGCGCCCGCATCCGCAAGGGACTAACCCCTCGACGCGCCAGATAATACCGGACTGCAGCCGCCCGGCCCATCGACAGACTCAGATTCATGCCCTTAGCGCCGGTCGAGTCGGTGTATCCCGCGATCTCGATCTGAATCTCCGGGTTCGCCACCAGGGAAGCCGCGACCTGGTCGAGCACCACATACGAGTCGCGGGTGAGCACGGAGCTGCCGCTCTGGAAGTTGACGCCCTGGAGAATCAGCGTGGGCCGCGCCGGCGGTACGCCCGGCGGAGCGGGTGTCACCGCGAACAGCACCAAGCAGCCGTACTGATCGACGCGCGAGCCCGCCGGCGTGTTGGGGCAGCGGTCCTGCGGATCGATGACCCCGTCGCCGTCGGTGTCGTGTGCCATTGGGCAACCCGTTGCATCGACCTGAATACCCGGCGGCGTGTTCGGGCACTTATCGAAGCCGTCGCCCACGCCGTCCTTGTCGCTGTCCGCCGGACACCCGAACGAGTCGACCGGCGTGCCGGCCACGGTGTCGGGACAGCGGTCGATACCGTCGAAGACCTTGTCACCGTCGCTGTCCGACGGGCAGCCATTCACGTCGACCGTAGCGCCGAGTGGTGTATCCGGGCACTTGTCGAGCCCATTCCACACGTTGTCGCGGTCTGAGTCGATCGGGCACCCGTCGGTGTCCACGGTCGCGCCCGCAGGCGTGGCCGGGCACTTGTCGAGCAGATCGTTCACGCCATCGCCGTCGGCGTCACCGGGTCCGAGCGGAGTGACAGCCGGCGGGCACCCCTTCGCATCGACCGAAACGCCTGCCGGGGTGTCAGGGCACTGATCGATGCCGTCGAACACCTTGTCGCCATCCTGATCGTGCGGGCAGCCGCGCGCGTCCACAGTCGCGCCGCTCGGCGTGTTGGGACAGGCATCGATGCCGTTCAATACGGCGTCGCCGTCGGCATCGCTCGGACAGCCGCGGCCATCCACGGTGGCGCCAAGCGGCGTATCGGGGCAGGCGTCTTTCTTGTCGGACACCCCGTCGCGGTCGGCGTCAGCCGACGGCGTGCCGCCCGATTGGAAGAACGAGAATCCCGCCGAGCCGACGAAGTGAGTTGCCTTCTCAGTGAAGGTGCTGTTCGACTGCGGCGTGTAGATCACGCGGGCGTCCAAACGCAGCGCGACTCGCGGGCTCACGTACAGCTTTGTGCCGACGCCGCCGTGCACGCCGCCGTCGGTGAACCGGTATGGATCGGTGCCGCCGAAATCGAGGCGTGAGTAGCCACCGATCAGATAGAACGTCGCCCGGCTCGCGTTCAGCGGGCTCACGATCAGGCTGCCCGCGCCGATCATCGGCTCGAGGGTGCTGGAGGAAATGTCCTGCGGCGATTGGAAGAGCGCCTCGACCTCGAGGCTGATCAACGGCGACAGGGCATAGGAGAAGCGCGCCCCGCCGCCAGGCTTGTTTGTGAGCCCGAAGGTCTGATCGTATTTCGTGTACGCCCCGAACAGGCCCACCTCATAACGGCGACTGAACTGTGCCGCGAGGCGCGTGCTTCCGCTCAGCGCGAGTATCGTCAGTGCTGCCGCAAGTTTCCTCACGAGACCACTTCCTCCCTCTCCTGCCGCGTCCTCAGTTCGTCTGCCGCAGCTCGACGCGCCGGTTCAGCGCGCGCCCCGCGGCGGTGGTGTTCGGCGCGACGGGCTGTGTTGGACCATAGCCGCGCGCGACCATGCGCTCGGGTGCAACGCCCTTGCTCGCCAGATACGCGCGCACCGCCTCCGCGCGTGACTGCGAGAGGCGGGTGTTGGTCGCGGGCGCTCCCGTCGCATCGGTATGGCCCGCGATTTCGATATTGATGCCGGGGTTGGCGATCAATGAAGCCGCCACGATATCGAGAATCGTGTACGAATCGGGATGCAGCGCCGAGCGGCCCGTCTCGAACGTCACGCCGCGCAGGACGACCGGTGTCTTCGCTTCCGTAAAGAGGATTGGACACCCGGCGGCGTCGACACGCGTGCCCGCGGCGGTGCCGGGGCATTTGTCCTTCGTGTCGTCGATGCCGTCCCCGTCGCCATCGGACGCCCGCTGGCAACCCGCCGTGTCGACTTCCACGCCGACCGGCGTGTTGGGGCACTTATCGATGCCGTTAGGCACACCGTCGTGATCGCCGTCCGTCGGACAGCCCGTCGTGTCCACCATGGCACCCGCCGGCGTGTTGGGACACTGGTCCGGGCCGTCGGGGACGCCATCGGCGTCCGAGTCCGTCGGACAGCCCTGAGCGTCGACGCGCGCGGCGGTCATTGTGCCCGGGCACTTGTCGATGCCGTCGTAGACGCCGTCGGCATCCGCATCCTTCGGACAGCCGCGGGCGTCCACCTCGGCGCCTGCAACGGTGTTCGGGCACGTGTCGATGCCGTCGTAGACCTTGTCGCGATCGGAATCGGTGGGGCAGCCGCGCGCGTCCACGACCGCGCCGCTGGGCGTTCCGGGGCAGCCATCCTTCTTGTCGGTGATGCCGTCGTGGTCGACGTCGTGGAAGGCGCTCGGGCCGGTGAAGATCGAGAGGCCGGCCGAACCCACGATATGACCGGCCCAGGTCCCATTGGGGTAGCCGGTGTTGGGCGAGTAAATGGCGCGCGCCTCGAGGCGAACGGCGACGCGTTCGCCGACAAACATCCGGTCGCCGATCCCGCCATGAATGCCGTTGTCCGTGAAGGTATAGCTCGGATTATCGGAGAACCGCAGGCGCGTGTAGCCGCCGAGGATATAGAAGAGGTTGTTGTCGCTTCCCAGATTGACTATCAGGCTGGCGCTTCCGAGCGCGAGCGGGGCAGTCGCGCCCCCTGACGTCGGCGACGGCTGTTGGTAGCTGACATCGAGCTCGGTGCCGATGGCCGGACTGAAGAAATATCCGAGCCGGCCTCCTCCGCCGATTTGGTTGTCGAGCTCAAAGGCGCGGTCGTAGCGCGTGAATGACCCGAACGCGCTGAATTCGAACTGATGGGTGCGCTGCGCGACGCACAGGACAGGAACGGCAGTGAGACACAGCAGCAGCGGAACGATACGCGGGCGCATCTCTCCCCCCGGTTGGCGGCAGTCCACTTTAATAATCAGCCTGTCAGTAGGAAACCCCTAAGCCGTGAAGGATCCCGCCTGGGGAGGAGCGCCGCTGTATCCTAGATCACATGGCTAGGGGTGGCCGTTTCCGCCGCGAATGAACCGCAGGGCCTGGGAGAGCTGTTCGGCCAGATTCGACAGTTCGTGCGCGCCTTGGGCGAGGTCTTGAATCGCGCGCAACTGTTCTGCCGCGGCGGCCGCCACCGATTCTGCTTCCTGACTCGACTTCTGCGCTCCGGCGCGCGCCTCGCCGAGTGAGTGCGTCATCCGCAGCGCCAATTCGGCGCTCTGGCGGCTGATCTCCGCCACCTGTTTCCCGGCGCGCGCCGTCTCGGCGGCGGCCTCGCCGATCCGGTCGAGGTCTTGCACCCACGACGCGGAGGTCTGCACCACCTGCCCCAGGTCGCCGCGGATCCGCTCGATGAGTTGCGCGGCACGGTCCAATGCGCGCCGCGTGTCTTGCACCGCTTTTCCGACGTTGCGGGCCTCGCGGCCGCTGGCCTCGGCGAGCTTATGCACCTCGTCGGCCACCACCGCGAATCCGCGGCCGTGGATGCCGGCGCGCGCCGCCTCGATCGTCGCATTGAGCGCGAGCAGGTTCGTTTGATTGGCAACGAATCCAATCGTTTCGGAGAACTTCTCCACTTGCGCGGCGACCTCACGCAACCGTCCGACCTCCGCCGCGCTTTCCTCGGTCGTCGTGCCAAGGTCGGTCAATTGCCGGACGGCGCTCTGCGTAGCGGTGCGCACCCGCTCGGTGGTCTTTTCCATTTGCGCGCCAGCGTCGCGCGTGCGGTCGCCCGCGGCCGCCAACTCGGTGGCGCTGTCCTTCAATTGTCCGGCTTCGCGCGCGGCCGTGCTGACGAGATTCGCGGCCTGTCCGGCGCCATGGCTCGCGCGCTGCGCCGAGGCGGCGACCTCCTGGCTGGACGCATGGATCTCCTCGGTGGTCGCTGTGAGCGTCTGCACGTATTGCATCGTCTGGTCCGAGGCCCCGGTCACCGGTCTCAGCGATCCGTCGATCGCGACCATCAGTGCGAGCTGCGGGGCGAGCAGCTCGAGGAGATCGCCGTCCGACTGCCGGTACATGGTGGGATCAGAGTGGCGCACGCTCCACAGCCCGACGAGCTGTCCCGCGTGATAGAGCGGCACGAGCATCTCGGACCCCGGCGTTTCCGCGCCGGGCACTACTACCTGATCTTTGGCAAGGCCGTGTGCCACCACCGGGCGCCGCAAGCGCAGCGCTTCGCCGGTGAGACCGGCCTCCGCGTCGAAGCGAAAGCTGCTGCCCGGTTGCGTGGCCGTATCGGCCACGAGCTCCATCTGGCGCGTGCGTGGATCGTAACGAGCGAAGCCCATCTGCTCCCATGGGACCAGTTGGCGCGTCAGCTCTTGCACTCGTTGGAAGCTGTGACTCAACGACAGCTCGGCGGCGATGACCTGGGCGAGCCGCTGAACCAGCTGCAGCTCGTCGGCTCGCACGCCGAGGCGTAAGACCTGCAGGCTGCCGACAGTGCCCAGGGCCAGCGCGGCGAACAGCAACACGCGCGTGGCACCGGGAATGCTCGCCTGCACCGCACCCAGCCACCCCAGCGACAGCGCGACGGACATGAGGTAAACGATCGACTCCCAGCGCAGCGTCAGACGGGCGTCCACCCACGCGATCGTCTGGCCGAGCGCGAGCTCCAGATAAAACGTGCCGTTTACGATTATCGGCAGCAGCACGACGGTGAGCGCGACAATCCAGGCGTTATCCGCGGCCAGAGCATCCGCGCCGCCCGCGCCGCTCAGGCGCGCGTACATCAAGCCGACGAAGGTCGTCCCCGCGGTGAGATGCGCCGCATTCCCGAGCGCCGTCCGGAACGGCAGTCGCCGGAGCAGCACGTCTCCGACCAGCATGGCAAAGGGCGCCACGATTGCCGCGAACGCCCAACCGCGATCGAGGATCGCAAACAGCATGGCGCCGAGCACGTAGGAGGAGAATCCATTGCCGGGGAGCGCGATGCCGTAGCGGCGGGTGACGGCCGCGACGAGAACCAGCAGTGCGCCGACGAGCGGAAGATTTACGGCCGCCGGAATACGGCCGCTGGCGTAAGCGGCCAGCCCGGCGCCGAAACTGACGAGCGCGGCGATGGCAATGACGACACGAACGATCAGTGCGGGCCGCATGTGTTGCCGCGAAGGTCGGCGCCGTGGCGCGGTGTGTCAAGCGCGACTATCGTTCACGCCATGACGGTCACCATCGAATACTGCGTAATCTGAAACTACGAACCTCGGGCCACCGGTCTGGCGGCCGAAATCCGTGATGCCTACCCGCATGCTGAGGTGCGGTTGATCCAATCGTCAGGCGGCGTCTTTGAAGTGGACGTTGACGGGCGACGCATCTACTCCAAGAAATCAACCAAGCGTCACGCCGAAGCCGGCGAAGTGCTGCGCTTGATTCGCGAGGCGACTCCCGGAAAAAAGTGAGGCTCGCGATCTCCACGGGCGGCGGTGACGCGCCCGGTTTGAACGCCGTCATCCGCGCCGCCGTGCTCAGCGCGGTGCATCGCGGCTGGGAATGCGTCGGCATCAAACGGGGATTCGGCAGCCTGCTCGGCGAAGGCGAGCTGATGCCGCTCGGCCCCAACGAAGTGCGCGGCATCACCCATCTCGGCGGTACCATCCTCGGCACGTCCAACCGCGGCAATCCACTGAAGTGGCGAATGCAGCGGCCCGACGGCACCTGGGAGGAACGGGACCGGTCGCAGGAGCTCCTCGACGCATTCCGCGAGAACCGGCTCGACGCCCTCATCGCGATCGGCGGCGATGGGACGCTCGCCATCGCGCAACACCTCCTGAAGAAAGGATTGCCGGTCGTCGGCGTACCCAAAACCATCGATAACGACATCGGTGGCACGGTCGCGACGTTCGGATTCGACACCGCCGTGTCTACCGCCACCGACGCGATCGACAAGCTGCATTCGACAGCGGAAAGCCACGAGCGTGTGATCGTCGTCGAAGTCATGGGGAGGAACGCCGGATTCATTGCCCTCAGCTCGGGGCTCGCGGGCTCGGCAGACGTCATTCTCATTCCGGAGATTCCCTTCGACATCGACAAGGTCTGCGACAAGATCCGCCGCCGCGAAGCGGAAGGGCGGCACTTCAGCATCGTCGTGGTCGCCGAGGGAGCGGCGCCGAAGGGGGGCACCGTATCGCTCATCGACCCCGCACACGAGCGGCTCGGCGGCATTGCAGACAAGGTCGCGCACTCGATCGAGCAGATGACGGGAAAGGAGACGCGGTCACTCGTCCTCGGGCATCTGCAACGCGGCGGCGGCCCAACCACCTTCGACCGGCTTCTCGCGCTGCGCTTTGGCGCCGCGGCGGTTCGCCTCGTGGCCGAGCAGAAGTTCGGCATGATGGTCGCATTACAGCCCCCCCGCATCGTCGCGGTGCCGATCGAGGAAGCGCTGGCGAAGCCGCGCCGCGTCCCGCTGGACTCCGACAGCGTCGCTACGGCAAGAGATCTGGGAGTCAGCTTCGGAGACTGACACGGACAGCTGTACCTGAGGAGGGACATCACCCGCCGGCAGCTCTCCCCTATTAACCAGTTGTCATTCAATGGGTTGCGATCCAAACCGCCATGGCACGCCTCTTCCTTTGAAACGTGGCATCCAGGAGGCTACCATGAAACGCACTCTCATCTTGGTTGGACTATTGCTTGGACTCACCAGTGCCGTCGCTGCCGCGCAGACCAGCGTCGGCATTTCGTTGAGTTTTGGAGATCCGCACTTCGCCGGACAGGTCGTAATCGGCAGGCCGTATTACTACAGCTACGCGCGTCCTTATTACTACCGGTATCGCCCGGCACCCGTGATTGTGGTCGCGCGGCGCTACTACCCTGCACGTCGTGTGGTCGTAGTCCGGCGGTACCGCTACCACGACCGCCACTATCACCGGAACTGGTAGACCGCACAGGGTTTCCCCCTCCTCGCTCCCCCTCTCCCGCAATGCGGGGAGGGGGAGCGTGTTTCTATATTCCGTCGTGCGCATCTCCCGCGACCATTTCCTTCCCCCCGATCCCAAGGCATTCCTCGCAGCTGAGCCGACGACCGGACGCGTCATCGTCATCGCTCCGACGCGGGCCGCCTGCGAAACCATCGAGTTGGCGCTTGGACTGACGCTCGAAACCCTGCTCGAGCGCGAGCATGGCGACGACATCCGGCGGCTCGCCGCGTCGGGCAAGGGCTTTGGCATTGTCGCGGGGACTGGTACGGGAAAGACACTCGCCATCCGCAGCATGGCGGAGACGATTCTCAAGGCGCCTCTCAAAGTGGGCGTGGTCAACCGCGAGCGCGAAGCGACTCCCGAAACGCCCTCGTGGAACGTGGTCATTGTCACCACCGGCATCGCACGGCGCTGGTTCCAGGACGGCCTGATCACTGCGCAGGATACGCTCGTGGTGGACGAGATCCATCAGACATCGGCGGAAATGGAGCTCTGTCTCGCTCTTGGAAAACGCGCGCGCTGCCGGTTCATCTGGCTGTCTGCCACGGTGGATCCGAGCTTCTACGCCGGCTACCTGTCATCCGCCAAGGTCCTCGAGACAAGAGCTTTTGATCCAGCAAGGGCGGCTCAGGTCAACGTGATAGCAGAACAACCTCTCGAGTTCTTGAACGATCGTTTCATAAAGAGGGTCATGCGAGAGCGCCGCGGAGTTGCGGTCTTCGTGCCAACACGAGCTGAGGTGGAGCAAATCGCGAAGGAGCTCGGCGATCGCTGGCCCAATCTCGCGACCGCGTTCTACCACGGCGGCGAACCCATCCGAGTCATCAGGCCGTTTCTTGACGGTTTGGTCAAACGTCCCTTCCTGCTGGCGATGACGGCTGCGGGACAATCGGCGCTGAATATTCGCGGTCTCGATACGGTGGTGATCTACGATGCGCGCTATACGAACGTGGTCGAGCGGGGGAAGAACGTGCTCACCCGCGCGTATCTGGGCGCCAACGAGATCCTGCAGATGGCGGGTCGCGTGCATGGTCGTGTGCAACACGGCGAGGTCTACATCCTCAGCGACCGTGACTTGGCGTTTGAGGAGCTCCGTCCCACCGCGCCCGAGTTCCAGCTCGCGGGGGATGCGGAGCGGGTCGCGATGACGTGCGCGGCGATCGGCGTTGACGCGGCCGATCTGGAGCTTCCGGTGCCCCTTGATCGCCGTGCCTACCGCGAGAGCGTAGAGTTACTGACCGGACGCGGCCTCATAGAGAATGGCCGATTAACGACTTACGGACGCGACGTCGAGGCGATGCCGGTGGAGCGGCCGTGGGGCGAGCTGCTGTATCACGCTGAGCCCCCGCTCGTCCCGCTGGTGGCTGTGGCCTCGAATATCGAGTCGCTGCATCGCATGACGCGCGAGGAGCGGCAGCTTGGCGGCCTGATTGTGCCTGGTTCCGATCACATCACGGCCTACAACGTGTACGCGGAAGCCGTGAACAAGCACGGCTTTCTCGGAGAAGTGTACGGGTTGCCGCGTCATCTCTTCCGCGAAGAGGACATCGAGCGCTGGGCGGAAGAGCGCGGCGTGCTCGTGAAGGCGATCGAGGACATCGCGCTCGGGACGGCGTCGGTGTATCGCCAGTTGGAGCTCCCGCTCCCCGCAAAGCTTCCTTATGGTGACCGCAAGACGCTGGAGCTTTTTGCTGACCTTTTGGCCAAGATCATGCCGTTCGATCTCGTGATAGACGAACAGACCGCGGATGGCCGCGAGGCGCGCGTCAGCCGGAGCTCCGTGTCCGGGAGCTGGGGTGCAGTCGCCGGCTCGCTTCGGTACTTCGCCGACCGGTTCGGCGTGCTCCGCGCGAGCATCGAAGGCACGCAGATCCCGGAGCGCGCCATTCGGCGTGTCGCCCGGCGTGGCCGACCCGAGGTGGTGTTCGAGCGGCAGCGCCGCCGTGAGGGACTCATGGTCGTGCGGACGGTGGATTATTTCGGCTTCATTCTCGACCGCGAAGTCGAGCCACTGTCTGGCACATTCCCCGCCGAGTTGGCCGACTCGGCGAGGCGCGCACTGGTGAGCGCGGTACTGGCTGGCGAAACGCCGCATCCCGATCAAGGCAAGGTGCGCCGCGCCCTGGAGCGTTTCGGACACTACTGGCGGCGGTCCGGCGGGCAGATCGCCCAGGCCGAGCGCGACCAACTCGCCGAGCAAATTGCGGCGCAGCTCGCGCACGTGAATTCCTGGGATGACTTCATCGCCACTCGGGTTTCGCTGGATCCCGACGCGGCCATCCCGGAGAGCGAGCGGGCGCGCCTGGACACTCTCCCCTCTTCAGTCTTCCTCTATGGCGACCGGGTCCCGGTGGACTATGACGTCGAACAAGGCATCGGCGTCGTGCGGCTGCGGTTGAAGGAGGGACAGGCGCGACGCCTGCACCCCCGCGACCTGCCCACGTTCGATCGGCCGGTTCGCTTTACGGTGACACGCGGTAAGCACGAGGCGGTGCGCGCCAGCTCGCTCGACGAGCTGCGGAAGGGGCTGCGGGGCTTGGGAAGCGCGCATCGCGCGCGGGTCATGCGTGGTGGACGGAGGCCGCGCCGCCGTTAGCGTTTCGCGGTGACCTCGAGCAGTGCCAACCACAGCGCATCGTATGCATCGCGAACATCCGCCACCGGTACGCCGGTGGCCAGGGCGACTGCAGCGCCATCGATGATGGACTCGCGGGCGGCGTCCTCGAATGCCGCGTTCCTGGCCGATCGGTCAATAAAGCCAGCGGCGGAGAGACTGAGCCAGGCTCGAGCGGTGCCGTCCTCCGCCTGCCGGCCCAGCTCCTCCCAACAGGCATCCAGACCGGCGGCGCCTGAGGCACTGGCGAGCGCTCGTTCGATCGCCGCCGCACGTGCCTCGGCGACCTGCGATGCGGCAGTTCGCAGCAATCGGCTGCGTGATGCGTAATGGTAGAGGATTAGGCCTTTCACAACGCCGGCGCGCCGAGCGACCGCTTCGAGGGTAAACCCTTCGACGCCGGCGCGCTGCAGTGTCTGCACGGCAGCTGCCAGAATCGTCGAACGGGTGGACGCGGCGTCCTTGGGCATGATGTTGTCTCAGCGGTCAATAATGCGAGTCAATAAGGAAGGCGCAAGCCGAAACAAACCAGCAACCTTTTGCCTTATCAGCGAGTCTCATCTTGACACGAATCTAACAGCGCGTTGAGTCCGGATGAAACCTTGGAGCCGCATGTTTTGTATGAGGATAACCAACCAATGATCGACAAACCCGTCAGCCCTGCGGGCACCACCCCCGCGACGTTCTCTCCCTTGGTGCGTGCGGTGATCGATTCCGTCACCGAAGGCGTCGTCATCTTCGATCAACAAGGCCGTCTGATGTTTGCCAACTCGTCCGCGCGGCGAGCGATCGACGGTCAGAACGGCGGCGACGTTCGCAATCGCCTGCAGTCGCTCGGCGCTCGTTTCATCCCGCTGAAAAACGGCGTCCAGAGTCTCGGCGAGGCCGCGATTCTTCCTTCAGCGGGCGCGCTCACCCTCGCCGAGCGCGAGAAGCAGGCGATCACCGACACGTTGCAAGACACCAGCGGCAAACTCGCCGAAACCGCGCGGCGCCTCGGCATCAGCCGCACGACGTTGTGGAGACGTCTCAAGTCCTACGGGATGGACGGCTTCCGCGCCTCTCCCTAGGCTCCTAGCTTCTGCGGGGGATGACCTCCCCCCACGTCTCGCCGCAGCCGTTCGTCATTGAGGAATACGTTCGCTGGTCGGACGTAGACTTCGCCGGAATCATTTTTTACGGCTCGTATGTCCGGCTGTTCGAAATCGCCGAGACGGAGATGTTTCGTCATTGCGGACTCGCCTACGCACGGATGTTCGACCAGTACGACATCTTTCTCCCGCGCAAAGCCGTGCACAGCGAGTTCTACTGGCCGGCCCGGCTCGATGACCGGCTGCGCATCGCCGCCTATGTCGGCAAGGTCGGCACCAAGTCCCTGACGCTGCACTTCGACGTACTGCGCCCCGATCGCGAAGCGCTCGGCGCCGCGGGATGGATGGTGCTGGTAAGCGTAGATCGCAAGAAACTGAAACCGATGGCTCTCCCCCGTGGACTGATCGCGTCCCTTGCCCCACACACCCTCAGCCCCGACGCTGCGCGCAAGTTTCTCGGAGTCGCACCATCGCCGCGGTGAGACGAAGCAGCCGAGCCCCTGCCCTGCTGGTACTGTTGGCGTGCTGCAAAGGCGGCGCGACCACCGATCAGAGCCCTCGGCTTGTCGACGGGATCGTGGCGTTCCCACCGCGCGATACCGTCCGGTTTTCCGTCCCCGCAACGACGCATCGCTGCACCGAGGCGCGCACCGTGGTGCTCGAGGCGTTTGGTCCCGAAGGAAACGGCGTTCTCGTCCGCCTGCATTATCGCGACAGCCTCGCACCCGGCTCGTATCCTGTGATCATGCCGGGTGACACCACAGCGCCCGCCGCCGCTGTTGCCGTGCGATATCAGCTGCGCGAAGTGGGGCACTCGTTCGCCGCCGACAGCGGGACCGTGGAGGTGCATCGCTCGGGCGACGAGTTGGCCGGGCGGATGCAACTCACGGGAATCGAGAACGGCATTCGCACACCGACGCGGATCGAATTCCATGACGTTCCGCTACCGGCGCCGGCGGACACCGTGTCGTGCGCGTTTCAGCCATGACGACGCGGGGCGATGTGCGGGTTGGCGTGATTGGATCGGGGTTCGCGCGACGCGTCCAACTGCCGGCGATGGCATGGGTGCCGGGCGCGAAGCCCATCGCGATCGCCAGCGGCCATCGCGCCAACGCCGAGTCAGTCGCGCGCGAATTCGGGGTGCCGCGAGTCTTCACGGAGGGAACGGACCTCGCGACGTCGCCGGATGTGGACCTGGTGATCGTGGCGTCGACACCCGATTCCCACGCGCGCTACGCGATCGCGGCGCTGGAGGCCGGCAAGCACGTTCTGTGTGAAAAGCCGATGGCGCTCGACGCGTTTGAGGCGTCGCAGATGGTGACAGCATCTCAGCAGCATCCCGACAGACTCGCCTGGATCGACCACGAACTGCGCTACGAACCCAACCGCCGCCGGGCGCGCGAGCTGATCCGCTCCGACGCGATCGGCGAGCTCCGCCACATCGAATTGTCGCTGAAACCGTACCTGCGCGGGGACGGACGGCCGCAGGCGTTCGACGCGCCATGGAACTGGTGGTTCGACGCCTCACGGGGCGGCGGCATTCTTGGCGCGGTCGGATCACATCTCATCGACCTGTGCCGGTTCTGGGCCGGCAGCGAGATCACCTACGTAGGGGGCCTGGTCGAGACCTTCGTGAAAGAACGCAAAGACGAGACTGGGGCGATGCATCCCGTGACGGCTGACGACTTCGCGAGCTGTGTGCTGCGAACGGGGAGCGGCGTCGCTGCGACCATCACGTTGAGTACCGTCGCGCACCACGGCTCGGGCCACCATGGTCAGGTGACCGGTAGCGATGGGACTCTGGTCCTCAGCGGTGAAACCAAGCTCGAGCTTGGGAAGCCAGGAGGACCGCTCGAGGACATTTCCGCACCGGACGACCTGACGGACAAAATGAAGCCCAACAACATGTGGGCCCGCTCCTTCGTGCGATTGTTGCGGGAGATGGTTCACCTGATCGGGGAGGGGGGCGGCACGCCCCAAGGCGAGCCGGCCACCTTCCGCGATGGCTGGCAGGTGCAGCGCGTCCTCGACGCCGTCCGCGGCGGCCGAGGGGTGCAGTTAGATTGACCTCGGTGGAACAGACCTACTTTCGGAAGGGATTCGGGCTCAAAGGCGCCATCGAAGGCGCGCTCACGGCTGATTATCACAGCCGCGTGGTGGATGCCGTCCGCGCGTCGGGCTACCAACTGCAGATCGGCGAGCTGACGTTCCGGTTGGCGCGTGAGTTCGGGTTCTGTTACGGCGTGGATCGCGCGGTCGAGTATGCCTACGAGACCCGGAGCAAGTTTCCCGAAAAGCGTACATTCCTCGTCGGCGAAATCATCCATAATCCCCACGTCAATCAGAAGCTCGCCGCTATGGGAGTCGAGTTTCTCCACCGGCCGGAAGACCGCGACGGGGAATTCGACTTCGGCGCCGTGAGCAAGGAAGACGTCGTCATTCTGCCGGCATTCGGTGTGACCGTTCGTGACTTCGAGCGGCTGCGCGCCACAGGCTGCGTGCTCGTGGACACGACGTGCGGGTCCGTGCTGAACGTCTGGAAGCGGGTCGAGTCGTACGCACGCGATGGTTTCACCGCGCTGATCCACGGCAAGAATTACCACGAGGAGACCAAGGCCACGTCCAGCCAGGTCAACAAGTATTCCGGCGGGAAATTCGTCGTGGTCCGCGACATGTCGGAGGCGCGGATCGTTTGTGATTACATCGAAGGGAAGGAGCCGGGAGCAGCGAGGAGGGAGCAGTTCTTACAGCACTTCAAAGGAAAGATGTCGCCCGGATTCGATCCCGACCGCGATCTCGAGCGCGTCGGCGTGGCCAATCAGACCACGATGCTCTCGGGTGAATCGCTCGCGATCGCCGGTGAGGTGGGGAAGAGCATGGCGCGACGCTGGGGGGAAGGCGCCGAGGTGCTCAGCCAGCATTTCCGCACCTTCGATACGATTTGTTCCGCCACTCAGGAGCGGCAGGACGCCGTGCTCAAGCTGATCGCCGAGCCGCTCGACTTGATGGTCGTGATCGGTGGCTACAACTCGAGTAACACGACGCATCTCGCCGCCATCTGCAATGAGAAGGTGACGACGTACCACATCGAGGATGCGTCCTGCATCGATGTGGAGGACGGGAGCATCCGGTACCGGCCCGTTGGTCTCCATTCCTCGGAGCAGCGTCGCGAGCGCTGGCTGCCTGAGGGACGGCTGACGATCGGTATTACCGCAGGCGCCTCGACGCCGAACAACAAGATCGGCGAAACCATCGAGCGCATTGCGGCGCTGCGCGGCGAATCCCTCGTTCTGACCTGACCGGCCTCCCGCGATGAGTGGGGTTCGCCACATCCCCTCGGCCAAGCCGATCGACCTCACCAAGGCCGACGAGCGCCCCTCGGGTGTGTGGCGTTATTCGTCCCACCTCTCGCTCGTGCTGGGCGGCGGCGGCGCGCGGGGCGCATATCAGGTCGGCGTGCTCGCCGGGCTCGCCGAGCGCCTCCCGGGCCTCGCCTTCCCGATCATCTCTGGAACCTCTGTAGGCGCGATCAACGCGATCTATCTCGCCTCGAGCCTGGGAGCGCTCAGCGAGAGCGTTGCGGGTATGCGCAAGGCGTGGGCACGGCTCACGACGGATGGCGTCTATCAGGTACGACTGTTCAGCCTGATCACCTCGCTCGCGCGGATGGGAGTGAAGGGTGCGATCGGGATGGGAGGGGGCCCGGGAGGCGTGCGCGGGCTGGCGGACACCAAACCGCTACGGGACTTCTTGGCGAGCAGCGCCGAGCTGCGTGGTATCACCGCGAACATCGCCAACCAACGTCTGCGAGCCGTCGCGATCAACGCGACGTCGTATACGACCGGCCGGGCTGTGTCGTTCGTGCAGGCCGCGCCGGAGATACCGATGTGGGAGCGCGTCCAACGCCTGGCGGTGCGCACCCAGCTCACCCTCGATCATGTCATGGCTTCGGCCGCGCTCCCTCTGATGTTTCCCGCCATACGCATCGGGGATGAGTTTTACGGGGACGGAAGCGTGCGCCAAATGGCGCCGCTCGCGCCGGCGCTTCATCTTGGCGCCCGCGCGATCCTCGCCATCGGCCTGAGGACGGCCCGGCCCCCTCGCGTGGTAGCGCGCGACACCGATGCCCCCACGGCCGCAGAAGCCGTGGGTTTGTTGTTCGATGCAATCTTCCTCGATGCGCTCGAGGCCGATGCCGAGCGACTCGATCGCATCAATCACATCCTCGCTGCGATGCCTGAGGGTGTCCCGGCCCCCGATGGTCTCCGAGCGGTGGAGCTGCTCTTGCTCCACCCCACGCGGGATCTGAGCAAGCTGGCGGCGGGACAGACACACCTGTTGCCGGCGAACGTCCGCCACGCGGTTCGAGCGCTCGGCGGGCACAAGGCGGGCGCCGCGGAGATGCTTGGCTTCGTGCTGTTTCATCCGGCGTACACGTCGCTGCTCGTGGAAGCGGGCTACGAGGACGTTGGGGCGCAGTGGCCGATCATCGAGAAGTTCTTCGAGAAGCTCGAGCGGGATAAGGAGCTGAACCCCACGGTTCACTAGCCTCCGAGTTTCGGGTATATTTCGGGCCTTATGCCGCTGTCGCGTTTCCATCCGGTCATCGAACACTGGTTCTCCAACCGGTTTGCAGAGCCGACCGAGCCGCAGCGCCGCGCCTGGCCGGTCATTCAAGAGGGTGGCGACGCGCTCATCGCCGCGCCGACTGGTTCGGGCAAAACGTTCGCTGCCTTCCTGTCGGCGATCGATGGCCTCGTGCGGCAGGGACTGAGCGGTGAGCTGCGCGCGGAGACGCAGGTCGTCTATGTCTCGCCGCTCAAGGCGCTGTCGAACGACGTTCAGAAGAACCTGTCCGAGCCGCTGGCGGAGATCCGGACCGCGCTGAAGGAACAGGGGCTGCCGGATGTCGAGGTTCGCACGCTGCTGCGTACCGGCGACACGCCGCAGTCGGAGCGGCAGGCCATGCTCAAACAGCCGCCCCACATCCTCGTCACCACGCCGGAATCGCTCTACCTGATCCTCACGTCCGAGCGCGCCCGCGAGATGCTGCGCTCCGTGCGGACGGTGATCGTGGACGAGATCCATGCGGTGGCCCGCGACAAGCGGGGCAGCCATTTGTCCCTGTCCCTCGCGCGACTGGACGCACTCATCGGGGGAGTGAAGCAGCCGCAGCGCATCGGGCTTTCGGCCACGCAGCGGCCGATCGAGGAGATTGCACAATTCCTCGTGGGAACGCATCGTCCGCCGCCCACGATCGTGGACGCCGGCCACATCCGGACGCTCGACCTCGCCCTGGAAATCCCGTCGTCGCCGCTCGAAGCCGTGATGTCTGCCGAGGTCTGGGAAGAGGTCAACGCCCGGATCGTTGAGTTGATATCGCAGCACAAGACGACCCTCTTGTTCGTGAACACGCGGCGGCTGTGTGAGCGGATGGCGATGCAGCTCTCGGAGCGACTCGGGGCGGACAAGGTCACCAGCCACCACGGGAGCCTGTCGCGGGAGAAGCGGCTCGAGGCCGAGGAGCGGCTGAAGCGGGGCGAGCTCCAGGTGCTGGTGGCGACAGCCTCGCTCGAGCTGGGAATCGACATCGGCAGTGTCGATCTCGTCATCCAGGTGGGTTCGACCCGGTCGATCGCCACGCTGCTGCAGCGCGTCGGCAGGGCAGGGCACCGCCTGGGCGCCGTTCCCAAGGGACGCGTCTTCCCGCTCTCACGCGACGAGCTGATCGAATGCGCGGCGATGCTGCGGGCCACCCGCGAGGGCCGCCTCGATCGCCTGATCATTCCCGACAAGCCGCTGGACATTCTGGCGCAGCAGATCGTCGCGGCGACCGCCGGCGAGGAGTGGGACGAAGCGGTGCTCTACGAGCGCCTGCGCTCCGCTTACCCGTATCGCGATCTCAGTCGCAAGGAATTCGACGACGTCGTGCAGATGCTCGCGGAAGGGTTCACCACGCGCCGGGGACGGCGCAGCGCCCACATCCATTACGACGGCATCAACAAGAAGGTGAAGGGACGTAAGGGCGCGCGCATTGCCGCGATCACCTCAGGCGGCGCGATTCCGGACCTCGGCGATTATCGCGTGATCCTCGAACCCACGGAGACGTTCGTCGGCACGCTCAATGAGGATTTTGCGATCGAGAGCTCCCCCGGCGACATCTTCCTGCTCGGCAACACGTCGTATCTGATCGTCAGAGTCGAGTCGGGGCAGGTGCGCGTGGCGGACGCGAGAGGGCAGCCGCCCACGCTGCCGTTCTGGTTGGGAGAGGCGCCGGGCCGCACGAACGAGCTGTCGGAGGAGGTCTCCCGGCTGCGCCAGGATATTGCCGATCGGCTGGACGACCAACTGGCCGCGATTCGCTGGCTCGTCGAAACGATCGGGATGAATGAACCGGGCGCCAGGACAATCGTCGAATATCTCGCGGCCACGCGCATCATCCTGGGGACGATTCCCACCCAGAAGACGCTCGTCCTGGAGCGCTTCTTCGACGAGGCGGGCGGGATGCAGCTGGTGCTGCACGCGCCGTTCGGCAGCCGCATCAACCGGGCGTGGGGCCTCGCGCTCCGCAAGCGCTTCTGCCGCAGCTTCAACTTCGAGCTGCAGGCCGCCGCGACCGAAGACGCGATCATCCTGTCGCTCGGCCCGCAACACAGTTTTCCGCTCGAGGACGTGTTCCAATACTTGAAGCCGGCGACCGCGGAGCATCTGCTCGTGCAGGCGATGCTCGATGCGCCGGTGTTCGGAACGCGCTGGCGCTGGAACGCGACGCGCGCGCTCGCGGTGCTCCGGTTCCGTGGAGGCCGAAAGGTCCCCACGCCGCTGCAGCGCATGCAGGCGGAAGATCTGGTGGCCGCGGTGTTCCCCGACCAGCTCGCGTGTCCCGAGAACCTCGTGGGAGACCGGGAAATCCCGGATCACCCGCTGGTGAACCAGACGATCGCCGACTGTCTGCTCGAGGCGATGGACTTCCCGGGGTTGAAGCGGGTGCTCGAAGGGATGGAGGCGGGGCAACTCACGTTGATCGCGCGCGATACCACCGAGCCGTCGCCACTGTGCCATGAAGTGCTGAACGCCAGGCCGTACGCGTTCCTGGATGATGCTCCGCTCGAAGAGCGCCGCACCCAGGCGGTGATTACGCGGCGGGGGCTGGACGTGAAGACTGCCGAGGAGTTCGGGAAGCTCGATCAGGCGGCGATCGACCTGGTGCGCGAGCAGGCCTGGCCCGACCCCGAGACGGCCGATGAGCTGCACGACGCGCTGCTCATCATGGGGGCGGTGCCGTTCGACGGTCTCGTCACAGCCGGCCGCGCCACGACCGTGGATGGGGAGGGGAGGGGGCGTCTCTGGGTGGCGACGGAGCGGCTGCCGATGGTGCAGGCGGCATTCCCCGGTGTGGCGAACGAGCCGGCTGTCACGCCGCCCGAGCGCGAGGCCGCGAAGACCTGGAGCAGGGAAGACGCGATTCGAGAAATCGTGCGGGGCCGCCTCGAGGTGGTGGGGCCAACCACCGCGGGCGAAGTCGCCGAGGCCCTCGGCCTGCCTGTCGGCGACGTGGACTTCGCACTCGCGGCGCTCGAGCACGAGGGCTTCGCGCTGCGGGGCCGGTTCTCGAGTGGAGTCGAGGGCACCGAATGGTGTGAGCGCCGCCTACTCGCACGCATCCATCGCTACACGCTCGACCGGTTGCGGAAGGAGATCGAACCGGTGGCGGCGGCCGATTTCCTGCGATTCCTGTTCAAGTGGCAGCGTCTCGCGACCGGCTCGCGAGCGGAGGGTCCCGAGGGACTGGCCGCGGTCCTCGATCTGCTCGACGGCTATGAGCTGGCCGCGGGAGCCTGGGAGTCGGAGGTGCTGCCGGCGCGTCTCACGGACTACGATCCGCTATGGCTCGACGGCCTGTGCCTCTCCGGCGAGATCGCGTGGGGCAGGCTCACGGCAATTCGGAATGCGGAAGTCGGAGTGCGGAATCGCAAGGTTGGGCCGGTGCGCTCGACGCCGATTGCGCTGTTTCGGAGAGATCGCGGAGAGATCTGGCGCGGTGGTCTTCCCGAAGTCGATCCAACTGCGTTGCCCTTGTCGTCAACCGGTAAAGCTCTGCTCGCCGCGTTCGAGACCCGCGGCGCGCTGTTCTTTGGCGATCTGGTCAACGCGACCGGCCTGCTCCGCACCGAAGTCGAAAAGGGCCTCGCCGAGCTGGTTGCGTGGGGTCTCGTGTCATCTGACAGCTTTGCCGGATTAAGGGCGTTGCTCGTGCCGTCCGACCGCCGCCGGCCGCTCGGCGGTGGTTACCGGAGGCGCGGCCGGATCGCGCCCTTTGGGGTCGAAACCGCGGGCCGTTGGGCTCGGACTCACAATCGGCCGGCGATTCCCGAGGAGAAGGTCGCCGAGTCGATCGCCTGGCAGCTCTTGCGGCGCTATGGCGTGGTGTTCCGGCGCCTCGTGCAACGCGAGACACTGCTCGCGCCGTGGCGCGAGATCCTGCGTGTGTATCGACGGCTCGAAGCGCGAGGCGAGATTCGCGGCGGCCGGTTCGTGGGCGGGTTCTCCGGGGAACAGTACGCTCTTCCGGAAGCGATTGGGTTGCTGCGGTCGACGCGGCGCGAGCGTGGAGCGGATGAGCTCATCGCCGTCAGCGGCGCCGATCCGCTGAACCTGGTCGGCATTCTCACCCCCGATGAAGCGGTGCCCGCGATCACCACCAACCGCGTGCTGTACCGCGACGGCGTGCCGATCGTGGTGAAAGAAGGAGAAGGGAAGGAGCGGTTCCTGGTGGACGTGCCGGCCGAGGAGCGCGACATGTTGAGGGGCGCGCTGCTCAGACGGCGGCCGGCCCCGCTGGTGCGCACCTATCTCGGCAAGAGTAAGGCAGCGGGCTAGGGGGGCTAAGCCTGGGCGTCAATACGCGGCAAACGTGATCGGCTGACGAATCGTCACCTTCGCTGCCTTGCGATTGACGCGCGCCGGCCGATACATCGCCGCGACAACCACCCGCTTCGCTTCGGCGTCGAACACCGGGTTGGGCGTCTGTACGACCTTCACCGTCGCGGGCAGCACGTGACCGGTCGTGTCGAGCGTCGCCTCCACAATCACGGTGCCGCCGATGCGCAGTGCCTGCATCTCGGGCGCGTACCGGATGTCGGGGTGCGAGAGCAGCGCGGGCGCCTCATCGGCGACACCGACAACCGTCACGGTCCCAAATGGAGTCGTACGGGCGGCCGGAGGGGGTGTCGAGCCGCGGCGGCTGATTCGGATCGAGTCCGCCAGCCGTTTGAGGAACGGTGCCAGGTCAACGCCTTGCGCGGTCAAGTCGCGGTAACCGGCGAGTCCCGCCGTGAACGCCTGCTCTGCCAAACCGTCCTGCTTCGTGGCACGATACGCGAGTCCCTGGACCAGCTCCGCGTACACGCGTTCACCCGGGGTCGCGTTGTTGCTCCTGTCGAGCGCTTCCACGGTCAACGCCAGCGCGCTATCGGCACGATTGGCGCGCAGCTGATCGCGCGCCGCGCCGACGAGCGCCGTCGGGCTGCGAGGCGGTGGCGGCGTCAGTGTGAATTGGAGATCCACTCTGCTGCGGACGAGCTGGCCTTTCGCACGGCCCGGTGTGAAGCTCGCCGCCAGCATCATGCGCCGCAGCGGCTCGACGAAGCCGGAATCGGGCGTGTCGAGCACGCGAAAGCTCTCCGCTTCGACCCGTCCCAGCGTATCGATGACAGCGATGACGACGGCCTGACCGCCGACGTGGCGCCGCCGGAGATCTGCGGGATACGCCAGCGGCGGACCCGAGCGCCAGGCGGCTTGCTCGTCCAGCTCGCCGGGCGAGTATACGCGGTAGGCGCGCAGCTCGGACTCGAATACGGCGTCGAGGCCGGGAGCGACCTGATCGAGCCCGTTGACTCGCAGCGCCGGATAGAGGGCGAGCGCGCTGCCGAAGCTTTGCCGCGCGAGACTGTCGCTCCCGCGCTGATGCTCGAGAATGGCGCGCCAGACGAACACGTGCACGCTGTCCATGAGGTAGGCGGCGGAGTCGAGCGCGCTGCTGAGCGCGGTGTCCGCCGCCGAGAATTCGTGCGCGGTAATATGCGCGCGCGCGACGGCGATTCGCGCGTCAGTGCGATTCTGGGCGGCGAGAGCCGGAACGACAAAAAGCGAGGCGGCGACGGATAGACGGCGCAGCACAGTACCCAAAATCTTGGCGCGAGAGGCGACGGCCCGTCAACCCGCAGGCGCTCAATGCGTCATAAGGAAGCGCGCGACCACCTGGTTGAAATAGGACGGATTGACGGCATACGGCGGATGGCCGGCCCCCGGAATCACCACCGTCGTATCGCTCTGCAAGCACCGGGCGAGCTCGTCGCTGATGAGCTGGAACGAGCGCGGGCTGCGTTCGCCACGCACGATGAGCACCGGCGTCATGATGCGGCTGAGCTCGGCGCAGGAAACCGGTGGGAGATAGTCCGGGCGTTCCGCAAGCAGCTCGCGGCGCATCTCGAACGAGTGCGCCAGCAGGTCGGCGCGCGTGGCGGCGGGGAGCCGGTCGAACGTGCCCCGTCCAGATACTGCGTCAAGATAGTAGCGGATGCCGGTGACCGAATCGCCGCGCGAAAACGCGGCACGCGCGGGATCGAGCCCGTTCGTATAGAAGAACCGGCGCGCCGAATCTCCGGCTTCGGAGCCCGTCAGCAGCGAAAAGATCGGCGGCTCGGCCAAGACGAGTGACCGCACGAGCTGTGGATGGTCGCGGGTCAGCTGGAGCGCCGTGTAGGCGCCGTAGCCCGACCCAACGATATGCGCCGGCGCGATATCGAGCGTCAGCAGCAAGGCGGCGAGGTCCTCGGCATGCAGCTTGGGCGAGTAGGTCTGGTTGTCCTCGACCCGCGGATTCGGCGGGTGGTAGCGCCGGCTGTAGACGAGAACGCGATAGACTTGTGCGAAGGCGTTTTCCTGCCGGGACCATGACCGCATGTCTCCCAGGCTGCCATGGACGAAGACCACCGGCGCGCCGCTGTCACCGCTGAGGCGGTAGGCGAGGCGGGTGCCGTTGACGTCGGTGATGTTGGCGGGCCGCGCCGTTGGCGCGACTAGAGCCGCGGGCGGTGGTGCGGACGCCGGCCCGGCGTTTTCGGGGCCTGGGTTTCCGCCGCAGGCGGCGAGGAGCAGACAGCAGACCAGGATTCGCATGGGTACAGGATGGGAAACCACGCCCGGAAACGCCACTAGCTGACGAGCCATGCCCCCGCTGCCGCCACCTTTTGCTCTGCTCGCCAGCGTGCTACAGCCTCACCCAACTCAGCGACTTTGCGTTTCGCAACGGCCGGGGACGCCCGCAGGGACTTGCCCAGCAACTCATAGACTTCGCGCTCGAGCACCACTCGAACTTTCACGCCGCAGCGCTCGAGACCATCCACCAGCACGCGGCGGAACAGTTGCCCTTCCGACGCATGCGCGCGCATGTGCTGATTCGCGATGCTCGCGGGGTCGGTGAGTGACGCGACGACGACCGCTGCCGTGCGGATGCGGTGGTGCTTACTGTACTCGTCGACCAGTGCCTTGATGGCACGGCGCGAGAAGCGTTCGATGCCGCGCACGAGACTGGTGACTGTTGCGATGTCGGACTGCGCAGTGCCGAAGCTGGCATGATACGGCTGCCGCGAGTGAGGTACAGTGGGATCGGCCAGCTCGATCACCCGGCTGTCGACGACCGCGGGGGGAGATTTGCGGGAATTCGAAATCAGGACCGCGGCGGCCCAACCGGATTTCACCCTAAACCCTAGGCTCATCCCCAGTCCTTGGAGTCGGGCGCCACGCGACGCATGGCACGGAGAAACTGCATTGGAGGTTGCTGGAGATTGTCGAGGTTGGTGGAGGATGGTCTCACACCACGCATTTGGAGCCCTTCCACCTTCTCCGCAAGCACGTTCACTGTGCCGTCATCCTTGGCCAGTTTCCCCGTTACGAGCACGAACGGCTCGCCTCGGACGGCTGCCCGATGGCGGTCGTAGACGTCGGTCCGCACGATCACGTTCGTCATACCGGTTTCGTCTTCGACCAATAGGAAGACGGTCCCCTTCGCGGTCTCGGGACGTTGCCGGGCGACGACGAGGCCGGCCACCTGACATTTGACACCGGCCTTCAGGTCTTCCAGGTCTTTATTGAGCGTGAGGCCAGACGGTAACGCATTGCGCACCAGCGATAAAGGGTGCCCGCTCGCTGAGAAGCCGAGGGTGGCGTATTCGGCCAGGAGCCGCTCGTGGGCAGCGAGTCCACGGAAGGCCAGTTGCTCGTGGGGATGATTCAGGGCGAACTCGAGCTGGCGCCGGCCGCGGCCATCGCCCGATTGGGTGGACTTGGGCGGCAGCCAGAGGCCGACCTGCCAGAGCAGCTCACGTCTGGTCAGGCCGAATCCATCGCAGCCGCCCACCCACATGAGCGCTTCGATCGCTGTGCGCTTGAGCTTGGGCGGCGCGCGACGAATGAAGTCGCCGACGCTCTTGAAGGGCCCATGCTGTTCTCGCTCTTCGACGGTGGCTGTCGCGGTCTCTTCGCTCCAGTGACGGATGAACCCCAATCCGATTCGTAGCCCCGGGGCATGGCCGCGGGGCACACCAACCTCGACCGTGCACCAGACGTCGCTCGCGTTGATATCCGGCAGCCGCATTTCGATGCCGTTGCGCATGGCGTCGCGGCCGAGCGCGTCGAGTGAGTAGAAGCCCATGGGCTGATTATTGAAGAGCGCGACGTAGTACTCGACGGGGTGATAGTGCCGGAGCCACGCCGACTGATAGGCGAGCAATCCGAACGCCGCGGCGTGCGACTTGGGGAATCCGAACTCGCTGAACGCGATCACCTGGGCGAAGACTTTCTCTGCCGTCGCTTCCGGCACGCCTCGGGCGAGGGCTCCGGCGCGGAATTCTTCCCAGAAGCCGGCAATCAGGTCGTGCGAACGGCGGCGGCTCATCGCGCGGCGCAGCGCCTCCGACTGTCCCGAGCTGAATCCCGCGAGCGCCTGGCACACCTGCAGTACCTGATCCTGATACAGAATCACGCCGAGCGTCTCCGCCAGGCACTCGCGCAGCAGCGGGTGGTCCACGGGCGGCTCGTAGGGCTGTCCCGCGGCATGGGCGCGACGCTGCTCCTCGCGGCGGCGCACGTACGGGTTCACCGCACCGCCGACGATCGGCCCGGGCCGCACGATCGCGACTTCGACGGCGAGATCCTCGAGGTTGCGCGGGCGGCTACGGCGAATCATCTGGATCTGTGCGCGGCTCTCGATCTGGAAGAGCCCGATCGTATCGCCGGCGCAGATGCGGTCGTAGATCGCGGGGTCCTCGAAGTCGATGCGCGAGAGATCGGGTGGCGCGCCGCTGCGGCGTGCGATGAGCTCTACGCACTCCTCCACGAGCGACAGCATGCCGAGCGCGAGGAAATCGATCTTGATGAAGCGCGCATCGTCGCAGGAGTCTTTGTCCCACTGGCAGACGACTCGATCCTCCATCGCGGCGCGCTCGAGCGGTACGAGCTCGATGAGCGGGCGTGACGAGATGATCATGCCACCGGGATGCTGCGACACGTGGCGCGGCAATCCGCGGATCTCGTGCGCCAGTTGGCACAGCTCTTTCCAGAGCGGCGCGTCTTTGCGGCCACGGAATCCCGGCAGGTTATCCATTTCGTCGTGCAGTTCGTCCGCGCGGCCATCGGCGAGCTTGGCAACCAATTCGATTTCACCGAGCGGCAAATCGAGCGCCTTGCCGATTTCGCGCACCGCCGAGCGCAGCCGGTACGTCGGGAACGAGCACACCAGACCGGCATGCTCGGCGCCATAGCGCGTGTAGACGCGGCGGATCAGCTCTTCGCGAATCTCGCGCGGGAAATCGAGATCGATGTCCGGCACGGACGCGAGCGTCTCGTTCAAAAAGCGGCCGAGGAACAGCTTGTTGGCGATGGGATCGATGTGGGACAGGCCGAGGAGATAGCAGACGATCGAAGAGACTGACGAGCCGCGGCCCCGGCCCGGCAGCAGGTTGCCCAGGGCACGGCGCGAGCCCTTTCGGATGTCGGACGCGACTTCGCGCGCGAGGTCGAACAGGTCGTGATAGACGAGAAAGAAGCCGCTGAGCTTGTGGAGCTCGATGAGCTTCAGCTCCTCTTCCAGCCGGCGAACGGCCTGCGCATGGTAGAGGGAGCCGGGCGGGTAGCGTTCCTGCAACCGGGCGTTGCACAACTCGGCTAAGGCTTGCGACGCCGGCGCGCGATCGGCCCCGCGAAAGTCGGGGAAGCCGTAGCCGAGGTCGCGCGTCAAATCGAAGGCCTTACACCGCTCAGCGATCGCCAATGTAGAGGAGACAGCATCCGGACAGTCACTGAACAGCGACACGACTTCGTCCAGTGGCCGCAGGTAAAACTCGCTGTTCGGATTTCTGACCCGATGCGAGCCATCGAGTGTCGTCCGGTGCCTGATGGCGACCATAACGTCGTGCAGCCGGTGCAGCTCGCGCTTGTGGTAGTGGACGCTGCCAGTGGCCACCGTGCGAAGGCCCAGATCCTCGGCTATTCCAATCAATCCCCGACTGAGCGCCATGTCCCCCCGAACGAGGTTGCGTTGGACCTCGATGAAAAACCGCTCGGGTCCGAACATCGCTTTGCAGTGCGCGGCGAGGTAGCGGGTGGCGTTCAGCCCCTCCTGCTGGAGCTTGTGCGGTAACAATCCATCGCGCCGTGATCCGGAAAGAATGATCAGCCCGTCCTGCCGGTCGGCGATCGCACTCAACGCCAATCGTGGATCCAGCCGCTCGGCACCGAGGTGTGCGCCGGTCAGCAAGCGGCAGAGATTGCTGTAGCCCTGCGCGGACTCGGCGAGCAGAACCACGTTGTTGCCGTCCGTCAGCGAGACTTCTGCGCCCGTGATGGCCTGAATGCCGAGGGCTCGAGCCGCATGCGCGAACGCGAGCGAGCCGTAGACACCGTTGCGATCGGTGAGCGCCAGGGCGGGGTACCCGAGGCGATGCGCTTCGGCGAGGACCTCGTCGGGCGGCGAGGCTCCGTCGAGAAACGAATATGCGGAGTGGCAATGGAGCTCGGCGTACATGGCGGTTGGGCGGTATGCTAAGGCTGCTGCATGAACCAGTGACCGTGGATTAAATCGTAGAATAGCACCACACGCTTTCCTCCTTCGAGCATCGTTTCGAAGTACAGGCGAGAGATCGTTTGCCGCCACCATTCATCATCAATGCGCCAGGTTTCGTTGATGCACTCGATTTTCCCAACCGCTGAACCGCCCAACCGCCCAACCGCCGCCGGCGAACCGTCGGCGTTCACATCCACCGTCACCGGCTGCGGCTCATTTACGGCTCGAAGTCGATCAGTGCGTAGCGGCGCTCGGGCAGTCGCGACCATGGCTGAACCTCGATGACGTGGTAGAGATTGGCGCGCCCCCCCTTGATACGCATTCGGACTTCTCGTGCGGCGTGGCGCAACGCGCGCTGCTGTCCCGCCCGCGCAGCAGCCTGCGCGTCGCGCGCGAACAATTGGAGCTCCGTCGTACCGGGAGCGAAGGCAGTGAACTCGAGGACGAGTCGCTCGACGCCGCCGGTGGGCGGCGATTGCTCGAGCCGAGTCTTGAGTGGCGCCGCGATGCGCGCGGCGTCGGCGGTCGGGTCTTTGAGTAACACGTTGACGAGCCAGGAACGGTTGGTCGTGGGACGGGAATTGGTGGAGGAATGGGAATCGGTGGAGGAAAGTGAATCGGTGGAAGAATGTGAATCGGTGGAGGAATGGGAATCGGTGGAGGAAAGTAAATTGGTAGGTGTATTTGAATTGATAGGGGCGCAGCATGCTGCGCCCCTACGATTCATATCCGATGCGTCCAGATCATTCCCGCCCACATCATTCCCAACCATCAGTCCCGATTCCAGATCGGCACGCAAGCGCAGCGCGTGGACCCGCCAGCCGATGCGGCGCGGGTGCTTCAGTGCGCGGGCGATCAATTGATCGAGAGAATGAGCGAGCAGCTCGCGCTCTCCGACCGGCGTGAAGAACGTGAGCGCTAGGGCGATCGGCTCCGGTGCGACGCGCCCTTCGACGGCCTCCGCGATGCGACCGGCCGCCAGCCGCCATAACTGTTTGCCGGCTGCACCGAACTGCGCCGTCACCGCCGCTTCGGGCAGCGAGGCGAGCGCGCCGAGGGTGCGGATGCCGAGCTGGCGCAGGCGGCGATGAGTATTTGGATCGAGCGGCAGAACCGCGATGGGTTGGGAAGCGAGAAATTTCTGTTCTGTACCAGCAGGTACCACGATCGCTTCGCTCGGCTTGGCGCGGCTCGCCGCGACCCAAGCTGTGAATTTCCCCACTCCCCAACCCATGCGGACGACCGGCCGGCCGGCCGGCCCGACGGCCTGATGAATTGCTGCGATGATTTTTTGTGGTGAGCCGTAGATTCCTTCGAGTCCGTCAACGCCCACGTATGCAAGACCCAGCTCCGATTGCTCAACGATTGGGCTCACTTCACTGAGTGCGGAGAGCAACGCGGCAAACTGTTCGTCGTAATGGACCGGATCGGGCTCGATCAGCCGCAGCGTCGGGCAAAGGCCAATCGCCTGGCTGACCGTCATCCCCGGTTTCACACCGGCATGACGAGCGAGCGAAGAGACTTGCCAGAGCTTACGTGTGGTATCAGGAGCGAGCAGCGCCGTGGGGTAGGAGGCCAGACCCTCATGACGCGCCTCTTCACAGCGGAGCGGGAAGAGGGGAATCCAGACGCAGGCGGCGAGCGAGCTCGATAGACGATTCGACATTGACAAACCCCC
>WNGI01000077.1_pt1 | contig 58180 bp, 55 predicted proteins | sample 5400621 | NCBI WGS metagenome assembly WNGI01 (sample SAMN13153374, study PRJNA577476) | soil metagenome | isolation source: 20 cm soil or saprolite under Garry oak tree replicate 1 | place: USA:California | collected 2016-06-15 | reverse complement strand
ATTGTTCCCGGTGAGCCCTTGTCCTCGAATATGAGGCCGAGTGGGAGAACCGTCACAGCCCTTATGGACCAGTCATCGCGCGCTTGAAGCGCGAGCCTTGCCAAGCCGGTTTTGAGCGGCTCGAGGCCCAGTTCGTTGTGACTTTTTCCTTCCGGGAAAATCAGCACCGATCCGTGATGATCGAGCACGTTCAGAATTTCTCTGAAAGCGCCGATGTTGCGCGAAGGCTCGACCGAAGCTTCGCTGGAGTCATGCATCTCGTCGGTTACTCTCCTCAATGGCACGACTCCGAGCACTCTGAACAGCAGCGCGATCAGCGGATTCTTGGTCAGCGTGGCCTTCGCGGTCATCGTAATTCTACGCGGAACGACCCATCCCACGACGAGCGAATCGACAAGAGCATTCTGATGATTCACGGCAATGAGAAGTGGACGATCAGTTGGGATCTTCTCGGCGCCATCCACGCGGATGTCCCGGTAAAACCAGTGAAGCGCAATTCCCGCGATCCATCTCAACAGGCTGTAGATCACGATGTGCGCACCGGTGGGGAAAAGTTGTCAGGAACACGTCGCAAGGTCCAAAGTGCGAGCGCCATTCCGATCGCAACTGTCACTACACCAGCTCGGTAGGCGAATCCGGTTCCCATCGAAGGTGTAAGCCCGTCGACAGCGAGTGCCCACACGAATGGGCCGACCACTGCCGCGGCCCGTGATGAGAGAACCATCAAGCTGAAGAAACGCCCTGCTTCGACGTCAGGAACCAGGCTGAGGAGCAGAGGTCGTTCAGCGGTCGAGATACCTCCGTAAATCAAGCCGATGCAAGCACCCACGATCCAAAAAACTGATTGTGCAGGTGCGATAACCATCGCGAAGAGGAGAACTATCCAGCTGGCGAGAACCCACGAGAGCGTCCGCTTCGGGCCAAAGCGATCAACGAGCTTGCCAATTCCATAGCTCCCGATCACGGCGGGGACCGTGAGAATCACGAACAGCGTTGCTTCAGAGCCCCTTTCGAATTTCATCGCAAAAATCGCGTAAAGAGCCATGTTGGTGATTATCGTCCCCATCGCATCCTGGTAAAGAAACGAAGTCAGGATGAACCTCAGTGTTCCGGGATACTTCTTCGTCTCGTCGAGTGTCTGTCGAACATCCCGGAAGGCCTCGCGCCAGGCTACCCGCCTCTTTCCATGAATTGCGTTGTGATCTCGGCAGAAGACAAATAGCGGTAGTGAGAATAGAAGAAAGAGAATTGCGGTCGGCACGAATGTGGACACACGGCCACCGTGTGTCGTGAATGGAACTGCGCTCCTGAGAAAGTGGACGACACGATCGGGAATTGCTCCGAGTATTGGCATCGCGCCGGTGAAGAACGGGAACGTGAGAAGAACGCCCGTTATCGAACCGACGTAGCCTAGCGCGGCTCCCATTCCAGAGAGCCGGCCGCGATGATCGACAGGAACGAGCTCTGGCATCATCGCGTTGTAGAATGGCTGCGCGCCCTGGTATGTATAGTTGGCGATGGTAAACGCTGCGAGCACGCCAAAGAGAGCGACACCCGGGGGTATCAGCTGACTATATCCGACCGCTGTCACTCCTTCTCCTACCAGCGGCAATCCGGTCTGACCAAGGATTGCCAATGCAACTGTCGATAGACATGCAATCAATGTGAAGCCGACGACCCACGGCTTCCGACGTTGTGTCGCATCGGAAATTGCGCCAAACACGGGGATCGATACGACAACGAGCGCGGACGCAATCCCGTTCACCGTTGCGTACAGTGTATTCGAGTGACCTAGATCTGCTATCAGCCACGCCGAGAAATAAAGCGTGGCGATGTTCATCGAGAAAACAGTATTGGCGAAATCGTAAAGCGCCCAGCTGAGACGCTCCCTGAAGGGCGCGAGTGGCGGATTAAAATCGCCAGTCGGAGTGACACTGAGGGCGACGTCCGGGAGTGGTTCCACCTTACTGATTGCGCTCATTGTCGGCAGTCTCCTCGTTGACGCCTCTTTGGTGCTCCTGCCTGTCAAGTCTACACTCTGAGGTGTGGTGCTCAAATACGTATGGTGACGTAGCAACGACTACGTACTCGACGCTGTAACAAGTCGCCGACAAATTACTTCCATGCTGTCTCGTCGGACGACTGTCTGGTCTTTGTTGCTCCTCATGGCGGCTGTCGCCTGCCGGGACAAGAGATCTGCGAGTAATGATTCGGACCGCCAATCGCTGCCACCGGTTTATTCCTTGGGTCCTTTGGGTAATACCAATTGGAACGCTGAGGCTGGACCAATTGTGATCGTCTCGAACGGCAGCAGCGACACGGCAGCTGTCGTGTTTCCCGAAGCGACGGACAGCACCATCGGCTCGTTTCAAGGCATCACCCCACCAATTTCTGAACTGACGTTCGATCTCTTTGGCAGAAGCGGAAGGGTTGGATCATCAATCGCGGCCACGCCGCTCCCATCGTTGGATACAAGTCAGGAATGCCATTCCTGGCCTCTGGCCAAGCTGAGATCAAGCCGCTCGAACTGGCGAATCGGGTTCCCGAGTGGACACGTTCACGCAATCAGGCTTGACTCGATCGAAGCCATGTCGAGTACAGATTCGGCGGAGCTTGCTGCTTCTCTCGCGCGTACTGCCGCGACGTTGCCGACTGCAACAGATCCAACGTTTAGAGGGCTGCCTTTCAGAGTACGCGCTGCATTCACGTTTCGTCTCGACTCAGTAGACGTTGTAATTGCAGACGTAGTTCGGAGCGTGAATGAGGAAGCGAACCCAAGGCTCGAGCACATTTTGCTCGTTGGCGAAAAACCAGCTACGGTGAGCGACAAGTATAATGTCGGATACTACAGCAGGACTGCAGGAGCCGAAGAATCGACTCAAGCGACCGAAGTTCTTACAGTCGTGCAAGTAGGGAGAGCGAAGCATCCTGCTGTCGTCGTCAACATCGAGTACGATGATGGGAGCAAGCTCGGTCTGATCGAACGCACGGCTCTCGGGCAGTGGCGTGCTACCTGGAGAAGCGCGTACACGGATTGCTGATCGCTCTCCCTGTTAGACCGAGCTAAAGACCAGTTGGCGCGTTGATAAAACTCGAGGGAATGCTGTATTTCTTTCCCAGATGGTCGCCTAACGCGCGGACACCGAGCGTCTCCGTCGCGTAGTGTCCCGCGTAGATAATCGTGAGCTCGTTCTCCTCAGCGTGAACGGCAGTCCAGTGCGGCCCCTCACCCACGATGAGCGTATCAATGTTCCTTTTTTCTGCCTCTTTCAGTGTTTCAGCCGAAGCACCGGCACCGGTACAAATGGCCCATCGCGTCGTGCGTCGGTGCTTGAAGATTTCAGTCGTGCGTATTTCGCTTCCGTAAGTCTTTGCGAATTTTCTTGCCCTCTCAGCCAGGATCGTGGTCTCCATATCGCTTTCGCCGCTTACACCAACGAATATGCCTTCGTACGCCGCGAACATCCCGCTCGGCTCGAGCCCCAATTCTTTTGCTAACAGAGCATTATTGCCGAATGCTGCGTGCCGATCGAGCGGCAAGTGTGATGAGTAAACGGCGATATCGTGCTCGATCAGGAGTCTCAATCTGGCGTACGAGGGGCCACTGAATGGACTCGGGCCGCCCCAGAACATTCCGTGGTGAACCAGCAACAAGTTGGCGTCGTTCGCAATCGCTGCCTTTATAGCCCGGGTCGAAAAATCAACTGCCGAAGCAATCGCTCTGATCTCCGATCGGTTGTCGAGCTGCAGACCATTCAGCGCGCCAGGATAATCGGGTGTGGCCTCGGTATCCAAGAGGCCGTCGGCGTAACGCGCCAGATCACGAACGGTTGTCATCAAATTTGAGTGCAGATTTGTGTGGAGAATCCAGCTAGAGATCAATCAACTTTGGAAGTCAACCCCCTGCGACACAAAGACTTACAGCTCAGGTGAATAACTCTGTTGATTAGTCAGGAACTCTGATGAGCTCCAGCAGGCGCTCCAGATCATCCGCTGAGTAAAAGTGGACTGTCAGGGTGCCGCGATTCTTGGGGCCAACTTTGACGAATGCGTCGGTCTGTAAAAATCGCCGGAGTCGCTCCTCGATTCTTTTGACCTCGGGAGATTGTCGATCGATTGCTCTTGGGCGTCCGGCTTTCTTGGTGCGGGGTGTCCCAGCAACCCGAAGTCGCTGTTCGACCTCGCGTACTGTGAGTCCTTCTTTGACGATCTCGCGAGCAAGACTTGAGATTTGCTCTGGATCTTCGAGGCCAAGGAGAACCTTGGCGTGGCCCATCGTCAGCTGTCCTTCCTGTAGGAGTCTTCGCACAGGGGCCGGTAGCTGAAGAAGGCGAACCATGTTGGCCACGGTAGTTCGGTCCTTCCCGACGGTTTCGGCGATCTGTTGGTGAGTCAGGCCAAACTCGCGAGAGAGCTTATGGTAGCCTTCCCCTTCTTCGATTGGGTTGAGGTCCGTTCGTTGAAGGTTCTCGATCAGTGCCAGCGTGAGAATCGTCTTGTCATCGATCTCTTTGATGATTGCCGGAATTTCTCTCCACCCGAGCTGTGCTGCAGCACGCAAACGCCGCTCGCCGGCAATCAGCTCGAATCCATCCTTCCCTGCCCGACGGCGTACAGTTATTGGTTGGAGCAGACCGCTCGCCTTCAGACTTTCCTGTAATTCGCCGAGATCTTCGACGTTGAACTCCTGGCGGGGCTGAAAAGGGTTACGGGCAATCTGCGCGATCGGGATTGACTTGAGCGCTCCCTCATCACTCGAAGCGAGTCCCGTAGCGCTACCGAGTAGCGCCTCGAGCCCTCTGCCCAATCGGCGCGGCGTTTTTTCACTGGGCACCATCATCTCCTTCCGCAGTTCGTTCGATCAATTCCTTGGCGACATTCATATAGGCCTGCGCGCCGACTGAGGCGACGTCGTAAAGAATGATCGGCTTTCCGAAGCTGGGTGCCTCTGCTAATCGGACATTCCTCGGCACGACGTTTCGAAAGACCTTGGGACCGAAGTACTCGCGTGCATCTTCAGCAACCTGTCTCGAGAGATTGAGGCGGGAGTCGTACATCGTCAGCAGAACGCCGTCGATGCCAAGCTTTTCGTTGGCACCGTGCTGAACGCGGTGCACGGTATTTAGAAGCTGAGAGAGCCCTTCGAGTGCGTAGTACTCGCATTGAAGCGGTATAAGCAGAGCATCAGCCGCCACCAGCATATTGATCGTGATCAGTCCAAGCGAGGGCGGACAGTCGATGATCACGTAGTCATAGTCGTCACGCAGCACGTCCGCCGCCTCGCGCATGACGTGATCGCGGTCCGCCTTGTCCACAAGCTCCACCTCAGCGGCTGCCAGATCAGGAGTGGCGCCTACGACATCCAATTTCTCGAACTGTACTGAAGCCTGGCGCGAAGATCTGAGATCTGAATTTCCGACCAGAACGTCGTAGAGAGTTAACGGAACGGCTTCTTTTTGTAGCCCAACGCCACTGGTGGCATTGCCCTGTGGATCAGCGTCGATCAGGAGCGTGTGCTGCTCTGCGGCGGCAAGGCTAGCAGCGAGATTTACAGCGGTAGTCGTCTTACCCACGCCGCCTTTCTGGTTTGCAATTGCGATTATTCGCGCCACGCCATTCGGTGAGGATTTGCGCCCAATCTATCCACTTGGAAGAGTGGTTTCCACGTGGAACGATAAATCTCCCGTTCCACGTGGAAATAGGTCTACTGTCCGGGAATGAATCTCCAACGGGTACTGACTTCGACCGAAAGCGTTTCTTCACCGGGATTGATGGGGGTTTCGGCCTGAGCTGCGCCGGCGATAGCGCCGCGAAGCATCATCAGTGGGCGGGGCGGCGGAGGAGAGTATGCTCCGATGTTGATCTCGAGCAGCGTGCCAAGTGAACCGTGCGCTGCACGGGCAGCGGCTTCAGCATCAGCGCGCGCTTTTTCGATGGCTGTGGCAATGGCGCTTCTCCGAGCTGTCTCGGTATTTGAGGCGTAGAACTGGAGCGACGTGATCATATTTGCTCCATGCGACAATGCGGCATCGATAACAGGGCCCACTTGGCTCAGCTTCCGGACATCGACGAGAATTGTATTCGTCACATTGTACGCAATGATTGTTGGCTCTTTCCCCGGTTCGTAACGCTGCTCGGGATAAACGTTGTAGTTGATTGTCGAAAGCTGGTCGTTTCCGAGACCTAAGGCCCTCAGCGCTGACAAAACTGATTGCTGCTTGTTGGCGTTCTCGGCCGCCGCCGCAGCGGCTGAGCTCGCGCGGGTCTGTACGCTAATCTGGATGGTGGCCCGATCAGGGGAAACTTTGATTTCGCCGCGCCCATTGACTGCAATCTGGGGGATTATGCCAATTGGCGCCTGACTGTCTTGTGAATGGAGTGTTACTGGCGCTACAACAGCCAATAATAGACATATTTTGCTCGTCATTTGTGAATCTCGTCAAAAAAGAGGCAGTTGTTAGGAAAACGTTCGAAGCGCAGAACCTTGCACACGGCTCAATCAAATCGGATAGAAGGGTCGATGTCGCGAGTTCGGTTCAGCTTCATCCGATGATCGTTCCGTCTCACCTGCGCATGAAGGTATTCGCGAATTTCGCGCCCCAAAACAGTCTCGTTGGCCCGATACGAAAACCGCGAATGCATGCTCTGGGAGGCGGTTTCATCCGTGGCAATGAGAAGAACAAGCAACTCCGCGTCGGCTTGCCTGCGAAAAATGGCCGTGAATATCGGGTAACGCTACATTCGGCCGATGAAATCCACGGAAACTTCGATTGCGCGCGCCACGCTGATGATCATCATATCAGCTCTCAGCTTCGGATCGATTTCCGTCCTGACCGTGCTGATAACACGCTCCGGTACTTCTCTTTTAACGGCGATGGCGTGGCGGTACGTGTTGGCAGCCGTGCTTCTCGGCGCTGGGTTGCGAATCGCGTCGATAGAGTGGATTCCTAAACGTCGAGTCGTTCAGCTAATGCTGATGGGCGGGTGCGGCCAGGCGCTCATCACTTATCTGAGCCTGCACGCACTCGAGTACATACCAGTAGGACCACTCGCCTTTTTGTTCTATACGTATCCAGCCTGGGTTGCAGCCATAGCTGCAATCCGCCGGACCGAACCATTGACACCCGTGCGTGTCGCCGCGCTTATCCTCGCGCTCGCCGGTGTGACGATCATCGTCGGTACGCCTACTGGAAAGCTCAATCCAGTTGGCGTTGTGCTCTCTCTCGCCTCTGCGCTGATCTACTCGGTTTACCTTCCGGCACTCGGGCATGTGCAGCAGGGCGTACCGGCTCTCCTCGCAACTTTTCTATTGATATGTGGAGCGGCGATCGCGTTTGTCCTCGCGGCGCTATTCGCGGGCGAGGTTGTTCTTCCGCGTTCGACCCCTGTGTGGGTGGATATTCTCCTGTTGGTGTTTGTGTCGACGGTGATTGCCTTCTGGTCGCTGATCAAGGGACTCTCGGTACTCGGACCGGTGCGAACTGCGATTATTGCCACCGTCGAGCCGTTCTTCACCGCAGTCCTCGGCGTGCTGGTTCTCGGGAATCAGTTCAGTACGGCAACGCTGATCGGTGGAGTACTGATCGCCGCGGCAGTTCTAGTGATCGAACGGGGTTCGACACACATCCCCGCTACTGCGTAACTGCCAAGCGTCGACGGCGCTCGATTTCGATGACGAGATTCTGCAGATCGCTCGGGCTTACGCCCGGAATTCGAGAAGCCTGAGCGAGCGAATGAGGACGGAGATGGGACAGCTTCTGACGCGCCTCGAACGATAGGGAACGCATCTCGTTGTATTCCAGATCTGGATCCAGGGAGAAGTCTCCCATGCGACGCATACGGTCGGCCTGTGCTCTCTCACGCTCGAAATAACCAGCGTATTTGATCTCGAGATCCGCGGTGACCAGCGCTTCTCTGTCGATATCCATCGGCAGTCCGACTGCCCGAAAAAGCTGCTCGAGTAGAACGTCCTGGCGCTTTGCCACTTCGGCTATTCTCACCGAATGCGAAAGCGGTGTAGTACCGGCAGCGGTAAGAATGTCAGCGGCTTGATCAGGATGAATACTGGTTGCGCTGGCCAGGTGTAGAGCGGAATCTTCGTGCTCCAATCGCGTCTTGATTGTTGCTTCTTCACTCTCGGAGTAAATGCCAAGTTGCATACCGGTAGCGCCGAGGCGTCGGAGCGCATTGTCCTGGCGCACGGTAAGTCTGAATTCCGATCGCGAAGTGAAAAGCCTGTAAGGCTCGTCTACTCCGCGCGTAACGAGATCGTCGATCAATACCCCGATGTACGATGTCTCACGACCCAGCACGAGGGGCTGCTTGCGTTGTATGGAGAGTGCGGCGTTCATTCCCGCGACTACACCCTGTCCGGCGGCTTCTTCATATCCGGTTGTGCCGTTGATCTGCCCGGCAAAGAAAAGACCCGGTACCGCCTTGACCTGCAGCGAAGGATCCAACTGAGTGGGCGGGTAATAGTCGTACTCGATTGCATAGCCAGCGCGAGTCATTCTCACGTCGGCAAGGCCGCGAATGGAGCGGAGAATCTCGAGTTGGACTTCGACCGGAAGCGAAGTAGAAAGCCCGTTGACGTAGAGCTCCGATGTGTCGTGTCCCTCTGGCTCGAGGAAAAGCTGGTGCCTTTCTGCATCGGGAAACTTTACAATCTTGTCTTCGACTGAAGGACAGTACCGTGGTCCGCGAGACGAAATCGCACCACCATACATCGCCGACTTGCCAATGTTGTCCTTGATGATTCTCTTGCCTTCAGCCTCGAGATAGGTGATCCAACAGGGCATTTGAATCGGATGCCTCGTGGTGTTACCAACGCGACGCTTCCCGCTCCAGAAGTGCGACCAGGAATAGTCGAAGTGTTCGATCTCGCTCTCCTGGATCTCCAACGCCGAATAGTCGACTGAGCGACCATCGATACGCGGTGGCGTTCCTGTCTTGAAACGAGCCACTGTCAGACCGGCTCCCTCGAGCTGCTCCGCGAGATGTGTCGTCGCACTCTCACCGGCTCGTCCACCGGACATCCGAGTGTCCGTACCGATGTGAATTCGACCACGGAGGAAAGTGCCGGTAGTGATCACAACGCTTCCTGCGCCGAAGCGTCTGCCTTCAAGCGTCTCCACCCCAATCACTCGCCGCTCACCTGGCGCGAGAATAAGTCGCGCAACGGTTCCCTGGATGGTCTGCAGCTTTGGCTGTGTCTCGAGCTGGGACCTGACAGCACGCCGGTAAAGTCCGCGATCGCATTGAGCGCGTGGTGCCCAGACAGCAGGGCCCTTGCTGCGGTTCAACATGCGAAACTGGATCATCGCGAGATCGGTAGCCCTCCCCATGATTCCACCCAGCGCATCGACTTCGCGTACTACCGTACCCTTCGCGACTCCGCCGATTGCCGGGTTGCAGGACATCTGACCGATCGTTTCGAGCGCGCTGGTGATCAAGCCCACTCGTGCGCCGAGACGCGCTGCTGCGACGGCCGCTTCTGTTCCTGCGTGGCCGGCACCAATAACGACAACGTCTAATTCGGCTTCGAAGTTCTGCGATCTCGACATAGATTAAAGATAAAGGGAGGCGTCAATCCTATAGTTAGTCTCGTATCGAACCTAATTCATGCCTATTGAGCTGCCGCACGACCGCGTCATTGTTCTAATCCGTCAAAGCGCATTCGAACGTAGTGGATTGACTCGGCAAGCCATTGATGAGCGGTACAATCTCACGGATGAAGAGTTCCGAGTCGAGGATGGGCTGATCGTACTCGGGCCGCTGCCAGCGGAGGATATGCTTCCGGAGCTGGTCGAGGATTTCGAAGCCAGCGGCCTGGTTTACTTCGAGGACTTTTTTGACCTAAGCGGTAACTGGCCCGACTGGCTTTCACTCTATGCGCGCGTAGTGAAAGACCGAAGCGATTAGAGACGCTGTTCAACCACTGCCCATTCTTCGACGAGCGCTACGCCATCTTCGATTCGGTCGATCACGACTTCAGCACCAGTTGGCAGCGGTTTCGTGCTCAGAGCCTTTGCTGGCAATCTCACCTCCGTACCAAGATGCTCGTAGGTAATTTCGCCCAGTACTGACGGAGTAATAGTTCGTATGACCACCGCCAGTTGGCCCTGGATCTCGTGGTCCGCGCTGGCTGAAGATTTCGCCGCGCCGCGTAATGCCCATTGTGCAAGAAGAGTGATCATCCCGCTGATTGCCAGCGCACCGCTTGCTGCCGCTATCAACAGGACGCTCCACACAGGTAGTCGGGTGCGCGATGCGAGCGGATAGCCAACTGCTCCGAAGCCGACGGCAAAGGCAGCTACAGCCGGAAGATTGAAGAACGGTGAAGGTGCACGCGAGCGTTTCGCCCGCGTGTGCTCGACGCCGTGCAGCATTGCGAATACCGCTAACATCAAACCGCCGATGAAAGCGGTAAGAAAGACGATGCGGATCGCTGTCACGGACTCGATAAGCGTCTTAGTCCAAGGCCATCTTCAATCACCTTCAGGAGCCCAGGTAGGTCCGAAACCAGGCTATCGTGGCTGGCCAGGCCTGCCGCGTGGCAGTCATGTTGGCGCCATCCATTCCAGTCTGCTGTCGCAGAAATCCATGACCGGCGCCGGCGTAAATGTTGTGGACATAGGTCCGGCCGAATGCACGAAGAGCGGAGTCAGCGGGTGGAATCGTAGCATCTACCCGAGCGTCGTTGCCGCCATAAAGCCCGAGGACCGGTGCCCGGACAGAAGACAGGTCGGTCGCTTTTGGCGAGACGCCATAGTAAACCACTGACGCACCGAGCTCAGAGGAGTGAACCGCGTGCGCGAAAGAAACTCCTCCGCCCCAGCAAAAGCCGACGATGCCGTATTTTCTCTCTGCTGAAGGGAGGGACATTCCGTACTGAGCGACCGCGTCCAGCTGCCTTTGTACCCAAGTGGGATCAAGCGTCCTGATGGCGACTTGCGCTAGCGGCGCCACAACGCTGTCAGGACCGCTGGGGAGGTTTTTCATCGTAAGCAGATCCGGCGCGATTGCAATGAAGCCATCGGCGGCGAGTTGATCTGCCACGCCGCGGACCCACGAGGAGAGCCCGAAAATCTCGTGCACGACTATCACTACCGGCGCCTTGGTGCTGCGTTCGGGATACACCACCCACGCACGCAGGCTGTCTCCGTCGCCGCTGCGCACGGTGACCCATTCAGAATGTCGAGGTGAAGCGCTCAGGCGCGCAAGCGCGCCGGCGGCATCGGCCGGAAGCCCTCTCGTATCGGTTGCTGCGAGTATTGCCGCGGACGGAGACGGCGCGCCATGATCGGTGTGAGTATCCGCGGCTGGAACTACTTTGCTGCTCGTGCACGCCAAACCGCCGAGTGAAACAAACAACCCCAGCCTGCGTGCTGTTCCTTGAAGACGCATGTCAGCCACTCCCCTGTTTGGCCAATTGCCGAGACCCCGAGACACTCTCGAACTGCTTAGCGAAGAATTCTCCAACACGATGCTCCGCATAATAAAATGGACGCCACGGCCAGGAGCCAGCTATGAAGCCTGCATGGCCTCCGCTCTGTACGAATTCGGTGTGTAAATGTGGGTTCTTCTTGGCGGCTCCCCGCACTTCGTCCAGGACCTCAGGTGGCAGCATTGGATCATCAACTGCGCTCAATAGTAGCGTTTCGATCCTAATATTTGGCAGGAACGGCAGCGAGCTCGAGCGCTGATAGTAATCCTGTGCATCATTGAACCCATGCAACGGACCCGTAATCAGGTTATCAAAATCTTCGAGAGTCTGCATGGTGGAGATTTTGTCGGCGGGAGCGATGTCCGGAAAGCTGCGGGCCTTAGCGTGTGCCTTCTCCTTCAGCGAGTTGAGAAAGAATTTCTGATAGAATCGCGAAAAACCACGATTGATTCTTCGGGAAGAACGAGCGAGATCGAAGGGAACCGAAATCGCGGCGGCTGCCTTGAGCTGACTGGGCAAATCTGTGCCCCGCTCACCAAGGAGCTTGAGCAATACGTTGCCGCCGAGCGAAACACCGACCATACCGAGTGGAGATGCATCGTACTCGCTTGCGATTCTCTCCAGCGCAAACGCGGCATCTGTCGTTTCGCCAGAGTGATAGAATCTTCGAGTCCGGTTTAGCTCCGTCCCGCACGACCGGAATATCAAAAGGTCGGCACCCCACCCACGTCTGGCGGCTTCGTTGAGAAGGCCCTGAGCGTAGTGAGAGCGAACAGTTCCTTCGAGGCCGTGCAGCACCAGCAGTCGTGGCGCGCCTGTTCCGGCCGACAAACGATGCACTTCCAGGAAATCTCCGTCGGGTGTGTCCCAACGTTCGAGCACCGTATTAGCAGGTGACTGCCGACGAAAAAGCTTTCCCCAGAGTGTCTGCAGATGACCGCCAGGAATCCACCAGGCGGGCGAATAGATTACCTCACGCGACATCGGTAGGAGGAACCGGGTTCAGATTCAACTTGCCGAGGACAAAGCGAAGATTGGAAGTACAGATTTTCGGCATCAAAAAAAGTGCTGATACACGTAAAGCCTTGCGTTTTTTCTCGGAGCGGCGCGTCAAGACTCACTTCGTCGATCTCGTGGAGCGCCCGGCATCGCTGGGTGAGCTCCGCAGATTTGCACAGAAATTTGGTGTGTCGGCACTCGTCGATCGAGACTCCAAGCGTTTCAACGAACTCGGCCTTCGTTATGCGCAACTTTCGGACGACCGATGGCTGGAGAAACTCTCCGAGGAGCCGCTCTTGCTCAGGCTTCCACTGGTTCGTAATGCGAACCGGCTCGTCATCGGGGTAGACGAAGCGACGTGGAAAAGCTGGATGCAACTGTGAAGGATGGATCGCTTGTGGGCACAAGCCCATTCAGGCGATATTGCACCTTCGCGGCGCCTGCCCTCTGTAACTAGCTTCAACCCGCCTCACCACAGTGACTTATCGCGTTCTCGTCACCGATGAGATCGATGCCGAAGGTGTCGCGCTGCTTGCGGCCGAACCGCAGATCGCCGTCGACGAAGTCCCCACCCTGCCCAAGGACGAGTTGCTGTCTCGTATCGCCGACTACGACGCGATCGTCGGTCGAAGTGCGACGCGAATATCAGCCGACCTGCTGGAGAGGGGCAAAAAGCTCAGGGTAGTCGGGCGAGCCGGGGTTGGAGTCGACAACATCGCTCTCGACACGGCGACGTCACTAGGGGTCGCTGTCATCAACGCACCGGCCGGCAACACTATCGCAGTCGTCGAGCTGTTTTTCGGCGCGGTCATTTCGCTGCTCCGACACATCCCGCGTGCGGACAGCTCGATGCACGCCGGCAAGTGGGAGCGATCGGCTTTGCTAGGCTCTGAGCTAAAAGGCAGGACGATTGGAATTGTGGGTCTGGGACGGATTGGAGGTGAGGTAGCCAGTCGCGCCCGGGCGTTCGGAATGAATGTTCTAGCGTACGATCCATACATCGCGAAATCACGTTTCGAAGCACTGCGGGTTCATGAGACAGAATCGCTCGAGACCCTGCTCGGACAATCGAATATTCTGACGCTTCATACTCCGCTCACCGACGAAACGAAAGGCATGATCGGTAAGCGGGAGATTGCGCGGCTTCCGAGGCAGTCGATAGTCGTGAACATGGCTCGTGGCGGCATTGTTGATGAAAATGCGCTGCTGGAAGCGCTCGCCAGCGGGCGTCTTTTCGGAGCAGTCGTGGATGCGTATGAAAAGGAACCGCTAGCCGCTGACCATCCGCTGAGAACGCTTCCGAATGTTCTACTGACGCCGCACATCGGCGCCTCAACGTCGGAAGCGCAGCGCAACGTTGCTGTCGACGTTTGTATGGCAGTGCGCGACGCATTGCTGAGTGGAGAGTTATCGCGGTCCATAAACGTTGCCGACGTTGGCGGGCAATGGGCCGAAGTCGAGCCGGCACTCACACTGGCTCGTCGCGCGGCGGCAGTCGGAAGAGCGATTCTGGCGACGCAGGGAACCCGCGTCGTCCAACGAATTGATCTGCGCTCCGGATCCGCATTGACTGCCGCGAGGAGTGCGCTTCTCGCCTCGGCAGCACGCGGGTTGCTGGAGGGCACCGTTGAACAGGAGCGTCTCAATCTGATCAATGCACGAGCGAGCGCAGAAGCTCGAGGAATAGACCTTTCCACCACGGAGACTGCGGCCCAGGATAACCCTTATGCCGTTGAAGTGAGACTGAGCGGCGGAATGCAAGAGATCGCAATTGCGGGTACCGCGCAACCGGGAGCAGCTGCGCGCTTCACACGAATCGGCGCGTTTCACGTGGATGTTCAACCACGTGATACGCTGCTAATTCTTACGAATAACGATGTGCCGGGTGTAATCGGTCGGGTCGGAACACTGCTCGGCGAAGCCGGTGTGAACATCGCGGAATACCATCAGGCTCGGCTGGCTCAAGGTGGTCAGGCACTCGCAGCAGTTTCGGTTGATGGAGATATCAGCGAGGCGGTGCGTCAATCGCTGCTTCGTCTTCCTGACGTATCATCTGCCGCAGTTGTCTGCTTTCATCCAGTGTGATTGCCAGCCTAAGCAGTGACAGAGCCGTACGCGAAGCGTACGAAGCGGATGCATCCGGCCTTCATCTAGTCCCTGACCTGGTAGCTCGACCGAAGTCGATTGCGGAAATCATCGAGGTCGTGCAGCAAGCCGCGAGTGATCGGATGCCGATTACCAGTGCAGGTGCGCAGACCAGCACGACGGCGGCATCGATCACCGACAACGGAATCTTGCTTTCGCTTCGATCACTCGATCGCATTTCAGCCGTCGATGAAAGGGAGAGGACGATCAGCGTGGGTGCTGGTGCGCTTGTCGGCGAGATAAAACGGATTGCAGCGGCGTCGGAGCTCCTCTTTGCGCCGGATCCCACCAGCGAGGAAGAGTCGACCATCGGTGGAGCGATCGCTTGCAATGCATCAGGAGCGCGCACCTTCAAGTACGGTGCGACCCGCAAGCACGTGCAGCGACTCAAGGTAGTGCTGGCCAACGGTGAGCTAGCGGAGTTCCGGAGGACGAACCTCGAGAAGAATACTGTTGGCTATGCCTTCGCCCATGACCCCATTGACTGGTTCATCGGCGGTGAAGGAACGCTTGGAATTATCGTTGAAGCCGAGCTTGCTCTGCTGCCGCTTCCAGCGCACGTGATCGGTCTCGCCGTGTTTTTCAAGACAGAGGTAGAAGCGCTGAAATTTGTCGTCGAGACACGAGAGTCGCGAACGGTCACACCACGATGCGTCGAGTACTTCGACGATCAGGCAATCGAGATCGCCCGTGTCTCAACCGCGGGTGGAATTCTGCCTGGCGGAGCAGCAGCGATGGTGTACGTCGAACAGGAAATCAGCGACGATCTCGACTCGACACTTGGCAGGTGGCTGGATCTGATCGAGCCCTTTGATTCCGGTTTCGAACCGCTCGTTTTCGATGGTGAAGCTAGACTGCGAGAAGCGCGAAGGATTCGTCACAGTGTTCCGTCGACGATGAATGAACGTGGAGGCGGATACCGCAAGGCTGGCGGGAGGAAAGTCTCAACCGATTGGGCAGTGCCCTATCACAAACTGGCTGAAGCGGTTCAGGGCGCGCGTGCTTTTGCGAAGGAGCGCGGGATCGACCAGCCCGTTATTTACGGTCATGCCGGCAACGGACATCCACATGAGAATTTCATCGCTCGTAGTGCGCAAGAGCTCGGTACCATAGAAGAGGCGGTCGAGCAGACGCTGAGGCGAGTGCTCGCTCTCGGCGGCACCGTAGCAGCGGAGCACGGGATCGGAAAGATCAAGCGGAAATGGCTTCCGCTGCAGATGAACCCGTTACAAATCGCTATGATGACCGCTGCAAAAAAAGAGCTTGATCCTCTCGGAATTCTGGCACCCGGGAATATTCTGTGAGCCGCTTTAATTCCATCGTTTTCGACGTGGATTCCACGTTGAGCGGAATCGAGGGAATTGACTGGCTGGCAGCGTTGCGTGGTCCCGATGCTGAAGCATGGAGCGCGGCCCTGACCGAGCGGGCGATGCGGGGAGAGATTCCGATCGAAGCGGTTTATGGTCAGAGGATGGGGAAAGTCAGGCCGAACAAAGTGGAAATTGAGCAGTTGGGCAAGGAGTACGTCGAACGTATCGCGCCGGGGGCGCGGAAAGCATTTGACGAGTTTCACGAGCATGGCATTGAGCTCGTAATGGTGAGCGGCGGACTGCGTGAGGCAATACTTCCTCTTGCCAGAGAGCTGGGCGTCGACGAACGCAGGTTGTATGCGGTACGAGTGTTCTTTGACGACGAAGGCGCGTATGCCGGATTCGACGAAGAGTCTCTCCTCACCAGACAGGATGGAAAGCGAATCACGGTTCAGGACATGGGCCTCCGAGGTCCGATACTGGCAGTCGGTGACGGCATGACGGATTGCGAGATCAAACCGGTCGTCGAAAGCTTTGCCGCATTTACCGGCTTTACACGACGCGCTCCTGTCATCGAGCGTGCTGATTTCGTGATCGAAAAATTCGACCAGCTGACACAGCTCGTGCTGAAATGAACGCCACAAAAACCTTTGGCACTTTTTTCCTGCCAGGCCCTACGGAAGTTCGCGAGGAAATCATGATGGCCATGCTTCGGCCGATGATTCCGCATCGCGGACGGGAATTCGAAGATTTGTTCGGGCGGCTTCAGGAGGGGCTTCGTCCTCTGTTCAAGACTGAGCGCCCCGTCTACATCAGCTCCTCGTCGGCAACGGGAATGATGGAGGCTGCGATCCGATGCGCTCCGCCCGGCCGAATTCTCTGCCTAGTGAATGGAGCGTTCTCGGAGCGGTTCGCTCATATCGCATCCATGTGTGGTCGCGATGTCGATCGCTATGACGTGGCGTGGGGGCAGGTCCACGCGATCCCCCAACTCGAAGAACGCCTGTCCATGCGGAAGTACAGCGGTGTGACCGTCGTTCATTCCGAGACATCGACGGGGGCATTGAACGACGTACGTGCGATCTCTGACTGCACGCATCGTCACGGTCTTGTCTGTCTGATCGACAGCGTCAGTGGATTGGGCGGAGCTGAGCTTCGCTTCGACGAATGGAACCTCGATTACGTACTGACCGGTTCGCAGAAAGCACTTGCCCTTCCACCCGGGCTGTCGTTTGCCGTCGCGTCCACGAGTTTTGTCGATCGGGCCAACGGAACCCACGGCCGCGGCGTCTATTTCGATCTGGTCGAGCTCGATGCGTACGCACGTCGTAACCAGACTCCAAGCACACCGGCCCTTACCCTGTTTTACGCCCTGGAAGCGCAGCTCAAATCAATCGCGACCGAAGGACTCGAGACACGATGGGCCCGACACAGGGCAATGGCTGCGCGAACTCAGGAGTGGGTGACAAAGATCAGCGATGAGACTGGAAAGAAATTGAGCAACATCGCCCCGCTGGGATCTCAGTCACCAACGGTGTCCGCTATCAGACTTCCGTCGGATCTCGCCGCAGAGAGTTTCACTGCCGCAGTGGCAAAACGCGGCATTATCGTCGGAAACGGCTACGGGAAACTCAAGAGCTCGACCTTCCGCATCGGTCACATGGGTGACCATACCCTGGAATCGATCGAGCGCTGTCTCGCAGCCTGCTCGAGTGTACTGCGTTCTTGACTCAGATATCTGTCTCGAACGCTGGGGTCGAGTTCGGCGCGACAAGGATCTTCGAGGGAATCACTTTCACGGTAGCGGAACGTGATCGGTGGGGAGTCCTCGGCCGGAACGGAAGCGGCAAGACGACGCTGTTCCGGCTGATCACTGGCGCACATCAGCCGAGTGAAGGCACGGTCACACGTCAGCCAGGTCTGCGAGTCGCTCTCCTCGAGCAGCATCGGGATTTCGGTGATGCCAAAACGGTGTGGGAAGCTGGCGCAGGTGAATTCGCGGATCTTCTGGCGCTGGAGCGATCGCTGGCAGAACAGGCCAGTCGCCTGGCCGAGGTGAGCGACTCGGCCACGGCTCAAGTGCTGGCGCGATACGATCGTGATCTCGAACGGTTCGAGCGCGAAGGCGGTTACACCTTCGCTCCGCGCGTGGACGCGATCCTCCAGGGGCTCGGCTTCGATGCGGAGAAAGCTCGCATTCAGCCACTAGACCAGTTGAGTGGTGGGGAGCGAGGCAGGCTTGGGCTCGCAAGACAGCTCGTGAGCGCTGCAGATGTACTTCTTCTCGACGAGCCGACGAATCACCTCGATCTGGAAACCACACGCTGGTTGGAGGATTACCTCCAAAATACGGAGCGGACGGTTCTGCTGATCAGTCACGATCGCGCATTTCTCGCCAATGTGGTCGACCACGTGCTCCATCTCGAAGGTGGCAGCGCCGTCGCCTATACGGGAAGCTACGAATCATTCATCGTTCAGCGCGAAGAACGAAGGCTAAGTCACCAACGCACGTATGACAAACAGCGTAGGGTGATTGCCGAGGAGGAGGACTACATCAGGCGAAACATCGCTGGCCAGAACTCGAAACAGGCAAAGGGTCGGCGAAAGCGGCTTGGTAGACTTCCGCGACTCAGTGCGCCTGTCAAAGACGCAGCGACCGCGATGGGATTGAGACTGGATGCGTCTGAGCGAGGTGGCGACCAGGTAGCAATAGCGCGCGGTGTAACGCTGGAGGTCGCAGGAAAAACTCTGATCTCGAACTTTACGGCAACGATTCAGCGTGGCGATGTCGTCGGTTTCGTCGGGGCAAACGGAAGTGGGAAATCGACGTTTCTTCGGACGCTGATGGGTGAGTCGGAGATCTCAGCTGGAGAGCTGAGGTTGGGTGGCTCAGTGAGACCCAGTTACTACCGTCAGGATATGACACAGGTGCCGTTGGATCGAACGCTCTACGAGGTCATTAGCGGTCTCAGACCACACTGGGAAAGACGTCAGATTCAGGGGCATCTTGCACGGTTCGGTTTCTCCGGCGACGAAGCCCAGCGTCGCGCGGACACGCTCTCGGGTGGAGAGCAAGCGCGAGTTGCACTAGCGATGATGGTGCTCAGTCGAGCGAACTTTCTACTGCTCGATGAGCCAACGAACCACCTCGACATCGAATCGGTGGAAGCGCTCGAGGACGCTCTCGAGGAATTCGAAGGCACCATACTCCTTGTCAGCCACGATCGTGCAATGTTGGCAGCGCTGACGTCTCGTGTGTGGGTGCTGTACGACCGTCGCATCACTGATTTTCCCGGTTCATTTGCCGAGTGGGAAGAGCAAAGCCGAGAGCGCGAACATGCGGCCGCCGTTGCTTCGGCGGAGCAGGAATCGCTGCGACGAGTGAGGGAGAGAAAAGCCACCAGACGGCGCGATGATCAGCGAGTCGGGGAGGCTGAGCGTGCGGCGCTCCGCGATTTGCGGCGACGGGTCGAAGAATCCGAGAAAGAGGTTGCCACACTCGAGCAGAAGATCAAGGAGCTTACGGTATTGCTCGAAGATCCGGCGCTCTACACAACGCGTGAAGGAACGGAGAGAGCGCTGCAGGCTGGCAAGCAGCTCGACGAAACGCGGCGTCAGCTCGATATCGCAATTGAAGCCTGGACGACAGCAACGGAGCGCGCAGAGTCAGCCGTGACGTGAGCGGATCAGAACTCGCCGATGAAGCCTATCTCCGGCTCGAGGTGCTGACCGAACCGTTCCTGCACTTTGGTCTGCGCGATCATGATCAGCTCGCGAACATCCTTGCCGGTCGCCCTGCCCAGATTGACCATGATGTTCGCGTGAATGTGTGAGATCTGGGCGTCGCCGTGTCGAAATCCCTTGAGACCGACCTGATCGATCAACCGACCGGCGCCAACCCCTTCGATCTTCTTGAAAATCGAGCCGGCGCTGGGGTGATACTCGAGCCAGGGATGCTTGCCGCCGCGCCAGCTCAGATTTTCCTGCATGATGCGATGCATCACTGCCGTGTCGCCTCGCTCGAGCTGGAAAGTCACGGCCAGTGCGATGTCACGCTGCTTGTGAAGCGTGCTCGTGTCGTATCCGAACTGCATATAGTCGCGGTCGACGGTTGCTCTCTCACCATCGTGCGTCAGTAGCTCGGCTGATTCAAAAACCTCGGCGATGAACATCGTCCTCTCACGAGCTGGGGCCGGCGAAAGAAAGTGGAGATTTTGCCAGACGGCTCCGCCAACCGTGCTGGGGATTCCGACGTAATGCTCGAGCCCTGACAGCCCGCGCTCAACCGCCTGAGGTATCAGCCTCGCCATCACCGTACCGCTCTCTACCCAAAGCCTGCCATCGTCGAGGAACTTGAGGTGGCTCGACGTATTCCTGATGACCAACCCGCGAAAACCCTTATCGCCGACGAGGATGTTGGCGCCCAGTCCAAGAACAAAATATTCAATGCCAAGGTCACGGGCAGCGCTGACTGCCCCTGCCAGATCATCGGCCGATGTTGCATTGTAAAAGAGATCGGCTGGACCACCGATCTTGAATGTGGTGTATTGTGCAAGAGGCTCATTGCGCTTGAGCCTCTTGCCGTCTAGCCGAGTTACTAATTGCCCGTAATGGTCCGAACGGGCTTTCACAGAATCTGACATGTCCGAAAGAAAGGCTGTCGTTTGTTGCTGCGCTACTCTTGTGCTGCTCGTGTCAGCGCTCGCTCCGATACAGGCGCGAGGCCAGCGAGCGGAGCTGGAAAAGATCATTCAACGCAGGGTTCTTCCTAATGGCCTCGAAGTAATCGTCGTCGAGAACCACGGCGTTCCCTTAGCGACGATCGAGATCGACGTAAAGAACGGATCGTTTACGCAGAGCCCGGAATACGAGGGGCTCGCTCACATGTATGAGCACATGTTCTTTCGTGCCAATTCGAAATATCCGGAGCCCAACCAATTCTGGGACAAGGCCTCTGATCTTGGCGCAGTATTCAACGGAACGACCCAGGAAGAAAGGGTCAATTACTACATGACAGTTCCGGCCGAGAAGCTGGCTGATGCAGTTCAGCTCCTCGCCGCGGCGTTGCGTGAGCCGTTATTCCGGCGGGATGAGCTCGAACGCGAGCGACAAGTCGTCATCGGGGAATACGATCGAAATGAATCGAGTCCCTTTTTCGCGCTCTCGAGGCAAATGGATGCGAAACTTTATCCCGGCAACTTCAGCAGGAAGGATGTGATCGGCGACAGGCAGATCGTTCTGACGACCACGCCCGAGAAGATGCGCGCCATCCAGAAGAAATATTACGTCCCGAACAACTCGGTCCTGATCGTTGCTGGCGACGTAACGCCAGCCACTGTGTTCGCTCTCGCCGAGAGTGAACTGGGGCAGTGGGGCCGTGGCACCGATCCGTTCTCCGCCGACCCAATACCGGCCATCCCTGCGCTCCAGAAAAGTGAGGGAGTGGTCGTCGAAGCTCCGGTCGGCGCTGTGACCGTTCAGATTCAGTGGCAGGGTCCGAGCGTCGGACGGGATCCGAAGTCCACCTACGCAGCGGATGTATTCTCGGACGTGCTGAACAATCCGCGGTCACAGTTTCAGCAGAGACTCGTCGATAGCGGACTGTGGCAGGCTGTTGGTGTCAACTACTACACGCTAAACCACACTGGACCGATTACCATCAGTGGGCAGACATCTCCTGAACAGCTCCGTGAAGCATTGACGGCGCTCTATGGCGAGATCGCCAAGTTCGACACGCCAGGCTACTACACAGCCGAGGAGCTGGAAGCGGTCAAAGCTCACCGTGCAGTAACTTCGGCATTCGATCGAGAGCGGGCGTCTGGTTTCGCGCACACACTGGGATTCTGGTGGAGCGTCGCCAGTCTCGAGTACTACATGGGATACGTCGACTATATGGCACAGCAAACCATTGCAGACCTCCGCGCGTATGCACGCCGGTACATCCTCGACAAACCACGCGTCGTGGGAGTTCTGATCGCGCCGGAAGCGCGTCAAGCACTGAAGCTTGCTCCGGAAGATCTCGTCATGGCGGGAACCCGATGATGATTCTTTCGATTGCACTGGCTCTGGCAAGCGCAACGACGAGCTTCGATGTCTCTGGTGTACGTGTCATTCTGCGGCAAAACGATGCCAGCAACGTAGTCGCGGCGAATCTCTATCTCCTCGGCGGTGCACGGCAGGTAACCGAGGCAAATGCGGGAATCGAGCCCATCCTGCTCGAAGTCTCCGAGCGCGGGACAGCACATTACGCGAAGAATTCACTCCGTCGCGCGATGTCACGCCTTGGCAGCGAGATCGTGGTCGCCCCGAGCGCGGACTGGACCATGGTCGGCATCCGCTCGAGTACGGAGGTGTTCGACTCGACGTGGGCGATCTTCGCAGATCGGGTGATGCATCCGACGCTGGCCAAATCAGAAATCAATCTGGTGAAGGCCCAATACCTGTCAGGAATCAGGCAGCGCAGAGATGACCCCGATGCGCTTGCCGACTATCTCGCGGACAGTATCACGTTTGCTGGTCATCCGTATTCTGTTTCGGTGGTCGGGAACGAGAAATCGATCCGGGCTCTCGATTCAGCCTCGTTGCGCGGGTACCATCGCACTCAATTCGTGACGTCGCGAATGTTGCTGGTCGTGGTTGGGAACATAGACCGTGCACACATTGAGCGGCTCGTCACGCAATCAATCGGTCAGCTGCCTCGTGGCAGCTACACGTGGAGCGCGCCTCCTCGTGTGCCCGAGGGCAACACCGCGCTTGTGATCGAGCGGCGTCAGCTGCCCACCAACTATATACTCGGCTACTACAGCGGTCCGCTCGCCAGTGGGCCCGACTATCAAGCGCTCAGGGTGGCGACGTCGGTACTTACTGGGCGCATGTTCGCGGAGATTCGCACCCGCCAGAATCTTACCTACGATGTGCACGCGCCTTTTGTCGACCGTGCGGCCACGGTAGGCGGTTTGTACGTTTCGACAGTTGCGCCGGATACCACGCTCAAGCTTATGCGGGCGGCAATATTAGATCTCCAGCAGGGAACGCTCGATCCAGCTGGACTCCGTCAACTCGAAGAACAATTCATCACCGAATATTTCCTCGACAACGAGACCAACGCGGCGCAGGCCGATTTCCTGGCGCGATCGCAGCTCTATGAAGGTGACTACCGGGAAGCCGAACGCTTCGTCGACGAGCTGAAGAGCGTAACGCCGGAGGCTGTGCAACGCGTTGCGAGGAGATACATGAAAGGATTTCGCTTTGCGTACGTGGGTGATCCATCGAAGCTGGATCCGCGAACTATTAGCTTGTTCTGAGTACCGCGGAAAGTCGCCCACCGATTGCGGCTACTCCGCGAATTCTTCGGCGACGACCCACGGATCCATCGCTCCAGTATAAAGTGCCATCCCGATGACGGCAGCCGCGACACCGCGGTCTGCCAGGGCGCGAAGATCGTTGATACTGCCGAGCCCACCAGACGCAAAGACCGGGAACTCTGCTGCGTCGGCGACATCCTCCATAAGTGGCAAATCAGTGCCGTGCATTGCCTCCTCTCGATGAACGGCAGTTACCAGAACGCCGGCTAGGGGGAGTCCGTTGAGGTCCTGAACGAGATCGAGCACGAGCATCGGTTGCGTGCGCGTCCATCCGTGAGACAGGATCTTTCGATCACGAACATCTGCGGCGACGATGATGAAACCCGGGAAAAGACTGCTCATCTCCGCCAACCAGTCGGGCTCTTCCAAAGCCCGTGTGCCGATAATGACTCGCTGCGCACCATCATCGAGATAGCTCTGAATCAGCTCTCTGCTGCGGATTCCGCCACCTACTTGCACTTCTACATCGGTTGCCGCCAGGATCGCCTGGATTTCTCTGGTGTTGTTGCCACGTGCTGCAACGCCATCGAGATCGACTACATGCAAGTGGCGAAATCCATACTGCCTCCACGCCAGTGCAACTCCGACCGGATCAGGAATGCGGATAAGCTCCTGGTCGTACGAGCCGGCTGCGAGCTGAACGCACGCACCGCCGCGTAGGTCAAGCGCGGGAATTGCGATCATCCGGTTTGGTGCAGCGTTGGGGCACGAATCATGAGAGGCGAAAGTGCCGTTTTAATTGCGCCTAGGCGAGCTTGTGAATAAATTCACAAACTCAGAAGTAAGAACTCCCCTTTTGCAAGTGCACTACCTGTACGGCTCTGGAGGCCTCAAATGATCTCGTTCCATGGATTCGCAGTTGCGGTTGGAGTATTGACACTCTCCGCCTGCGCAGGCGGAGAAAAAAAGCCCGGCGACACGACGCATGTTGCGGTAGATACAAGCTCGACAACGACAACCACGACAGCAGCTGGACCGAGCGCAACCACCACGCCGGGCACGACCGGGGGCGCCGTCGCAATGGCTCCGATCACCGGTACCACGAAAACAGTAAACATGGTTGGCGATGCCAAGGGCTATCGTTTCGAACCAGCTAACTTCACCGTCAAGCAGGGAGACGGCGTCAAGTTCGTCGTCGTGAGCGGCGGGCCGCACAACGTGGCGTTCGATCCGGCGACGATTCCCCCCGATGTAAAACCCCAGCTCGACGCGAACATGGGCTCGGACAAGATGGGAGAGCTATCGAGTAACATGAAAATGAACCCTGGTGAGTCCGTCACCATCTCGTTCGCCAAGATCAAACCTGGCCAGTATCCCTATCATTGCACTCCGCACCTTGCCCTGAACATGAAAGGCGTCATCACCGTTCAATAAACTGAGTTCCGGGATAACAAAGACGGCGGGGCAATCGCTCCGCCGTCTTTTTGTATCCCCCACGACCGGCTCTGCTTAGATTGGAGTCGATCGGGCAAACAGGTGTGATGTGGTCCGTTGTGTCCCAAAATGACGTCACAACGAACCCTCGCGTGCGTGCCACACTCAGTGAATCTTTGACGGATGAACGTTCATAGCATTGCACGGATGAGCGGGGGCTCCGCCTACCTCTGGATGGCGGCGCGTGCGAGGAACGCGCTTCGGCGGGTGGTGGTGTTTGGCATCGTAGGAGGAGTGGTATTCATAAGTGCCCTGATCGCATTTGTCCTCGTTCCCAGAAACGCTTCCCGGAAGGCCCAGGCAGTCGCCGCGAGGATAGAGGCCAGAACGGATTCAACCCCGACTGTCGCGGCGAGAGACCGGTACCTTGTCGAGCTCAACGTCGCGGATTCGGTGTTGAACGCAACACGTCGCGCGTTGATCCCGGTTCCAGCTGCGGTCATCGATACCTTCCCGCCCGCGGTACGTGCCCAACGTGATTCTCTGACTGCGGAGCTCGCAACGCTCAATCGTTTGATCGACAGGGCGGAGAATGCTCCCCTTCCCACCTCGTATCGAGCCCTTGCCGCATCGCCTGCCGTCGCTGCCGATCCCCGAGTCCGCATTCTCCTGGATTCGTTGGCAGACATCGAGCGTGATCGAAACGCATTTGGCGCGGTCGGAAGTGTAGATCCCGTTTATCTGTCGTTGACATCGCGGGCAAATGCGGTTGGCCGGCAGCTGCAGGCAATCGCCGACGTCAAGCGCGGCGAGGTGAGAGGCAAACTGGCGCTGATACGTCCGACCCCCGCGCCGGTGGTAAAACCGGTGATTACGGTAGACACGACAAAGATTTTGGCTCAGCGCGCAACTGCTCAGCAGAACTATGCAGCCTCAGTCAAGCAACTCGATCAGATGAATCAAAAGAACACACGCATCGACCGTGAGTCAGCACGGGCTCGCGAGCTGGCTAATGTCGGTGCGCCGCCATGGGCCATGCTTGCAGCGGCGGTTGTTCTCGCGCTGGCAGTCGGATTTGCCGCCTCGTTTGGGACGGAGCTCAAGCGCCCGCACATTGCCGACCCGCGCGAAGCAGAGCAGGTAAGCGGTGCACGCGTGCTTACCGTGATCAAGCCCCCGGAAGTTGTCGTAGAGAGAAGCCGCCGGCAGGCGGATGTAGAGGCACCGCCGTTGATCGACGTCGTTTCGGAGAGCTACAGGACTCTCTATCTGCACATTGCTGCTGTTGAGGCGAGCGTTCCCATCGTCACGATCACCGGGGATGACCCGGGGATTGTTGCAACCGTCGCGGCGAATCTCGCTGCGTCTGCGGCGTATGAGGCGCGGAGCACTCTGCTCGTCGATGTAGATCCAACTACGTGCAGTGTTGCCAGCGTCCTGCGCATCCGACCCGATCCCGGACTTTCCGGAATCGTTACTGGCAGTGCGACCTGGCCTGAGGCAATCGTTCCGACGACAATTGGTCGTGATCGACCACTTGACGTGCTGCCGAGTGGAACGCGGCGCTCGGGACTTCCCACGCCTCAGGTCGTGGAGGAGGTGCGTAAGGAGCTTGCCCGCATGCAGCGTCGCTACGACTTCATTATCATCGCTGCTCCGACCAGCTACGTTCAGCGCAGCACCAACAGTATCATCCCGGCCCCGGATGTAATCCTGTGTGCACGAATTGCTCACACCACGCTCGGCGGACTTAAGTCGTCCGTCGACGGTCTGCGTGGCGCGGACATGCGCATTCATGGACTGGTGTTGTGGGATGCGGAAATGCCTCAGCTCGAGACGCGCGAAGAAATGCTCGGAGCCACGCGTGAGTCGGGAGCATTTCAGCCGGAGCTCGCCACAGCGCGGTAGCTCAGAATGGCGGAAACAATTCCTGATCTCCGAGGAGTGCCAAAGCCTCGCGCATATGCCGAGCTGAAAGGGCACGCTACTGCCATCCTCGATGGAGTCGACGATGAGATCACCGCAATGGCGACAATCACTGCACTGGTTCACCACGCGTTCGGACATCTGTGGACTGGTTTCTATCGGGTAGCTATACCAGGTCAGCTTCTCAGAGTCGGACCTTATCAGGGCAGCCTCGGCTGCCTGGATATCGCCTTTGGCCAGGGAGTTTGCGGTACTGCCGCTGCGGAAATGAAAACCTTGATCGTGCCTGACGTCGAAAAGTTTCCGGGTCACATTACATGCGATGCTCGATCCCGGTCCGAGATCGTCGTGCCCGTTCTCAACCAGCGGGGTGATTTGGTGGCAGTTCTCGACGTAGATTCTGATCGGCTGAATGTGTTCAATTCAGAAGATCAGCAGGGGCTCGAAGGACTCGTATCCTGGTTCGCAGCCGAGCAATGACAGTCACCGGTTACTCTGACGTCATCAATCACGCTTTCGCCTTCGCGGCGAAGCATCACGACCGCCAGGTGCGAAAGGGAACGAAGCTCCCCTACCTCACGCACCCCGCGAACGTGGCGGTCATTCTTACCCGATACGACCGCGACAGCGATACGATCGTCGCCGGAATTCTGCACGACGTAGTTGAAGATTGCGTTCGCGACGGCTACACGCGCGAAATGCTGGAGCAGCGAATCGGAGACAAGTTCGGCGCGAGAGTTCTGGATACGGTTTTGGCCGTAACCTACCGCCGTCACGACGACGAAGGTGTGGAGCTATCCGGCGAGGACCGCAGAGCTGACTATCTCAACCGCCTTGAAGACGCGAGTGAAGAGGCGCGCTGGGTATGCGCCGCCGACAAAATTCACAACGCATCGTCGATCATTTCAGATCTGCACCGAACCATCGACCGCGAGACAGTCTGGGCGCGCTTCAGTGGAGGAAAGGCTGGGACGGTCCGCTGGTATCGACAGGTTTATGATCGGCTTAGAGAGCTTGGCTTCAACGCGCCCATCATGGCAGAGCTGGACGCCGTTTCCAGTGAGCTCGTCAAGCTCGCAGACTGAAGGAGATCCTACGCCTGCGCAGCTGGTGTGCGTGCTCCGTAAGTCTTCTCGACGTAGTCCTCCAGAATCCGTAAGAATTCCGGAACGATGGTCTCGCCCTTGAGCGTCACCATCAACTTACCATCTACATAAACCGGCGCCTTTGGCTCTTCAAAGGTCCCCGGGAGAGAGATGCCGATGTTCGCGTGCTTCGACTCTCCAGGTCCGTTAACCACGCATCCCATCACCGCCACCCGCATGTCTATTACGCCGGGATAGCGCTCACGCCAGGACGGCATTTGCTCCCGCAGGTAGGTCTGAATGTCCTCCGCCATGTGTTGGAAGAAAGTCGATGTGGTACGACCGCAGCCCGGACAGGCTGTGACCTGCGGATTGAAGCTCTGTAGCTCGAGCGACTGAAGGATTTGCTGTGCGACCCGAACTTCTTCCGTCCGATCGCCACCGGGACGCGGAGTCAGCGATACGCGGATCGTGTCTCCGATCCCCTCAGAAAGCAGAATGGAGAGTGCGGCAGTGCTCGCGATAATGCCTTTGGAGCCGAGCCCTGCTTCGGTCAGGCCGAGATGAAGAGGATAATCGCAGCGTGCCGCGAGCTGCCGGTAAACCTCGAGCAGATCCTGAACTCCAGACACCTTTGCCGAGATGATAATTCGATCATGCGGGAGTCCCATCTCTTCGGCCATCGATGCCGAGCGTAGCGCGCTCTGGAGCATCGCTTCTATGTAGACTTCTTTGGCATCGCGCGGGTCGGCACTCCGCGCATTGTCGTCCATCAACGCGGTAAGGAGATCCTGATCGAGCGAGCCCCAGTTCACCCCGATTCTGACTGGCTTGTCATTGTCGAGCGCAATCTGGATGATGGTCCGGAAGTTTTCGTCACGCCGCTTGCCGCCCACATTGCCGGGATTGATCCGGTATTTAGCGAGCGTTCTTGCGGCAGCGGGATACTTCGCCAGTAGCAGATGCCCGTTGTAGTGAAAATCGCCTATCACCGGAACCGTCACACCCATGTCGGCAAGTCTGCTGGCGATCTCCGGCACGGCGCGAGCAGCCTCGTCGTTGTTGACCGTCACTCGCACCAAACGACTGCCTGTTCGCGCCAGTTCCGCTACCTGTAGTGCGGTACTCGAAGCGTCGGCGGTGTCGGTATTCGTCATGGACTGGACGACGATTGGGTGATCGGACCCGATGGGTACGCCACCAACAATTGCAGTCGCAGTCTTTCTTCGGGCGATAGTGGGCAACGATGCTTGCGTGTGTTGAATTTGAAAGCTAATTCCGTGGTCCGAGCGGTGCATGCAAAGGCACTACCTTCCCTTCCCGGCCTCTTTTGGAGTGCAGATGGCTGATACACCCGAGGTACCCGAAGCGGCTCCTGAAACACCGGTTGAAACGCCGGCTATACCGGCTCCGCAAAGAAGATGGCGTCGCAGGGTTCTGATTCTCCTTGTAATGATCATCGCGGTGCCGGTTCTGATTTTTTCGCTCTGGGTGTGGGTGACGTTGGGTTATGTGTATTCCACGGGCGACCGCACGGGATATATCCAGAAGCTTTCAAAGAAGGGATGGCTTTGTAAAACCTGGGAGGGAGAGCTCGCGATGATTCCCCCACCAGGGACTGTCACTCCCCAGCTATTCAGTTTCACCGTGCGCAATGACTCACTTGCGAAGGTTTTGCAACAGGACCTAGGAAAGCGTGTTTCGCTTACGTATGAGCAGCATCGCGGGGTTCCGTCATCCTGCTTTGGAGAGACGGAGTATTTCGTCTCAAACGTCCGTATCCTCGGTCCTTGAATCTCTCTATTGTCGGCTCAGCCGGTCCTTGCTATTTTTTCAGCCAAGTCGGGCCAGAGGTGTGGGTGAAAGACCTAGCTTCCGGCTCAAATCCAATGCGGGGTTTGTGAGACCCGCGAATCAGATTGTCGAGGGTCGGGCGTTTTCCGCTCCCCAAGACACAAATTTTTCAGGAGTAGGGAAATGCGTACGACCGGCAAAGTGAAGTGGTTCAACGATGCGAAGGGCTTTGGATTCATCACACCTGACAACGGGCAGAAGGATTGCTTCGTTCACTACAGCGCGATCTCCGGCTCGGGATTCAAATCCCTTGCGGAAGGCGACGCAGTAGAATTCGACATTGTCGAAGGTCAGAAAGGTCCAGCTGCAGAGAACGTGACGAAGGCGTCCTGATCGACGTTGGCTTCACTGGCACAATCTGGCGGGGCGTCTCAATCGAGGCGCCCCGTTTTGTTTTTTGCAGGCCGGCCGCGTTTGGGAATCGGCGCGATTTCAACGGCGCTCTCGAGTCGCTCAAGCAGCATGGCTCTGAGATTCTTGAGGTCGACCTCGAGGCGCACGCCAGCTGTCACCGCATAATGACCATCGTTGCGAATCAGGAGTTGGCCGACTTGGAGCGAAAAAGCCAGTGGGACTCCCAGTTCTTTGACCAATGTGCTGGCCACCGCGAGGATCAGAAGTCCATCAACTGTCAGGTGTCGAGCGATACCCTGCCTTTCCTGGTGTACGCCAGGGACTTTGTTATGGGAGAGGGCATTATCGACCCATTTGACCGGCATTTGCAGCGCAAGTGCTGCGGTAGCAACCGTATACGCCCTAGCCATTAAATAATCCTAATTATCAAGGATATTTATGCAAGGCCGATGTTCGATCCGCCGAGTAATCACCGGTCGCATTATATTGCGCCCTCCGCGGGCGCTACTTTAGTGCCCTCCTCTCTTCGGTTCGGTATGAAACAACAGCCTCTCCTGGTATTGATCTGTCTTGTCCTCCTGTTGGGCCCATCGCCCGTGGTCGCACAGAAGACGTATGCAGTCGCTGTAGGAGGGGGAGCCGCGATACCGGTAGGCAAACTCAGCGACTCACAGAAAACGGGATACAATGCGATGGTCGCTCTGGCAATCGGAGTTGCTGAACTTCCTCTTGGCGTTCGTTTAGATGGCATTTACAACAACATTCAGAATAGGAATGATGTCGGTGGCACCACCGATCTCCGCGTCAGCGGAGTGCTCGCAAATCTGATTTTCGCGTTTCCTGGAACGAACGCCAAAGCATACATCATTGCTGGTGGTGGACTCTACAATTCCAAAGCGGACATCTCAGGCGCAAAGGCTCAAAACGACTTCGGCTTCAACGGCGGACTTGGAGTCACCTTTCGGTTCGGTCCGTTTGCATCATTCCTCGAGTCGCGATATCACAGCGTTTCGCGGACTGCCGCCAAGGGCGGGGTTTTTCAATTCGTTCCGATCACGTTCGGCTTGTTATTCTAGAACCAACCGTCAATGAAAAAGGGCGCATCACAGCGCCCTTTTTTTATTGCATCGACACCGGTAGCTATACCGCGCGCAAGATCAACTCATTTCCTCGAGCAGCTTCGGCAACAGGCCAGAGCGCTTCACGCGCCGAGCGAAGCTGAGCGCGCACAGCTTCTGGGCCTGTACCGCCGGGTACGTCTCGGCGCGTGACCGAGCGCGCTGGCTCGAGCCAATCGAGAACGTCATCACCGAAGAGTGAATGCGCGGCTCTGAAAGACGCGAGGGGAAGGGCATCGAGCTCACATCCCTCTCGCTCACTCTCGCGAATGAGTGAGCCGATTGCCACATGGGCTTCGCGAAAGCTCGCACCTTTTTCGACCAGATAGTCGGCGAGATCGGTAGCCATCATGGTGCTGGCTATGGCGCTGCGCATGCGCTTGACATCGAAGCGGATCTCCTGGAGCGCGCCCGTTACTGCTGGAAGCACCAGGAGGATCGTGTCGACCGCATCAAACAGCACGCGCTTGTCATCCTGCAGGTCCTTGTTGTAACCGCTCGGTAGTCCTTTGAGCGTTGCGAGGAGCGTCGTCAGATCGCCAATGGCGCGAGCTCCAGACCCACGCGCCAGCTCCAGCGCATCGGGATTGCGTTTCTGTGGCATCATACTCGAGCCTGTCGTGAAGGCTTCGCCGAACTGAACGAATCCGAACTCGCTCGAGCCGTAAATGATCAGATCTTCAGCGAGGCGCGAGAGGTGTGTTGCGGTTACAGCAACCGCGAACAGCAACTCGGCGACGAAATCCCTGTCACCAACGGCATCGATGCTGTTTTGCGATATGGCGCTGAAGCCGAGGCTACCCTGCAGGAGCACGCGCGAAATTGGGAATGCGCAGCCTGCGATCGCACCGGACCCGAGCGGAAGTACCGCCGCAGCACGTGACGCCGAAGCAATCCGTGCTCGATCCCGCTCGAGCGGCCAGAAGTGCGACAACATCCAGTGTGCGGCGGATACTGGTTGAGCCCGCTGCAAGTGCGTGTATGCCGGCATCAGCGCATTTTCCAGCGATGCGGCGTGATCGAGCATGACCTGCTCGAGGCTGCGAACGGCAGTATCGAGCTTGGCGCAGGCATCCATCGACCAGAGTCGCGTGCCGGTTGCAACCTGATCGTTGCGACTGCGGCCGGTGTGAAGCTTCGATGCTACGTCACCGACCTCGTCGTGGAGCATGCGGTCGATGAGTGTGTGCACGTCTTCATCAGACGAAAGCGGTTGCGCGCCGGCGGCGAGCTTCTGGCCGACGGCATCGAGCCCGCGCTCGATTTTCTTACTTTCCTCGAGCGTGAGGACTCCAGCGCCCCACAGAGCCACTGCCCAGGCTTTAGATAGATTGATATCGAACGGCCAGAGGCGAAAGTCGGAGCCGATAGAGCGATTGACTGCCTCCAGCGCGGCAGCAGTGGGAACGGAGAAGCGTCCTCCCCAAAGCTTGTGAGATGAGTAATCCGACATTCCGACGTCCTCGCCGGTCAAGCTATAGCCAGTGTCGCAGGCTGTTGTGCTTTTGTCTCTCGCTCACGCTGTGCGGCAGCCAGCTCCTGATCACGAATAGCTCGCACGCGGGCGGAAAGTCCGTATAGTCTGATGAAGCCAGCAGCATCACTCTGCTCGTAGACGTCGTCTTCGCCGAAAGTAACGAAGCGCTCATCGTACAGAGCGTACTCGCTTTCACGACTGACGACAGAAGCGGTTCCCTTGAAGAGTTTCAGCGTGACGGATCCGGTAACGCGCTCCTGCGTAACGTTTACGAAAGCATCGTAGGCCTCACGCTCCGTCGTCCACCAGCGGCCCTCGTACACGAGATCCGCATAGCGAGGGGAGATGAGGTCCTTGGCGGCGAGGGTGCGACGATCCAGAACGAGCTGCTCCAGCTCGCTGTGCGCAGAGTAGAGCAGAGTACCGCCAGGCGTTTCGTATATGCCACGTGACTTCATTCCAACGAGACGATCCTCTACGAGGTCAATGCGTCCGATTCCGTGGCGTCCGCCGATGGTATTTAGAGCGACGACGAGGTCAACTGCATCCAGCTCGGCACCGTTGAGGGCGACCGGTGTTCCGTTGACAAAACCAATGGTGACTTCCTCGGGCTCGTCGGGTGCATTCTCCGGCGCCGTCGTGAGCATGAAAAGATCAGCCGGTGGCGCCGCGGCCGGCTGCTCGAGCACACCACCTTCGTGGGAGACGTGCCAGATATTCCGGTCGCGCGAATAGATTTTTTCCTTGGTGGCCGCGACGGGGATGCGATGCGATTCGGCGTAGGCGATCGCGTCCTCGCGGCTACGGATGTCCCACTCGCGCCAGGGCGCGATGATCGGCAGGTCCGGGGCGAAGGCAGCGTAGGTAAGCTCGAAGCGAACCTGGTCGTTTCCTTTTCCGGTGCAACCATGAGCAAGCGCGTCAGCTCCAATTTGACGCGCGATCTCGACCTGACGACGGGCAATGAGAGGGCGCGCCATCGAGGTACCGAGGAGATACTTACGCCCGTAGATTGCGCCAGCGCGGAGGGTGGGCCACACGAACTTTTCCACGAATTCCTGGCGCAGATCTTCGACGTAGCACTCATCGGCACCCGATGCGATTGCTTTTGCCCGGACGCCGTCCAGCTCGGTGCCCTGCCCAATGTCGGCGGCGACGCAAATGACACGGGCGCCGTACCGCTCCTTGAGCCAGGGGACGATTATGGAGGTATCGAGCCCCCCGGAATAGGCAAGGGCAATTGTACGAATCACAGGCGCCTCAATAAGTATTCAGAATTACTGAATATTTAATCGGCTGAGTACGCCCCGTCAATACTGAATCAGGGCTCCCCGGCCAGGGCTCTTAGGCGCCGGTGGACGCGCTCGCGGCCGGCTACCGAGCGACAAATGATCAGGATGGTATCGTCGCCCCCGACGGTACCGAGTATGTCGGCCCACCCCTCCCCGTCGAGAGCGGCGGCGATGGGCTGTGCACCTCCGGGAACGGTGCGAAGCACGAGCATCTCGCTAACGCCGTCGACGCGCAGAAAAAGCTGCGGCAGCAACGTATCGAGCGCCGCTCTGCTTTCTTCGATACTGCCGTCAGTGATCGCATATCTGGCTCCCTCGGGCGTGGGAACGCGAGCCAGCCGGAGCTCGCGGAGATCGCGGGAAAGGGTTGCCTGGGTTACGTCCCATCCACGTTGGAGGAGCAGCTTGCGAAGGTCCTCCTGGCTGCTGACGACCCGGGAACCGACAATCTCCAGAATGGTGTCGTGTCTCTCACGTTTGTTGGCCACGAAACTGAGTTTAGCACCACTCGAAGATTTCCGCGAGCGGACTGCACGGATCATTGACGCGCAGCGAGTGTAATGTTATGCATTCTCTATGCATAAAGTTCCGGTCGGGGTGCTTGGTGCGAGTGGTTATGCGGGCCGGGAGCTGTGCGGCCTGATCGCGCAGCACCCGGACCTCGAGCTCGCGTTTGCGTCCGCCAACGAACAGCGGGGCCAGCGCGCCCGCATCGGCGCGTCGGAAGTAACCTACGTCGCCACGGAAGATGCTCCGCTCAGTAAGGCGGAGGTCGTCTTCACTGCGCTTCCGCACGGTGCATCTGCCACATGGGTGGGAAATGCGCGCGCGACGGGAGCACGGGTGGTCGATCTATCTTCGGACTTCAGGCCCGGTTCGGGCGCGGGGGTCAACGGAGCTCAAGCCCCTTACGGTCTCACCGAGCTAATGCGTGCGAGAATTCCGGAGGCGCAAATCGTCGCAAATCCCGGATGCTACCCGACAGCCGTGCTGCTGGCGATCGCACCGCTGCTAAGAGAAGGCTGGGTGGTGCCGGGAGCCACGATCAACGTCTCGGCCGCGAGCGGGGCTACCGGTGCCGGCTATTCCGTACGCCCCGATCTGCTGTTCGCCGAAGTCGCCGAAGACTTTCGCGCTTACTCGGTTGGAAACCAGCACAGGCACATTGCCGAAATGCAGGCGGTCGCGAAGGAACTCGGCGGCAAAGAGAACGACATACTCTTCACGCCGCATTTGCTCCCAGTCGCCCGCGGGATTCTCGCCACCATCACCGTGCCGGTGAGAGAATACGTAGATGATCCGGCGGGACTCTGGCGCGGCTTCTATCAGGGTGAGCCTTTCATCGAGATCGCGGACGCCCCACCGTCTCTGCGCGATGTAGTGCGCCGAAATGTCGTGCGACTAAGCGTCGCCAAGGCTGCCAATCTCCGTCAACCTACTCTCATTATCATCTCCGCGATCGACAACCTGATGAAGGGGGCAGCTGGGCAAGCGCTGCAAAACGCGAACATTCTGCTCGGTCTCGCTGAGCAAACAGGGTTACCGGCATAATGCGGGTGGTGAAGATTGGCGGGCGGGCGCAGGCAGACGCCCGGCTGACCGCACAGCTTGCCGATTGCTGGAACGCCATGCCAGGAGAGATCTGCCTCGTGCACGGCGGCGGGGACGAGGTATCGGCGATGCAGCGCGCGCTGGGAAGGGAAGCCGCGTTCGTGGGTGGGCGGCGCGTTACGTCGCAGGGGGATCTCGAGCTTTTGCGGATGGTGCTGTCGGGCGTCGTGAATAAGCGGCTAGTGAACAGTTTCGTGGCCGCAGGCCTGCCTGCCGTCGGATTATCCGGAGAAGATGCGGCTCTGATTCGGGCCGAGCTGATCGACGCAGCATCTCTCGGGTTTGCTGGAAAACCGATATCTGTGAACGAGGCGGTGCTTAGAGCTCTGATGAAGGCGGGATACCTGCCGGTGATTTCTCCGGTGGGATACAATGCGGCGAGCTCAAAGGGCGGTGCGCTCAACGTCAATGGCGATGATGCCGCCGCCGCGATTGCTGCCGCACTCGGCGCCGAGGAGCTCCTTTTCATCGTTGATGTGGAAGGGGTGCGGGACGGTTATGGAGAGCTTGTCCCGAACCTGAGTATCGAAACGGCCCGCGAGCTTATTGCAAACGGCGTTGCGAGCAATGGCATGGCCGCAAAGCTCGAGTCGGCGGAGACCGCCCTCGTGTCTGGAGTCAGTCGCGTAAGAGTCTGCGGGCTCGCGGGTCTCAACGATGAGGACCGTGGCACATTCATTACCCAATCTCAGAGCGTTGCACTATGACTGCGATCACATTGCCCCTCGAAGAGGAAGTGGAGACGACTCCTTTTTCGGAGGCCTCTGCGCTTCTCGCGACTTACAAGCGCGCGCCGATGAGCCTGGTAAGGGGAGAAGGCGTAGAGCTCATCGACTCCGATGGCAAACGCTATCTCGATTTTGCCAGCGGCATAGCGGTGAATGCGCTCGGTTATGCCGATCCTGGAATCGCGGCGGCGATCAGCGAGTCACTGAACAGCGGGCTCATTCACACATCGAACCTGTATCGTACCGCGGCTGGTGAGCTGCTCGCCGCCAAACTCGTCGAGCGCTCGTTCGCATCGAAGGTCTTCTTCTGCAACTCAGGGGCGGAGGCCAATGAAGGCGCTTTCAAGTTTGCCAGGCGCTGGGCGCGCAAGATCGGCACTGACGCAAAGGTCGAGATCATCGCTCTGCGCGGGAGTTTTCACGGCAGGCTCTTCGCTTCTCTCGCCGCGACTGATCGCCCGTCTTATCGTGCGCCATTCCGTCCACTTGCCGGGGCAGTCTCTATTTGTGAGCGAGACATCGGCGAGCTGGATTCCGCGCTTGATGAAGAGACAGTTGCCGCCGTCATCGTGGAGCCGATCCAGGGAGAGGGCGGTGTGCGCGTACTCGATTCCGATTTTCTGCGCCGCCTTCGCGCTATGACGGAGAAGCGCGAGATAGCGCTCATCTTCGACGAGATTCAATGCGGTCTTGGGCGCACTGGGTATTTTTTCGCGTACGAAAGTGTCGGTGTCGTCCCGGACATGCTGACGCTGGCCAAGCCATTGGCGGGCGGATTGCCGATGGGCGCGGTGCTCGTTTCGGAGGAAATAGGATCGGTGATCCAATCGGGAGACCACGGCACGACCTTCGGTGGCGGCCCACTCGTTGCGGCCGTCGCCGGATATGTAGTTGACAGGCTCTCGGATCCGTCGTTGCTCGAATCAGTTCGCGAAAACGGCGCATGGCTTGGGCAACAGCTCGATGTGATCGCGCGGCGCTCCGAAAAGGTTCGGGCCATTCGTGGGATGGGCTTCATCTGGGGTCTCGATGTAGTCGAATCGGCGAACGAAATCGTCAAGCGCGGATGGGACGAGGGCCTGCTCGCGCTCACAGCTGGAGAGCACACACTGCGCATCCTCCCTCCGCTGGTGATGGAGCGAGATGATCTGGCGCGCGGCCTCCGTATTCTCGAGAAGATCATCGGCTAGTAAACGGGGCAAGCCCGGAGTCGCCAATCGTCGCGACTCCGGTTAAGATTGCGGAGACATTTTTTCCGCAGAGTTGTATGACAACGGCGAGAATCTCCTCCCGCCATCTTGTCGCGGTTCTCGTGACAATCGGTTGCGCGCCCCTCCCGGCCAAACCCGGCTCGTCGTTATTGGCTGCAGCCGACACAGTCGAAGCACGACGGTTGTTCGAAGAGAACATCGATGCGATACACAAGCGTGACCGGGCGCGGTATCTCGCGACGTATCTTCACACTGGCTGGCTCGGCCGAAATGGGCCAGCGGGACTCGAGCTTGGATACGAGGGGTGGAGTGCGCGTCGCGATTCAACCTGGCCTGATACCCTGATCGCGAAAAACTTGCGGGTGTTGCCAATCGCGCCAGGCGTAGTGTACGGTACTTACTGCTACACGGTGACGCAGAAAGACACCACGTCGAGCGGTGTATCGGAGCGCATTTTTGTCAAGACGCCAGCAGGATGGAGGATTGCCGTCACGACGGCGTTCGGCCTCCTCGCGGGAGCACCCGCGCAATGCAAATAAAAACCAGAAATCCCCGAAGGAATTAAATGACTCGCCAATTCAATAGTACGCTGCTGTTCATCGCATTGGGCATAGTGGCGGCAAGGCCGGCCCAATCTCAGGCAACGGATGCTTCAACACCGAAGCTCGTGTTGTTCATCACCGTCGATGCGATGCGCCCCGATTACCTCTCGCGCTTCGAGTCACAGCTAACAGGTGGGTTGGGCAGGCTCTATAGAGGCGGGGCTGTTTTCACGAGCGGTTTTCAGGATCACGCGATAACGGAGACAGCGCCAGGGCATGCCGCGACGATGTCGGGACGCTTTCCGGTTCACACGGGCATCTCCGCGAATACTGCAGGGGTGAACGACACGACAGTGACACTGGTGGATGCGCCGGGGCCCGGTGCATCGCCCTTTCGATTTCGTGGCACAACGCTCACTGACTGGCTAATTGCAAAGGACCCGCGGACCCGCGTCTTATCCGTATCGAGAAAGGATCGTGCAGCGATTCTTCCAATCGGCAGATCCAAACAGTCGGTGTTTTGGTATGCCCCGAACGGCAAGTTTACGACGAGCACCTACTACACCTCGACTCTTCCCGATTGGGTCAAGGCTTTCAACGCACGTCAGCTCCCTGCACGGTCTGCTGGGCGCGCATGGCAGCTCTTGCTGCCGGACAGTGCGTACGCTGAACCGGATAGTGTTGCCATTGAATCCGGAGGAGTCGGATTCCTCTTTCCGCACCCTGGGCCAGCGTCGCCTGATACGGTCGCTTTCCTGCTCGCAAATTTTCCGTGGATGGACGAGCTCACGCTCGATTTCGCACTGGCAGGAGTCAACGCGCTGAGTCTTGGCCGCGGTCCGCAGACGGATGTTCTCGCGATCTCGCTGTCGACGACAGACGCAATAGGTCATCGTTACGGACCCGATTCCAGAGAGATCCACGATCAGATACTCCGCCTCGATCGGTCGCTGGGCCAATTCCTGGATTCGCTGTTTCGTCTTCGGAACGAGAAGGACATAATCGTTGCACTAACTGCCGATCATGGCATGACGCCCTTTCCAGAGGTTCACGCACATGATCCAAATACCGGCGCGATTCGCGTCGACGTGCAGCCAGTGCTGCAACGACTGAGGAACTCGCTGGCCGCCTCGGGAGTACCGACAACGGATCCGGAGTACGGAGGCATTGGCTTCTCATTTGAGGGTGGCGTCCTCGAACTCGACAAGGCGGGGCTTGTCAAAGCGAAGGTCAATCAGGATTCGCTCTTGCGTGCAGTGCGGGCGGACTTCCTTCGTATTCCGGGGGTCGCACGCGTGGAGAGGATTTCCGATCTGGCCCGAGCCGATACTGTAAACGACAGAATTGCTCGCCGCTGGTTGCACATGTTCAGTGACGAGAGCGAGGCAGCGTTGGTAGTGACGCTGGCTCCGTACAACTACTGGCTCTCATACGCTTCGGCACAACATGGAAGCCCAAACGATTCCGACGCTCACGTTCCGATCATTTTTTACGGAAAAAACATCAAGCCGGGTCGCTACGCAGAATTCGCGCGAGTCGTAGATATGGCGCCGACCCTCGCTGCGATCGTGCACGCGGCGCCGCAAGAAAAACTCGACGGGCACGTGCTGCAGAATGCGATCCGGTAAGGTTTCTCTTCACTCGGTCTGGCGGGCGTTCGACGAGGCCGAGTTCGGCGCGAAAAACACGCTGAACCTGCGGGAGTCGCTGCCAACCGCCGCCGATGCGCGTCATCGTGCCGAGGCATGGCTGCGCGAGCGACAAATCAGTCGGGCGAGCGAAGTTTTGTTGATAACAGGGCGCGGGAATCAGAGTCCAGGCGGAGTGTCCGCTGTACGTGCGGCGATCGTCGCGCTGCTACCCACGCTGCGTAGACGCGGGGTTGTAAGTGAATGGAGAGAGCATTCACCAGGCTCGTTTGTCATAAAGCTTGGATCGATCTCATCGCTTCTCGATGCTCCACGCCGCAGGCGGGACCGAGTGCCCGCCCCAGCACCAGCGGATCCGAAGTCGCTGGCCGAACTGGACACCGAGACCCGGTCACTGCTTCGTCGTCTGGCAGTTCGCTCGCTAGAGACCCTCGGCGTACGAGATGTGGACAAATTCCTGGAAGGAGAAATGTTGTCCAAGTTCAATTCGTTGGCAGCGGGTGTTGCTCCCGGTGCGGAAGGAGAGGTCAGACTGCGGGAAGCAATTGCCGCGGCACTCGAGCAATTGGACGAGTAAACATCGCCGTCGACGCCTCCCCGCGGGGCCAAACACAGGAAACCCAATGAATGCATAGACCACTCGTGCTGTCAACGATCTTCCTGCTCGGGATTCCGCTACGCGCGCAGACGATTCCGGGATACTCGCCGCAATCCGCGATGGTCGAGCGCGCTGCGGAAGCCGATGTCATCACCCGTCCAGCGCCGGCGAACGCGTCGATGCACTCGAGGTTTCTGTCATTACAGCCGCACATGGCGGGAACACCAGCGCAGGAACGAACGCGCGACTATGTCGTGAGTCAGATGAAATCCTGGGGTCTCGAGACGGAAGTTCGCTCGTACAGAGTATGGATGCCGCATCCCGTCAGCACGCGAGTGTGGCGAATCGCTCCCGATCCGATCGAATTGAATCTTCAGGAAGGCCCAATTCCCGAAGACACTACTTCGGTCTCGTTTCCGCAGGTGATTCCCTTCAATGGGTACGGCGCGGCCGGCGACGTGCGCGGTGAGGTGGTCTACGTGAACTATGGGCTGATAGAGGAATACGCGCAGCTCGACTCGATGGGAGTTTCCGTCAGAGGCAAGATTGCAATCGCACGTTATGGACGGTCATACCGCGGCATCAAAGCACGTGAGGCGGAGAAACACGGAGCAGTCGGCCTGATCATCTACAGCGATCCGGCCGATGATGGCTACATGCGTGGAGATGTGTATCCCGCCGGTCCGATGCGACCCTCGCACGGGATTCAGCGCGGCAGCGTCATGAATCCAAACGGCGACCCTAGCACGCCGGGCTACCCAAGCACGCCAAACGCAAAGCGCATAACACAGTCGCAGATGGATGTGCCACACATACCAGTACTGCCGATCTCATACGGAAATGCCGCGGAGCTGTTGCGCGGACTCACTGGCAAGTCGATTCCCCAAACGTGGCAAGGTGGCCTGCCGTTTCGATACCACGTCGGTCCAGGACCAGTGCAGGCACGTTTGGACGTCGTGACAGACGCGGCGACGCATCCTTACAAGGAGATCTGGGACACCTTCGGAATCATACGCGGAAGTGAATTCCCTGATGAGATCGTGATGATCGGTGGGCACCGTGACGCATGGGGTCCTGGCGCGGCCGACAACGTAAGTGGCACCGTGAGCGTGATGGAGGCAGCGCGCGCAATCGCCGAGCAGGTAAAAGCGGGACGACGCCCAAAGCGCACGATCGTCTTCGCCACTTGGGATGCGGAAGAGTGGGGATTGCTCGGCTCGACGGAATACGTGGAGGAAGATTCACTTCGCTTGAGGAGACACGCTGTCGCCTATCTGAACCAGGACGACATCGCGCAAGGTCCCAACTTCGGTGGCGGTGGATCACCATCACTTCGGGCCCTGCTGCGCGATGTCGCGAAGCGCGTTCCTGACCCAAGCCATCAGGGAAGCGTGTACGATGTCTGGAGAAAACGCGCCAATCTCGCCGCTGATTCACTTGAGCCGCAAATGGGAGATCCCGGTGGAGGCTCCGACTTCGCGGGGTTCTACAATCACCTGGGCATCCCAATAGCCGATTGGGGATTTGGCGGACCGCAGGGTGTCTACCACTCCGCGTATGATTCGTACCACTGGATGTCCAAATTCGGCGATCCGAATTTCGAAGTCCACGCGTCCGCCGCCCGAATTGGGGCAGCGATGCTACTGCGGATTGCCAATGCTGACATTCTCCCGTACGACTACGCGGAGTTTGCGCGCACAATGCGTCGGTTCGGAGCGGAAGTTGACCGGTCAATCGTCGACAAACACTGGAAAACCACCGCCGCTGCACTGACGGCAGCGATCGGCCGAATGGAAGATGCAGCGGTTGCATTCACGGCAGCGCGCGACAAGGCGCTCACTGCTCAGCTGTCGTCCGCGAGTGCGAGGCAGGTCAATGCGACTCTGCTCGAAGTTGAACGTCAGCTTACAAGACCACAGGGTTTGGTCACTCGACCCTGGTTCAGAAACTTGGTTTACGCGTCTGATGAGAATAACGGCTATGCCACAATGGCGTTGCCGTCGGTGAATGAAGCGATCCGTGTTGGTAATGAATCCGTGGTAGCACGCGAGCTCACCGATCTCGTTCAGCGTTTTGACGCGGCAACACGCGCGTTGCAGGTGGCGACAGAATTGCTCAGTAGAAGCTGAAAACGTGAAGGTCACGCCTTGGTTTTTTCAGGCCCGGACATTGCGTTAGACGACCGACGAGAACGCAATGGCAGAGAGCTAGATGAGAACCGGACAACCTGGAGTACGGCGCTCACGTCTCACTCCGGACGAGATTCTTCCTATCGCCGCGTACGGTGCGAAGGCAAGCTGGCCTTCCGGATTTCAACTTTATCAGCGTGGCGCGCGGGCAGATGGTCTGTTCATCGTTCTCGAAGGTCACGTCGTTCTGCGCAACAAGATAAAAGTCGGACGTGGATTCGTTCCGGTGATTGCGACGGTGGGTCAGACATTCGGAAGCGAAGGACTGTCGCCCGACAGCCATTACGTCACTGACGCGAACGCGGCCGAGGAGACCAAGACCATGTTTTTGAGCGGAGCGCAGTTCCGCGCTCTGGTCAGGGAACGTCCTGCTCAGACCATTCCGCTCTTGTCGCAGATAATGTCAGAGCGAGCGTATCTGCTCGAGAAGCTTCACGAGCTTGCCGCGTTGAACGTGGATCAGCGCTTGATGTCGACTTTGACGCATCTGAGCACCGACCACAGCTTCACGGCATCAGACGGTCGGCTCAAGCTGGAAAACAACCATCACCGCCTGTTGTGCGAGATGGTAGGCGCGACTAGAGAATCAATTGCGCTGGCATTGAGCCGATTGGTGTCGGCCGGGATTGCGGAGCGAAAAGGCATGACGTTTCTCATCGAGCCCGGTTCCCTGGCCCCGAGCTTCGGTGAAAACGGAGACCGGGATTCGACGATTCCCATGGCGAGAGAACTGTCCTAGTAACGAGGATGAATGGTCGATCGGCGAGACGCTGACACGGCTGCCGTATTAAAGGGGGCGGAGACCATTGATTTGCAGGAGGAGGGCTCACACGGAGTCCTCCTCCTGCATGGTTTTGGAGATACGCCGCAGACGCTTTCGCTCCTGGCACGGAGGCTACACAAAGCTGGATACAGCGTCTTGGCGCCGCTTCTGCCGGGCCACGGGCGCACCATGGGTGCTTTCAAGCAATCGCGCGCCGAGGAATGGATCGATGCGGCAAAAAATGCGCTGATGTCGATGCGCGCGAGGCATGACGCAGTCAGTGTGGCGGGACTATCAATGGGCGGAGCGCTAGCCGTTCTCGTCGCCGCGCAGGACCGTCAGATTCCGGCGTTGATCCTGATAGCACCGTATCTAGGCATGGCGCGTACGCTTCGCTTCGCCGCAGCAACACATTGGTTCTGGGGCAGGTTCGCGGGAGAAATCAACGCCAGAAATCCACGATCGATTCAAGACGTGATCGAGCGCGAACGGAATCTCGCTTACGGTTCCGTAACGGGGCGTACGCTGTTCGAGCTCTTGAAGGTGGTTCGTCGTGCGACGAGAGTACTTCCTCAGGTGACAGCGCCGACACTCATAATTCAGTCGCGCGAAGATCCCCGTGTCCCGCCAGAGGTTGCGAAGTTCGCGCTCGAGCGCATTGGCGCGACGGAAAAACAACTCGTATGGACCGAGGGAGGGGGGCACATTATCACGGTCGACTACTGTCGAGAGCAGGTGTTCAGCGAAGTCGAGAATTGGTTGCGGCAACATGCAAGCCGCGAGCGACAGCCGCTAATTTCCAGCAAAGCGGCTGTCGAACGGCCCTGAAGATTAGAAACGGTCCTGTACGAATTCCGTTACGGTATCGACCGCGCGCTCTCCCAGATCTTGAGCCTGATGAACCACCCCGGTCGCAACGCGTTTCACGCGGGCCACGGGAGACGCTGTTCTGCGACGAGTACGTCGGCGGCTGCTGCTCTTGGCTCCCTTGCGTCTGCTCGTCTTCCGCGACGACTTGCGAGCGCTGCTCTTGCGCTTGGCCGAAGATTTACGGCCGCCGCGCCGCGACGATTTGCGCGCTGCAGCGCTCCGTCCACTCGACCGCTTCCTTCCACCTCCGCGCTTGCGTCCGGAGGATCCGGACCGCGACCGTTTCCTACCACCTCTTGACCGACTGGACTTCTTGGCTGCAGCCATGGGAAAGCTCCGTGAACGAGGGTTCGTAGAACGGATAGCAAGATTCGCGCACAACAACACTGCAAGACTCAGTCGTCACTGCAACCATGTGGCGCGACGACGCGTAATTGTTATCCAAATGCACGCGTCTCACCGTGTCGCAAAATCCAGAGGTGACTGCCGTCGTGCCCCGCTGCCCGCCATTGCTCGCGCATTCGCGCTGGCGGCTCGTCCATCGGCTCGTCGGTCAGCTTGAACGTACCCCAATGAGCGGCGGCCATTATCAGGGGCTTGCCTTTCTGCGCCGTGGTGAGTTGCGCGACGGCCTTCACGCAGTCTTCGGGATTCATATGGACTGAGCCCATGAACCAACGTGGTTCGTAGGCGCCGATCGGCAAGATTGCCAGGTCGAATGGGCCACACCGCTCGGCAATGACGTCGAATTCGGGATGAAGAGCCGTGTCACCGGCGAAAAACAACTTCTGCCGCGAAGACCGGAATGCCCATCCGCACCAGAGCGTGTTGTTACGTCTGCCAATTCTTCTGCCGGAAAAGTGCTGCGCCGGGACGCAGGTAAGTTGCAACCCTCCGATCGCAGTTTCCTGCCACCAATCCCGTTCCGTCACCTCACGCGCACCGCGTCGCCGGAGAAACGCCCCGACGCCGAGCGGCGCGTACCAGATTGCGGCGGGATAACGCCTGGCGATTCTCGAGATCGTACGAGCATCGAGGTGGTCATAGTGATCATGGGAAATCACCACCACGTCGATCGGTGGTAAGCGATCGAATTCGACCGCCGGCGGCACCCAGCGCCGGGGCCCGACGAACTGCAGCGGCGAGGCGCGCTCGCTCCAGACTGGATCGGTCAGGATGTTGAGACCGGACATCTGGATGAGGAAGCTGGTATGTCCGACCCAGGTCAAAGTGAGCTGCTCCGGTGCTGCTCGTGGTATCACGAACTCCGGAGCGACGCGCACGAATTTGGCGGGATCGGGATCAGGCCGCCGTGGGTTTCGTCTTCTCTCTACCAACGACCATTTGAGAAAATCCAGAAAACCATGCAGCTGCGCAGACGGCCAGGGATTCCTGAATCCGCCTTCCGGCCGATGATGAGCCGGTAGCAGCACCTTGCCCTGAGCCGTTTTTGTCATGTCGCAGCTGATCTCGGAATCATAAACGTGGTGAGCTGAGCGAGCTGGAGATCCTTAGCTGACTTTTGGCCCCGCGAGGTTCTCTTCGAGATGCGAGACTGATTTCATTCCCACGAGGGCTGCCGCTATGGGAAGGGACTGCGAAAAGGCGATCGCACGTCTGGCGTCGGTTTTGAAGCCGGGAAATGCCGAATGCACCTGTTTTGGAAGCGATCGCGTCAGCTGGGATTGCATGAGCGTCGCGCTTCCAACCACCGATACCCCAAGCCGATGGGCCGCCTCGAGGAGCGGAACCTTATCGTGACCTACCCGCTGAGTAGGAACGCGTACCGACTCTGTCATTGCGAGATTGATGGGAAGCTGTATTACGCGGAAGTGGTGATCCACGCCCGCGACCTCGTGGGCGATTGAAACCAGTTCTTCCAGACTCAGGTAATTCCTTGAATCAGGTGGAACTCGGAATCCATTCCACGTTGCGCAACCATAGTTGCCGATGACTCCTCGGTGCACCTGTTCCTCCAACGCCGTAAAGGCATCGCGCACGCCGGTGAGAAAGTCCTGCCTTTGCACCGCATCTAGCTGCTGCTCCGGATTGTGGAGATAGTAGACATCGATGACGGACAGCCCAAGGTTGGTTCTGCTGCGCTCGATCTGATCGGCCAGATAACGCGGTGTCATACAGTGGCCACCGGAGACGACTTCACCCGGCTGCATCACTCCCGGAGCAAAGTACTCGCTCTCGAGAAATCCTCGATACCCTTCCTTTGTGGACGGCGGCGTTCTGTCCAGCGGAATGTATCCGCCCTTGGTGCAGACTACGACTTCCTCGCGTTTGATGCTGCCACTTAGGATCGTATCGCGAAGCGCCTCGCCGATCGCTCGCTCGGAACGCTGGCACCTGTAGTTGATCGCTGTATCGAGAAGGTTCACCCCTTTCTGCAACGCCGCGCTCACCGTCGTCGTGTAGCGCGCGTCCTCGGTGTCATCACACTCGCCCAGGTAGGTGCCCAAACCGAGAGACGACACGATGGGTCCGCTGGCGATCGGACGATAGAAATGATCGGGCTGAGTCCTGGCGAAGCGCTTTCGAAATCGCCGCGTACCCTCAGGCGTCGCGCGTCCGTCTACGAGCAGGGCCGGACTGGTCAGACGAGTCATTGCGGAGAGGCTACGGGCAATGGGCGGGTATTGCAAGGTCGGTCTAAGGTGTATTGGCCCTTACGTTGCTTATCCGGAAGCGCACCTTACCGAACTTTTCCAACAACGACGCACTCAATTGAAATCGTACGCTCTACTGTTCATAACGCTGACTGCATGTGCGCAGCAGCGCCCTGTGATACTCGCGCCGGTGCGAATGGAGAGTCCGGGCGCCGACACTTTAGGGGCCGCGCAACGCTCCCGCGCAGTATTCGATACGCAGCGCGACGATCCGTTCGCAACGACAAACCGCATCGATTGGCCCGGTCCCAATCGCTATCGATCTTCGATCGGGGCCCCGGGCCCTGACTACTGGCAGCAACGCGCCGACTACACGATCGCTGCCACGCTCGACACCGCCACGACCGAGCTAAGCGGCTCTGTCCAGATCAGATACACCAACAACTCCCCCGACACGCTGCGATACGTGTGGATTCAGGTCGATCAGAATCTTTACCGGAGCGGCAGCAAAGGCTCGGCGTTATTCCCCGCCGACTCGCGGTGGGGCGTCAGGGGGTTCGAGGGCGGATATACGTTCAGCGACGTACGCGTGAACGGCACATCAGTGCGGCCAAGGATAAACGACACGATGATGCGGCTGGATCTTGCCACTCCGTTGCCGCCGCGCGGTGGAAAGACCACGATTTCGATTCGCTATTCGTTTCGCGTACCCGAGCACGGCTCAGATCGAATGGGACGCGACAGCGCGCTCTACGAGATCGCACAGTGGTATCCACGGATGGCCGTGTACGACGATGTTCGTGGATGGAACACGGATCCATATCTGGGGCAAGGTGAGTTTTACCTGGAATACGGTGACATCGATTACTCCGTCACTGTGCCGGCGGGATACATTGTCGCCGGCAGTGGCGTGCTCCAGAATCCCGAAGACGTTCTCACCTCTGAACAGCGGCGAAGACTATTGCTGGCTTCGCGCACCAGCGATGTGGTTCAGATCATCACCCAGGGGGAAGCAACAGCGGCGAAAACCCAGCCAGCGCGGGGGACCCGGACATGGCGGTTTCGCGCGCGGAACGTCCATGATGTAGCATGGGCTGGCGCTCCCGACTTCAGGTGGGATGCAACGAGCTGGAATGGAATTCTGACGCAGGCGTACTATGAGTTTCCCAAGGCCGGAAAAGCCTGGGAACAAGCCGCCGAGCAGACGCAGTGGACCATCAGACAGTACTCACAGCTCTTTTTCCCGTATCCGTATCCGCAGGCAACGAGCGTTGCCGGCCCGGTCGGTGGAATGGAATACCCGATGTTCGTCATGGTGCATTACGGCACGGCGGATCCTGCGTCGATCTTCGGGACAATCAATCACGAGCACGGCCACGAGTGGTTTCCGATGATCGTTGGCTCCAACGAGCGGCGATACGCATGGATGGATGAAGGGTTCAACACCTACCTGAACGCGTTTGCGAATGAAGCGCGCTACCCCGGCCAGAGCGCCTATCCCGGCTACCTGCGAAACTGGGCCGACGCGGTGACGCGGGCGACTCAGTCTCCATTGATGACAGCTCCGGACAATATCGATCCCACGGCTCTTGGAGCAATCGGCTACAGAAAGCCTGCCGCCGTGCTGCTCACCCTGCGAAATCATGTGGTAGGGTCCGACTTGTTCGATATTGCTTTTCGCGAATACACTAGAACCTGGGCTTTCAAGCACCCGACGCCGGGGGATTTCTTCCGTAGCGTTGAGAATTCCGCTGGGGAGGATCTCTCGTGGTTCTGGCGTAGCTTCTTCTACACCTCGGATGTTCTGGACATTGGGATCGACAGCGTGGTGACACGGACGTCGGAGGGCCAGAAGTTCGCGACGATCTCGCTCCACCGCTTCACTTCGGTTCCATTCCCGGTTCGACTTCGTGTCGGCTACTCCGATGGCACGACGCAGGACTTTTCGTTGCCCGTCAACATCTGGGCGCGCGGAAATCGCTTCGATGCGGTCGTTCCGGTTCGTGCGAATGTCGTTGGTGCGCGACTGTGGCCCGATCCCTCGGTCCCGGACTGGAACTCGTCAAACGACACCTGGGGCACCCCGCCGCGGGCTAACCCCGGCGGCCCGGTTACAAGACAGTGATGTGGTCGTTTGGATTAGGGGTACTGTTCGGGTAGATTGGAAGCGTACCTCTAAGACTCAGATAACGGAGCACGTAATGCCGGATTTTGGAAGCTGGGCGACGGCGTGGTGGAAGCCGATCGTTTTCGTGATAGTAGCTGGACACCTGACCAACGTGTCCGTGACATTGTTCCTTCACCGCGCTCAGACTCATCGCGGGGTGAAGCTCCACTACCTCGCCGCTCTTCCGATGCGGATATGGTTGTGGCTTTCGACCGCGATTGTGACTAAGGAGTGGGTCGCCTGCCACCGGAAGCATCACGCATTTGCTGATCGCGAGGGAGATCCACACAGCCCATTAATGGAAGGCCTCCGCAACATCGTTCTCAAAGGCGCCTTCTACTATAGAAAGGCAGTTCGTCAGCCCGGGGTTCTGGACAAATATGGAAAGGGTACGCCGAACGATTGGCTCGAGCGGCACCTTTTGTCTCCCCTGAACTGGCTCGGGATAATCGTAATGCTCGGAGTCGATATTTATCTATTCGGCTTTTTCGTCGGACCGTTGGTCTGGGGAATACAGATGATCTGGATCCCGTTCTGGGCAGCCGGAATCATCAATGGTGTCGGCCACGCCGTGGGCTACCGCAACTTCAACGTCAAGGATGAGAGCCGGAACATATCGCCGATTGCGATCTGGCTCGGCGGCGAAGAGCTCCACAACAATCACCACGCCGATCCACACTCTGCGAAGTTCAAGGCGAAGTGGTATGAGTTCGACATCGGTTGGATCTATCTCCGGCTGCTTTCAATATTCGGCCTGGCTGAAATCTCCTACGCGCGCAGGTAGGCCCTCGCGTGCCTGAGAGCGTAACCTGCGCGCGGTGCGGGCAGACGCGCGCGGGATTTGTGAAGCCCCCCTTTCCTGGTGCCATCGGAGCGCGCGTAGTAGAAGAAATCTGCACGCAATGCTGGGGCGACTGGCTCAAGCAGCAGACGATGTTGATCAATCACTATGGCCTCAACGTGATGGATCCGGAGGCTCGTGCCTTTCTCACCAGGAACATGACCGCGTTCTTCTTCAAAACCGGCACCGCATCCGATATCGATACTAGCAAGAAGGGCACGATCAGCCACTGATGATGCGGAAGTCGAAGGGATTGCCCGCTTTAGCGCTCGCCTTGCTCGCGGCCAACTGTACGACGATAACCACCAGAGCCGGCGATTCACGACAAACCGGCGCGATTTCCTCGCGTTGGACCGATTCCGTTCTCGCCTCGATGTCGCTGCGCGAGAAAGCCGCGCAAATCGTATGGCCAAGTGTATTTGGCGATTACACTTCTGGCGATTCGCCGCAGTGGCGCCGCCTGACACAGTACGTACAGCAGCAAAAAGTCGGTGGCTTCACGATCTCGGTGGGATCGCCCACTGAAGTCGCGGCCAAGCTGAACGCTCTGCAGTCCATGAGCAAGGTGCCGCTGCTGTTCGGGGCGGATCTGGAAGCTGGAGCAGGGTTTCGCGCGCGGGGCGGTTACTTCGTCCCCAACGCTATCGATCTGGGTGGAGCGACAGTGTTTCCACCGGAGATGGCAGTCGGTGCAACGCGCGATACCACCCTCGCTTACGAGCAGGGACGTCTCACCGCACTCGAAGGACGCGCACTCGGGATTCACATCGCGTACGCACCGGTACTCGACGTCAACAACAATCCCGACAATCCGGTGATCAACACGCGCTCGTACGGAGAAGATCCGCAGCTGGCCGCGCGGATGGGCGTCGCCTTCATACACGGCTTGCAGGATCACGGCATGATCGCGACAGGGAAGCATTTCCCCGGTCACGGTGACACTGGCGTTAACTCGCACTTGGCGCTCCCGGTGGTGACGGTGAGCAGGAATCGCCTCGATACAGTGGAGCTCGTACCCTTCCGGGCTGCTGTCAACGGAGGTGTTGGCGCGATCATGTCCTTCCACGGCGAGATGCCGGCGCTCGATTCCTCCAATGTTCCTGGAACACTGTCGCCCAAGGTTTTGACCGGCCTCCTTCGCGGCGAAATGGGATTCCGGGGAATCATCATCTCCGACGCGATGGATATGCGCGGAGTTCTCGATCAGTTTGGTGCGGCGGAGGCAGTGAAGCGGGCCATCGCGGCGGGAATCGACGTTCTGATCCAGCCGCTCGATGTGTCGCAAACGATCGATGCAGTAGTGGCCGGTGTTTCCGAAGGTCGATATACCGAAGCGCGCCTCGATTCATCTGTGCGCAGAGTGTTGGAGACGAAGCGCAGGCTTGGGCTCGCACAGAACAGGCTGGTCGATCTCAATGGGTTACGGTTTCTTGTCGGGGACAGTTCGAACGCGCAGATCGCGCGGGGCGTCGCCGAAAAATCGATTACTCTCGTCAAGGACTCGCTGCGCCAGGTTCCTCTCGCCGCGGACACCACGTTGCGCGTGCTCTCAATCACCCTCGCGCGCCGCGCGGATCTCCCGGCCGGCAACGCCTTCAACGCAGAGCTCCGCGCGGGAGGGCTGCCAAAACTGCGCACGGAATTCGTCGCGACGGAGGACGCGGCTCTCAACTATCCACGTTTGATAGCAGCCGCAGATTCAACGGATGTAACGATAGTGGGCTCTTACGTTGGGCAAAGCTGGGACGCGGTCACGGCGAGCGCGCCACAAGCGTTTGCGAATTTTCTGCAGACACTCGTTCAGCGCGGACGAAAACCAATCGTGGTCGCGTTCGGAAATCCTTATTTGTTGCAGCAAGTGCCGTGGATCGGCGCTTATCTCGTTGCGTGGGGAGGATTTCCCGTTTCTCAGACAGCGGCAGCGCGAGCATTGCTGGGAACCGCAGCGATCTCAGGTCACTTACCGATCAGCATACCGCCGCACGCGATCCGCGGCACAGGCGAAGAGCGCTCAGCGCGAGCGCCCTGAGCCTGTCATTCCTGCGGTTCCGATCGCTGACACGCCAACAAAAAATTTTTGGAAAATTTTCAGTTGACGACACGATCCTGAATTCGTTATATCACTAGCTGCCTACCTCGAGACGCTCGCCACGAAGTGCGACGTCAGTTCACAAAAAAATCAGTTGTCGCAGCCTTGACTTTAGTCACAGAATGTGACTAATTCGCATGCACCATGCGAGACAGATCCTCGAGGAGTGCCTCCTTCAGCGTCGATGTAGTTCTGATGACGGCAATGGGAGGCGAGCTCGCGATCCTGCTCGCGCGAAACTCGAGCGAGCGCGAGCGCTGGTCGCTGCCCTGGCGAATTCCCCAAAGCGGTGAAGCCTTCGAGGCCGCAGCGAATCGTGTCGCGCAGGATGCGCTCGGCGAAGCGCCGGCGTGGATGGAGCAAATCGGCGCATTTGGAGACGGCAAGCGCCATCCCGGCGATGTCGACGTGTCGGTGGCCTATCTCGGGTTAGTGCCGCATGAAACGGCTTCCCCCCGAGCCGGCTACACATGGTTCCAAATCGCCGACCTGCCGCCGCTTTCTCCCCGCCAGCGCACGATGGTCGAGGGCGCTACCAGGACGATGCAGGCCAGCCTGGACCAGGCGCCGGTCGCGTTCAGGCTTCTCCCCGCCACGTTTACGCTCAGTGAGCTGCAACAGATGTATGAGCTGCTACTCGATAAACGCTTGCACAAAGCGAGCTTCCGACGTGCCCTTCAGGCGGCCTGGCTCGTCGAACCTACAGACGAATGGAGAAGCGAGGGAAGGGGAAGGCCGGCGCAACTTTTCCGGTATTTACCGAAGAAAAAGCGTAAGCTACATCGCGGCGTGAGGTTCGATTTTCTCTACCCCTGAGAGCCGTAACAGGCCGGTACCAACTCGGTTAGCTCCAACGGAACCTCTTGCGTTAGCGGTGTATTAGTTGCAATGTGTACCTAAGGCTAAACACCCTGAACCGGGGGCTCGATAGCTATGCTGGCTTATCTGGATAGTTTGTGCGCAGCGTTGCTCGCACGAGATAGCACAGAGATACAGCGGCTTCTTGCACTTCCCGCTGCGCGGGATTTACCGCGTCGTGTACGTGAGGAAGCTGTCGCGATCTCTCGTGCCGGCAATCGCAGCTTCATGGCCCCGATTCATGCGCTCCATTTTTATTACAAGCTCACTCACATGGTTGACGAGTCGAGCGATCCGATTTTCGGCGACGCGTCGAAGCACAGCGAAACCGAAGGCGGACAGATGGAGCTGCCACTTCGCAAAGTAGGAAACGGCGGGCGTTAACGCGCTCTACACGAGCGCGCGAAGCGAATTCTTCCTGCTCATCGCTTCGTTCCAGATATCTCCAATCTTCTCAAAGCGCTCGACAGCGTTACCAATGTGGTAATCGCGCGGATCGAGATTATCCGTAAGCTCGTTCCACTTGAGTGGCGTCGAAACTGTCGCGCCGGGTTTCGCGCGAACAGAATACGGACCCGCGACCGTTTTCCCCTGGATATTCTGAAGGTAGTCGACGTAAACCGTTGCAGCTCCGCGAGCTTTCACGAAACGCTCGATCGTTGCTTCCTTCGGATGAGCGTCGGCGACTTTCGTCGCGATCACCTGTGCAACGAGCGTAGCAGCCTCGTTCGGGGTACGGGGTGGGAGCGGTAGATAAATGTGTAACCCGCTCGAGCCGGAAGTCTTGATCGCCGCGTTAAGACCGAACCCATCGATCGCTTCCTTGGCCCATCGCGCTGTCTGAACGACCCGCGCAAAATTGGCGCGCGGCCCAGGGTCCAGGTCGATAATGGTATAGTCCGCGTACTCCAGCGACTGAACGCGTGAATGCCAGGGGTCGACGGAGATGGCGCCAAGCTGGATGGTATAGAGAAGTGTGAGAAGATCTCCACCGATGATTCGTGGCTGCTTCTCGCCGCCGTCGGTCTCTATCACCTCGACGCGCACTTCTGGCGGAGTCGTTTCAGAAGCCTTCTGCTGGTAGAAGCTCTCGCCGTCGATTCCGTTGGGGAATCGCTTCAGCACCAGCGGTCGATGCTGCATCGTTGGGAGGATGAGGTTTGCAATGCGCGCGTAGTAGCGCATCACGTCTCCCTTGGTGTACTTCTCCTTTGGAAAGAAGACCTTATCGAGATTCGAGACCTTGAGCGTCTTGCCGCGGCCGAAATCCAGCGTCCCCTCTCCTCGCGCTTTCTCGATGGCCTCGAGCTCACCAATCACCGAAGTTGTGTCGACTTTTACCGTGGAAGTACTCGGTCCGGAGCGTCGGCGGGCCTTAAGCGGTCCGGGTTTAAGCGTGCGAGCGCGGGCAGCGATGCTCGGTCGCGCGTGCGGTTTGGCAATCGAGTCCCGCCGGGTGGACTTTTTCTGGACGCTGGTGGGTTCCAATCCAACCTCTTTCGCATCCTTGTCGTCACGAACGCCGAGAAAAATCGGTTGACGAAGGCGGCGATCGGCCGTCCATTCGCTGAACTTGACTTCAACGACCACTTCGGGCCTGACCCAGTGCGCCTTCTGATTTGTCTTCGGCGTCTCTACGAACGGTGAGGTCTTTATCTCGAGGGGCTTAAGGCGCTTGTACATCTCCTCCAAGCCCTGTCGGGTAAAGCCTCCGCCGGTGTGTCCGACATAAATGAATCTGTCCTTATCGAAATACCCGAGCAAAAGCGCTCCAATGTGCTCGCGACTGTTACGCGGTTCGGTGTAACCGCCGATGACGAACTCCTGCCGAAATTCAATTTTGAGCTTGAGCCAGTTGCGGGACCTGTTCCCAGGCTCGTAAACAGAGTCGATGCGCTTGGCGATGATGCCTTCCCAACCCTGCCGCCTCGCCTTCTCCAACATTCTCTTCCCGTCGCCCTCGATGGAATCAGTGATCCACAGCTGCTTCGTGGTGTGCTTTCCAATACGCTTCACGAGCCGAGCGCGGCGCTCCGACCACGGCTCACGCAAAAGAACCTCGTCACCGTCCATGAGAATGTCGAACAGTACCAGTGCCGCGGGCGTGGAAGAAGAATGTCGCTCGATGATGTGCGACTCCTTGACGTGCATGCGGCTTTGCAGCTCCTGGAAGCGGGCCGGTTCGCCGTCGATGAGAGCCACTATCTCTCCATCGAGAACGAGCGAGCGTTTGGTCTGAGCAGCAAGCTTTTTGAGAGACGCAACGATCTCGGGAAACTGTCGCGCTTTATCTTTGCCGTTTCGCGTCATGAGCTTCACATCGGATTCCGTGGCGTAGGCAAGGACGCGGATGCCGTCGTATTTCGGCTCGAAGGTCCAGCCTTTCCCCGGAACCTCACTTCCGATACTGGCGTACATCGGCTCGAGTGCGGCCGCGGCGAATCTTGCCGGCGAAACGGACTCCGTTGTCCGAGGTGACGCGATGTCGCGAGGACTCTGTGGACTCGGTTTGGTGGTAGAGCGCGACAGACTCACGGTTTTACCGCGCTTGGGCTCACGGTTGCTTCTCCAGACACGACTTTTTCCTGACGCGATCTCGTCCATAGTACGACCGGAGTCGACTGACGTCATGTTTTCGGCGACGACATCCTCTTTGGTAGCGAATTCGTCGCGGTGCTTGATGAGAAGCCACTGCGGTTTGGACGAGGTAGAATCGTCGCGCGCGAATTTCATGCGAACGAGCGCGAAGGAGCCGTGCAATCTCTCGCCGTGGAATGTGATCTTCAGATCTCCGCGCCTCAAACCTTCGCGGATCACGTCCTCTTCCTCTTCAGTTGATGAGGCAGCATCCGCCGAATAAGTGCCGCGATCCCATAGCATGACGGTCCCGCCACCATATTCACCCCTGGGAATCGTGCCTTCGAAGGTGTTGTAGTCGATGGGGTGATCCTCGACCTGCATGGCGAGGCGTTTGACTGATGGATCGAGGCTCGGGCCTTTCGGGACCGCCCAGCTCTTCATCACTCCATCGAGCTCGAGGCGCAGGTCGAAATGCAGATGACTTGCCGCGTGCTTCTGTATTACGAAACGCAGCCGCCCCGGTCGCGTGGGGGTCGAGCTCGTTTCACCAGACGGCTCGCGAGTTCGTTTGAAATCGCGTTTCCGACGATACTCGGCGAGCTGCGTGCGCGCACTCGACTTCGAACCACCGGTTTTTACGGCCATGCAGGCGTCCTAAGCGGTTTTTGCTTTCTTCGCCTTCACAGGTTTGCGACCAGCGGCCACTGATTTCCGTTTCGCTCGCACGGCGCCCTTCTTTGCGGCGCCCTCCTCGAGACTTGCACGAAGGCGGGACATGAGATCGAGCACGCCACTGTCGGGGGCCTCTCCTTCGGGTTCCTCCAGCTTGGGCTTTTTGCCCTTCATCTTGGCCTTGATGATTTTCATCAGATTCGCCCGATACTCATCGGTGTAACGAGTTGGGTCGAACGGCTCGGCCAGGTTTTCGACGAGCTGCTCCGCCATCTGCAGCTCCTGCGGACGAACGGCTTCACGACTCGGGAAGTTGAACTCGCCCGCGTCCACCAGCTCGTTGGCAAATCTCATGATCTCGAGCACGAGCGCATCACCAACGACTTTCACGGCGGCAAGATGCTGCGTCTGCCGAATGATGATCTTGCCGATGCCGACAGATCCGGTCTGGCGAATTGCCTCGCGCAATAGTGCGTATGGTTTGTCGCCTCCCTTCCCGGGGACGAGGTAGTATGGGGTCTCGAAGTAGCGGGGGTCGATTTCCTCTTCCTTCACGAAATCGAGAACATCGATCGTCTTGGATTGTTCGAGCGCCGCCGCTTTGAAGTCTTCATCGGTCATGACGACGAATTTTCCTTTCTCGTACTCGTAGCCTTTTACGACCTCATTCCAGGGCACCGATTCCCCCTCTGCCTGACAGATTCGCTCATACTTGACTGGAGACAGATCCTTCTCGTGGAGGAGGCGAAAGCTTATATGATCCGCGCGCACCGCGGTCTTGAGCTCCACCGGAATATTGACGAGTCCGAATGTCAGCGAGCCTTTCCAGATTGCGGCCATCCGCGAACCCTCCGATTCCGAGTGAGCACAGCCAGCGATGTGGATGAAAGCAAATCAAATGCCGAGTGTTGAGAACCAGTTTTGTGATGCCTCGGAACGCAAAAAAGCCCTGCCGTGCGGGCAGGGCTTTTCGTGGATCTATAAAAAAAGCCCCGCCGCAGGCAGGGCTTTTCATGCGCCTTGTTTAAACGTCAACTTACCTTGGTGACATCAGCAGCCTGCGGTCCTTTCTGGCCCTGAACGACCTCGAATTCGACTTTATCGCCCTCGGCGAGGGATTTGAAACCGGATCCACTGATCGCGCTGAAGTGAACAAAGACGTCTGGTCCTCCCTCGCGCGAAATGAAGCCAAATCCCTTGGCGTCGTTGAACCATTTTACCGTTCCAGTGATGCGTGCCATTGAACTGATCCTCTCCCCCGAGGGCAATCTCTAAAGCATCTACCATAGGCTAGCGATCGCGGAGAATACGCTTCGCTTCGCCGGATATTCGTCCCGTGTGACGCAGTATCCATCCGGCGGCTGCAGAGGAGGGCAAGTTTTGTGCAACAGACTGGGGTTCTATGCCGCTCCGGCGACGTAGTGAGCTGATCTTCCGCAGCTCTTGCAGCGGAGAGTCACATGAGCGTAGGGCGGCGGAGGAACTTGACGCGGATCACGCTCGATCGATCCGGAGCATGAAGGGCAGCTAAGTGGAGATCCGCTGCGGTCGTTGCTGATGAGAAAAAGTGCCTGAGCGGGGTTGTACGCATTCGGACGTGGCTTGCGCATGAGCTCTCCAGTTGCTCGACACGGCGCTGCCCGGCGGGCGTCGCATGAGTGACGTTTGACGGCTATCTGTTGAAGAGAAAAGCCATCGAGATTCGGGAGGGGATTTGCTTCGGGTTGACGCTGATCTTTCTCACAGCGTGTGGCCCGCATGCGCACATCCCGCTCCGACCGGTCAATCTGCCCGACGCCCTTGCCCCAATGGATAGCGGAGCGCTCCTGGCACGGCGCCTGGCACCGGTCTTATACCTACACCGGGATGAAACGTTCCCCTTGGAGCGAGTGGTGGCGGTGCTCAATCCCTCAAGGCGGGTTATCGCCTACCATTTGCTGTGGCGGGATGATGTCCACGGGTCATGGATTCCGTTCACGGTCCCGACCGACGAGGAGGTCCTATGGGTAGGCTACGACACGACTTACGCCCCTACCGATGTCTGGACTTATTGGCATGGGACCATCCTCCACACTACCTGGCCGAAGGCGCAGGTGACGATCGACGTCCAATGGGGGAAGCACGGAAGCATGCCGCGGAACGTTCGACAAAGCGACCTGCCGAGACCACAGACTCTCAACTTTTTCTACGCCATGACGATCTTCGGCGAGCCCGACATTCTACTCGGCGACGTCACCCGCAAAGGGCCACTCTGCTTCTGTCACGGGTATCGAAGATACCGACAATTCACGCGTCCACTCATGCTTGCCGACAGGATAGATGCCGTTATCCGGACCGAAGATCCCCGGCCGATTCTCCTCGAGGTCTTTGGCAGCAAATACTCGAACAAGCACCAGTGGCCCTAGCCGGAACTCGACGCACTATGGTGTCATGGCGGCGCGTGGACGGCCTAG
>WNGI01001350.1_pt1 | contig 58210 bp, 59 predicted proteins | sample 5400621 | NCBI WGS metagenome assembly WNGI01 (sample SAMN13153374, study PRJNA577476) | soil metagenome | isolation source: 20 cm soil or saprolite under Garry oak tree replicate 1 | place: USA:California | collected 2016-06-15 | reverse complement strand
TCATCAGCGCGGCGGTAGTAATTGCGGTCGCGGGCATCGTGTTCGCGGTTGCCCGTCTCAAACCGGATCGCGTCCCACGCAAACGTGACGCGACAGCCGAAGAAGGTTTCGAAAGGGTCGTCGCCAACAAGTATTTCGTCGACGAGGCGCTCAATCGCACGATCGTCCTGCCTACGTACGCTCTCTCTCGCAACTTTCTCTGGAGGATCGTCGACAATGGTTTGATCGACGGCTTCCTCGTCAATGGAAGCGCTGCTCTCGCCCGGGGCGTCGGCTGGATGGGGTCGCGACTGCAGACCGGAAACGTCGGAATCTACGCCTGGGTTTTGGTGGTCGGAGTTTTGGCGGTGCTTGGCGCTTTCACCCTCAGGTGACCTGATCATGGCCAACTTTCTAGACTCGATCGGCTACAACACCTGGGTGCTGCCGGCGCTGCTGGTAATTCCACTGGTCGGAGCGGTGATCGTGATTATGCTTCCGGTCCGTGATCCCGCGGAACTGGATGGAGGCGTCGAGAGTCCAGCCGCCCGACAGGTTGCTCTGTGGTTTTTCGTGCTCGAATTCCTGGTATCGCTTGGCCTCTGGTGGTCGTTCGATCCTGCCGATACTGGTTGGCAGGCATCCATCGACACGTCGTGGATTCCCACCTGGGGAGTGCGGTTCACGCTCGGCGTCGACGGAATAGCGCTGATGATGGTGCTGCTCACGACCTTCATCATGCCACTGTCGGCGCTCGGCAGCTGGACGAGCATTCGCACCAAGGTTCGGAGTTACTACGCGCTCCTTCTGATACTCAGCACGGGCATGATCGGGGTCTTTCTGGCGCGGGATCTCTTCCTCTTCTACGTCATGTGGGAAGTGATGCTGGTGCCGATGTACTTCATCATCGGCATTTGGGGCGGAGAGCGCCGCATTTACGCGAGCATCAAGTTCTTCCTCTACACATTTCTGCCATCGCTGCTGATGTTGGTGGCGATCGTTTACCTCGGACTTCATCTGAGGACTGCCTCCGGAACTCCGGATTTCAGCTACGACCACCTGCTCGCGGCCAGTGGCGGAGTTCCGGAGAGAACCGCTCTTTGGTTGTTCGCTGCCTTCTTCCTCGCGTTCGCCGTCAAGGTTCCGATGTTCCCGTTCCACACCTGGCTTCCCGACGCGCACGTCGAGGCTCCGACCGCGGGTTCCGTCATCCTTGCGGGAATCATGCTGAAGATGGGTACGTTCGGATTCCTGCGATTTTCGCTGCCCCTGTTCCCGGGGGCATCGATGAATCCCACCATCCGGATGGTCATCCTCGTTCTGGCAGTGATCGGAATCATCTACGGCGCGCTCGTGGCGATGGTGCAGCCCGACTTCAAGAAGCTGGTGGCCTACTCCTCAGTCAGTCACCTTGGGTTCGTGATGCTCGGCATCTTTGCCCTCACTCTCCAGAGCGTGCAGGGCGCGCTGATGGTAATGATCAATCACGGAATCTCGACCGGAGCGTTATTCCTTCTCGTCGGCATCATCTACGAGCGCAGGCATTCACGTCTCATCGAGTCCTACGGTGGGATCGCGCGCGTGGTGCCCATGTTCGCCGCAATTCTCACTTTCGTGTCACTGAGCAGCATTGGACTTCCTGGCACCAATGGATTCGTCGGTGAATTCCTCGTCCTGGTTGGATCGTTCCGCACCTACCCGGGGTTGACGATCATTGCCGCAACGGGAGTGATATTCGCCGCCGTATACCTCCTTTGGGCGCTGCAGCGGATTCTCTTCAATCCACTCGACAAGGCCGAAAACACGCACCTGCCGGACCTCAACAGACGCGAGCTCGCGCTACTGGTTCCCATGATTGCGGTGATCATCTGGCTGGGTATCTACCCGGCGCCGGTCCTGCGTCGAATGGAGGCGTCATCACAGCTTCTCATCAATCGAGTCCAGGGTGTGGCGAACGTGGCGCGCGTGAGTGAGGCCGGCCGGTGACCAATTTCGACCTCACCATGCCAGCTCAGCTCACCGCTGCGCTCGGCCCGGACTTGCTGTTAATGGGCGGAGCGATGGTGTTGCTTCTATGGTCAGGATGGCGGCAGGAGAGTGACGAGCATCAGCGAGGCGTCGGGATACTCAGCATGGCGCTTTGTATTTTCACGATGGTAGCTGTGGGCTTTTACGCCGATCGAGGCTACACAGCCAACAATGGTGTCATCGCGGTCGACAACTTCCGCTGGGCCGCCGACGAGATCCTGCTGATCGCGACCATTGGCACGATCGCGATGTCGCTCGATTACAACCGTCGCGAAGGAATTACATCAGCCGAATCGCACGTTCTCGTGCTCCTTGCTACGTCGGGCATGATGATTCTCGCCGCCGCGCGGGATTTGATCATCGTCTTTCTCGGCATCGAGCTGATGTCGATTGCGATCTACGTCCTCGCCGGCATGAATCGACGCCGGGAACGCTCGGCGGAGGGCGCGATAAAGTATTTCCTGCTCGGCGCATTCTCCACTGCATTCCTTCTGTACGGGATCGCTCTCGTCTACGGCGCCACAGGCGCCACTAATTTCACGGCCATCAAGGACAGCATCGTTCGCTTCGACCTGGCGCGCAACGGATTGTTGCTGGTCGGAATCGCGCTCATTCTGGTTGGATTCGGCTTCAAGGTCGCCGCGGCGCCATTCCACATGTGGGCGCCCGATGTCTATGAGGGGGCACCAACTCCGATCACCGCATACATGGCCGCAGCTGTAAAAGCGGCGGCGTTCGCCGCGTTCTTCCGGCTCTGGCTCGAAGCGTTCCCGACGCTGCTTTCGACCTGGCACGCAGCGGTCTGGTGGCTCGCCGCCCTGACGATGATCGTTGGTAACGTGATCGCACTGGCACAGCGAAACATCAAACGGCTGCTCGCGTACTCCAGTATTGCGCACGCCGGATACATCCTCGTCGCCATCGTCGTTGGTACCACGCTCGGTAGCTCTGCGTTCTTGTTCTACCTTTTCGCCTACACCTTGGCGACGCTCGGAGCCTTTGCGGTCATCGTCGCGATCGGTGTGGCGGGCGAGGATAACATGAGCGTCGAGGAATATGCCGGACTCTGGAGCGTCAGGCCCGGACTCGCGGTCGCGATGGCGGTGTTCATGCTCGCCCTGCTCGGCTTCCCCATTTTCGGAGGAATCGGCTTCTTCGCCAAGTGGTACGTTCTGCAGGCGGCCCTGCAGGCACCGTTCCCGCAGACCAGACTTGCCGTTATTCTGGTCGTCACCAGCGTCGTCAGCGCCGGATACTACTTGTACGTGGTGATGGTGATGTTCATGAAGCCGCGCGCCGCTGCGGCCGTTGTTCCTGAGCGCGCGAGCGCCTGGACCCGTGCCGTGGTGTGGGGATCGGCCGCTGTGATATTGATTTTTGGATTGTTTCCTGACGCCGTGGTTTCCTTTACTCAGCGAAGTACGCCAGCGGTGAGCAAGGAAGTCGCGCTGCGCTCGCGCTGACGGCGATGGCCCTGTCGCGCACGATCTTTCGCGAGTACGACATCCGGGGCATCGCCGGCAAGGATCTCACTGAAGAAGTAGCCACCGCTGTCGCGGGAGCATACGCCGCGTTTCTCGTTGAGAAAGGCGTTAAGGGTGCACTCGCTGTCGGACGCGACAACAGGCCGAGCGGGGAAGCGCTGCACCGCGCACTGGTGGCCGGTTTGGTGGCGAGCGGGGTCGACGTCGTGGACATCGGTGTCGTTCCCACGCCTCTCGCATACTGGTCGCAACACAATCTCGAGGTAGTGGGCGGGATTCAGATCACCGGTTCCCACAATCCACCGGAATACAACGGGTTCAAGCTTGGTCTGGGTACGAGCTCGATCTACGGTGCGGACATCCAGCACATATACGAGCTCGCAGTCGCTGGAAGATTTCCGCGCGGGAAAGGTGCGATTCGACAGGCACAAATCATCGACCGCTACATCGAGGATATCGCCGGACGCGTCGGCAAATTGTCGCGCGACTTGAACGTGGTGATCGATTGCGGCAACGGAGCCGGCTCACTAGTAGCGCCGAAGTTGTTTCCCAAACTCGGCATCAAGCCACGCTGCCTTTTCTGCGAGAGTGACGGCACTTTTCCCAATCACCACCCCGATCCGACGGTTCCTAAGAACGTCGAAGCTTTAATCGCGGCAGTGAAGAAAGATCGCGCTGACGTCGGAATCGCTTTCGATGGGGATGCGGATCGTATCGGAGTCATCGATGACACCGGCGAGATCATCTGGGGGGATTATCTGTTGATCATTTACGCGCGGGACGTCCTGGCGCGAACAGGGAAAGGACAGTCCATAGTTTTCGACGTGAAAGCATCGCAGGCGCTCCCCGAGGCTGTGGAAAAGGCGGGAGGCGTCCCCGTCATGTGGAAGACCGGCCACTCGCTGATCGAGGAGAAGATGCACGACACACACGCGCCGGTCGGCGGCGAGATGTCAGGGCACATGTTCTTCACTGAAGGCTTTTACGGGTTCGACGACGCGCTCTACGGCGCAGCGCGCTTGCTTCACATCGTCGCCGATTCCGGCAAGACCGTCCGCGAGCTCTTGGCCGACGTTCCGCGCTTTGTCTCGACGCCGGAGATTCGCGTTGAATGCGCTGATGACAAGAAGTTCGGGATCGTCGAAGAGGCCAGGAAATATTTCGGCGGCAAATACAAGGTGATCACGGTGGATGGCGTCAGAGTTCTGTTCGGCGATGGCTGGGGATTGATCCGGGCTTCGAACACCCAGCCGGTTCTTGTCATGCGGTTCGAGGCGCGCACGAAGGACCAGCTCGAAAAAATCCAATCCGAAATGCAGGGCTGGCTTCGCTCCAAGGGCGTGAAGGTTTGATGTGATGCCGTCGACCCGCAGACGCCTCCTCGTCGGAGTCGTCATCGCGGCTGCGGTACTCGTGGGCGGACGCGTCGCATCCTCCTTATTTGCCGATTACACATGGTACCAGGCGCTCGGAGCGAGTCCGCTATGGAGCGAACGCGTCGGCGATCTGCTGCTGATTTACGGTATTGGCTGGGTTATCGCCGTGCTCTTGGCGTTCTTGAATCTCTCCGCGTTGGGAAGAAGCATAGGTGTGCTGACCCTGCCGCGTCGGCTGGCGAACGTTGAGTTTGGCGAAGCCGTCCCCCGCAAGTACATCGACCGATTTGCGTTCGTCCTCTCGATCGCCATCGCGGCGGCAGCGACGCCCGCGCTGCCAGACTGGACATCCCTGGCGCTGGCGCGCCTGGGCGTAACCTTCCGTGAAGCCGATCCATACTTCCGGCACGACCTTGGGTTCTACACCACCTGGCTGCCTTTTGAGAAGGCCGTCTACACGTGGGCGATGCTGCTCGTCGTCGGAATCTCTATCCTCATCGTCGTTTTGTATTCCCTCACTCCTGGCTTGAGGTGGGAGCACGCCGGACTTCGCATGAGCGCGCGCGTCAGGCGACATCTGAGCGTGCTCGCAGCTTTGCTGCTCTTCATAACTGTGTGGAGTTATCGCCTTCAGTCCTACGATTTGCTGATCCGGGGCAGTGGAGAAGCCGATTTGTTTTCCTACGTCGATCATCAGTGGCTGCTGCCCGGTCTGCTTTTGCTTTCCATCGCAACCGCTGCGGGCGCAATCACCGTTCTGCTAAGCGGTTGGACGGGCCAGCTCCGTACGAGCTTTGTCGCGGTGACCGTCATCGTCGTGCTGTCGGTGACAGTACAGGAAATCGTCCCGTTACTGGTGCGGCGTCTCACTTCGCGCGATACCCAAATCGTCCGGGACAGACCATACGCAGGCACTCGTGCCGAGTTTACGCGACGCGCCTACGTTCTTGACGGTGCGTCAGGCGATGCCTTACGCACTTCTGCCGTGCCCGCCGTGCTCGACAGCGTCGTCACGAACTCCACCAGCCAGCAGCTGTTGCGCCAGGATTCGTTGGCATATCCAGGGGCGCGAGGCATCGTGGTCGTAGCAGATCCACAGCTGGATGTCGCCGGTCAGCGCGTCGGCGATGGTTTGTCCAGACTTGGATACGCGTGGGCGTATCAGTCCTTCGACTTGCTGTCGGATTCCGTCCCACGACGCGCCAGGCTCGTGACCGGGCGCGACGTCCGAGCGAGAATACGTGCTCTGGCGCCCGCGTTCGCTCAGGGCAGTATGGTCGAGCCGATGTTTCACGCCGATACGCTTTACTGGAAGCTCGAGCTCTACTCCGCGTCAGCCGACTATCCGCTCAGTCACCACTACGTGCTGGCCGGTGAGGAGCGAAGTTATTTCAGACACGCCGCAACGGCGCTGGTGAATGCACGGACGGCGAGAGTGATGATTGGCGCGGATCCGGCTCCGGATCCCATCGCGCAGGCGTGGATGACTGCATTCCCCAACTCTGCCGACTACCGCGCCCCCGGAATCGCGCGCGAGCTCACGACCACGCCGTGGGTACCGGCTTCGACGACGACGTCCGCGATTGCGAATGATTCAACGTTCCGAGCGGCGGTGACTCGCCTCTACAACCACATGCGCGCTGCCCTCGCCGCATCGGACCTCAGAGCATTTGGTGCCGCCTACGATTCGCTCGGCTCGCTCATAGCACCTCCGCGTAAATGACGTCCGAGCGCACAGCGGTGATTGCGGTTGGCGGTAACGCGCTGTCGCCGCCGGGAGAGCGATCGACTATCGCCGATCAGTTCCGGCACTCGCGTGAAAGCCTCGGTCCTATTGTCGATCTCGCTCTCGATGGCTGGAGGGTCGTGGTAGTTCACGGCAACGGACCACAAGTCGGCGACGAGCTTGTCCGTAATGAGAAGGCGCGCAGTGAGGTCGCACCGCTTCCGCTTGGTGTACTAGTCGCCGGCACTGCTGGCTGGATCGGGTACATGTTGCAGCAGTCCCTCGAGAACGCATTGCGCAAAGCAGGAAATTCGCGAGACGTCGTGACTGTTCTGACGCAAGTCGAAGTGGCCGCAGACGATCCAGCGTTGAAGGACCCAAAAAAATTCATCGGACACGGATTGTCGGTGGCGCGCGCGCGGGAGCTGCGAGCAGAGGGTCATCCAGTCAGGAAGGATGCAAAGGGACATTTCCGGCGCGTGGTGGGAAGTCCGCGGCCTCTCGCCATCCACGAGATTGCAACTATCCGAACGCTGCTGGAACACGATACCGTCGTCATCGCCTGCGGGGGCGGCGGCATTCCCGTCTACCGCGATCCAGCGCTTGGACTCGAGGGAATCGACGCTGTCGTCGACAAGGATCTCGCTGCGGCGGTTCTTGCGAGGGAGCTCGGCGCCGAGCTCTTCCTGATTCTCACTGACGTCGACGCAGTTTATACTGGGTGGGGCACGGAACAACAACGGGCAATCGCATCAATGAGCGTGGCTGAAGTGGATCGCCTCGCCGGCGAAAGCGCGTTTGGTGAAGGAAGCATGGCGCCGAAAGTTGCCGCGGCCGCCGATTACGTGCGTCGAACCGGGGGCCGTGCCATTATTACCGAGCTGAGTAGAGGGAGAGCAGCTGTGCAGGGTGTTGGCGGAACGGAAATCGTTCCTTAGCAGGATTAATTCAATGTCGATAATCCGCGTGTACACACGCGCTCGGAGCAAGAGTGAACATCCACGAGTACCAGGCAAAAGAAATTTTCCGGAAGTATGGCATTCCCATCCCGGCTGGGGAGGTCGCCACCACAGCGGAGGAAGCGGAGGCAATTGCTCGCAGGTTCGGTACAACCGTTGTTGTGAAGGCGCAAGTCCACGCGGGCGGACGCGGTAAAGCCGGAGGCGTAAAGCTCGCGCGCACTCCCGAAGATGCTAAGAGCATCGCCGCGCAGATCTTGAAGCTGACCATCAAGGGACTCCCAGTAAAAAAAGTCCTTGTCACACCCGCCGCCGACATCGCCAGCGAGGCGTACGTCGGGATCATCATCGATCGCAACTCGAAGCGCCCGGTGTTCATGGCGAGTCCGGCCGGTGGAATAGATATCGAAGAAGTCGCGGCGAAAACACCGGAAAAAATCCTTCGCCATCCGGTCGACATGCGCTACGGCCTCCAGGGCTTTGAGGCGATGAAGCTCGCATTCTTCCTTTTCTCCGACATCCGGCAGGTGCGTGCTACCGCAAAAATTCTGCAGCAGCTCTACAAGGCGTTTTCCGAGAACGGTGGATCGCTGGCGGAAATCAATCCGCTCGTTACCACACCGACTGCAGAAGTGGTTGCGCTTGATGCGAAGATGGTGATCGACGACAACGAGCTCGATCGTCGTCCCGACATCGCCGCACTTCGAGACGAGTCTGCCGAAGATCCAAGTGAGGTCGAAGCAAGGAACGCGAGCCTGACCTTCATCAAGCTCGATGGCAACGTCGGCTGCATCGTCAACGGCGCTGGTCTGGCCATGGCGACGATGGATCTCGTCAAGTACTACGGCGGTGAGCCGGCAAACTTTCTGGACATCGGCGGCTCGTCCAATCCGGAAAAGGTCGTCGCCGCGCTGCGCATCATCACTGAAGATCCTAACGTCAAGGCAATCCTTTTCAACATCTTCGGCGGCATCACGCGAACCGATGACGTGGCGAACGGAATTGTTACCGCGATCAGCCAGAGTCCCCTCAAAGTTCCGTTAGTCATTCGCCTCACCGGTACCAATGAAGAAATCGCCGTGAAGATCCTCGAGGACAATGGCCTCTCAGCCATGACTGACATGGACGAAGCGGTAAAGAAAGCCGTTGCCCTCGCGACGAAAGGAAAAGCCGCGTGAGCGTTTTCATCGACAAAAAAACACGGCTGCTGATTCAGGGAATTACCGGCCGCGATGGATCGTTCCACGCAAAGCAGATGATCGAGTATGGGACAAAGGTCGTAGCCGGGGTCACTCCGGGAAAAGGCGGTCAGAAGTTCGAGGACGCCGTTCCAATCTTCAACACCGTCGCTGAAGCCGTGAAGGAGACGGGAGCAAACGCCGCGGTCATCTACGTCCCCCCTGCGTTCGCGGCGGACGCAATGATGGAAGCCGCCGACTCGCGAATCGCTTTCATAGTCTGCATCACCGAAGGCGTTCCGGTTCTCGACATGACACGCGTCTACCCATTCGTGAAGGAAAAGGGCAGACGACTTCTCGGCCCGAACTGTCCGGGTCTGATTACTCCCGGCGAGTCGAACGTGGGAATCATTCCGGGCCGGATCTGCACGCCCGGTCCCGTCGGTTTGGTGAGTCGGTCCGGGACTCTGACGTACGAGGTGGTATATCAGCTCACCCGGGCGAAACTCGGTCAAACGACGTGCGTCGGGATCGGCGGGGATCCGATCAACGGCACAAATTTCATCGACTGTCTCATTGCTTTCGAGAAGGATCCCGTCACGGAGGCCGTCGTCATGATCGGCGAAATTGGCGGCACCGACGAGCAGGAAGCCGCGCGCTTCGTTCGGGAAAAAATGAAGAAGCCCGTTGTTGGGTTCATCGCCGGGCAAACAGCGCCACCTGGCAGACGAATGGGCCACGCTGGCGCGATCATTTCCGGATCGGCCGGTACCGCTGCTGAAAAGATGCAGGCATTTCAGGAAAACGGCGTCGGCGTCGCCAAAAGACCGATCGACGTCGTGGATCTACTCAAACGCGCAATGCGCTAGGACAGAGCTTTAAATGGCCGGCAACAGAACACTCACCATCATCAAGCCCGACGCCTTTCACTCGGGGAAGGCAGGATCGATCATCGCGCACCTTGAAAAGGCAGGATTCAAGATCATTTCCTCCCGTGTTATGCAACTGAGCGAGTCGCAAGCGCAGGCATTCTATGCTGTCCACCGCGAGCGAAGCTTCTTTGCGCCGCTCGTGCGCTTCATGACATCCGGCAAGTGCATGCCGATGGTACTCGAGCGCGCGGACGCGGTGTCTGCGCTGAGAAAGACCATCGGAGCGACCGACCCGGCCGAGGCCGAGCCGGGAACTGTGCGAAAGCTCTACGCGGAGTCGAAGGAGCGAAACGCGATCCATGCCTCCGACTCCGACGAAAACGCCGAGCGCGAGTCGATGTTTTTCTTCCCCGAGGCGGATCTGGTCTAACAGCCCGGGGCTCGCCGAAAAAAAGCCGTGTCGCGGACTGGAATGGGCGTCATAAACCCGCTAGCTTAAAGGGCTTATGCTGTCCTTTGACATTCGCTCGCTGGAGACCAAAGCCGTTCACGTTGACGGCTCGCTTCAGCCGGACGATCCCATTTGGGAAGCGCGGGATGTCCGGCCGTCAGGACCGATTCGGGTGACCGGAAGGTTGTCGTCGACGGGCGAGGGAAGGTTCTATTTCACCGGTAAGATCGCTGGCCGAATCAAGCTGCCTTGCCGGCTGTGCCTCGAAGAAGTGGACGTCGGAGTCAATGAAGATGTTCACCTTCTTCTCGCCGCAATCGGAGCCGAGGAGGCTGACGATCCAGACGTCTTCCTTTACGATCCGAACGCCAGGATGCTGGACCTGCGCGCGGTGGTGAGGGAGAACTGGCTACTCAGTGCGCCCGGATTCGCGCAGTGCCGGGAAGATTGCAAGGGACTCTGCGCCATATGCGGTACAAATCTGAACGAAAGCACTTGCAGCTGCACACCAACCAAGACTGAATCGCGCTGGGACGCGTTGTTGAAGCATCGAAGCAAAACGCACTAGCACGTCAAACACTCTTAAGGAACCGAATCAATGGCCGTCCCGAAGCGACGCACCTCCAAGCGAAAGAAGCGCGCGCGCAACACCCACAAGATTGCGCCTGCAATCGTCATTCAAAAGTGTCCGCGCTGTCAGAGCATGAAGCGTCCGCATCATGTCTGCGAAGAGTGCGGTTACTACGCGGGCGAACAGCGAGTAGAACCCAGGGAAGCGTAGTTTGGCGCGAATAGCGTTGGACGCTATGGGGGGCGACTTCGCTCCCACAGCTACAATCGCCGGCGCTCTTCTCGCCCTGCAGGAACTCGACGGCGCGCACACCGTGCAACTCGTCGGGCGGACGTCAGTGATCGAGGCCGAGCTCGAGAGAGCTCTTTCCGGAGAGCTCTCTCAGACTGCGACTTCGCGCAAACGCCTGGCGATAGTCGAAGCTCCGGATGTCATCGAGATGTCGGAGAAGCCGACGGCCGGTCTGCGCAAAAAACCGAACAGCTCGATGATCGTCGGGCTCAAGCTGCAGGTCGACGGGAAATCCGACGCATTCGTCTCCGCTGGAAATACCGGCGCGCAGATGGCGTCCTCGGCGATGCTGCTCAAGTTGCAGCCCGGACTCACGCGCCCCGCGATCGCTACGGTGTTCCCAACCGCTCGGAACCCGGTCATCGTCCTCGATTCAGGTGCCAACGTGGACTGCTCCACAAAAGAGCTTCTGCAGTTCGCCTGGCTTGGCGCGGTTTACGCTGAATGCATCTTCGGCCGTCCCAATCCCTCAATCGGACTGCTCTCTATTGGGGAGGAGCCGGAGAAGGGAAACGCCGTCGTGAAGGAGGCGCACGTGCTTTTCCAGAAAGCGGGGTTCAATTTTCACGGCAATCTCGAGGGCCGTGATCTCCCCGCCGGCGCCAGTGAGCGTGGTCCGTTCGATGTCGTAATCTGCGACGGGTTTGTCGGCAACGTAGTGCTGAAGTTTTATGAGGCGGTCGCGCCATTGATCGTTCGCGTACTGAGCGAGCATCCTGGCATCGATGCCGAGCAAGTCAAAGTGGCTCTCAGTGGCTTCGATTCGACCGCCTATGGCGGGGCGCCACTGCTTGGTGTAAGGGGGGTGAGTATCATCTGTCATGGCAATTCTCCGCCGCGCGCCATCAAAAACGCGATCAAGGTCGCGGTGCGCGCCGTCGATACGCGAATGAACGAGCAGATCGGCAGAAGGCTCGAGGAGGCCGAGCCTGCGATCAACGCCGCCGCGGAGTCGGTATGAAAAGACCAATCGCTGCAATAGTCGGGACAGGACGTGGATTACCGGCGCACGTGATGACAAATAACGACTTCGCGTCCATTGGCATCGAGACCTCGCACGAATGGATCATGGAGAGGAGTGGCATTTCCGAGCGCCGGCTCGCGAAGAATGGAGAAACGACTGCCTCGATGGGTTCGGAAGCTGCGCGCCACGCGATGGCTGCTGCCAATGTTCATCCTGGCGAGGTAGACGTGATCGTTCTCAGCACCGCCACTCCCGACCGCCTTCTTCCGGCTAACGCGGTCGACATTCAGGCCGAGCTCGGCGCGACTCGCGCCGCAGCCTTCGATGTCGGGGCCGCGTGCGCCGGATGGCTTTACGCCATGAGCACTGCGGAAGGATTGATCATGTCTGGCATCGCTGAGACTGCTCTCGTGATCGGCTCCGAAAAGATGAGCGCGATCGTGGACTGGACGGATCGCGCGACCTGCGTGCTTTTCGGGGACGGCGCGGGGGCTGCCGTTCTCAAGCGCAGCCGGCACCACGGCAAAGGAATCCTCTCAGCTTACATGCGGAGTGACGGCAAGCTCGCGGACTTACTCTACCGGCCTGAAGGTGGTGCGACTACACCGATGTCAGCGGAAGTACTGGAGAAGCGGTCACATCTAGTGAAGATGGCGGGGCGCGAGGTATTCAAGCACGCGGTGCGCTCCATGTCCGACGCCGCTGACCGCGCCCTCGACGGCGCGAAGCTCACAGGGTCCGACATCGATCTTCTAATTCCGCATCAGGCCAACGTCCGGATCATCGAAGCGACTGCCAAACATGCCGGCATCCCGATGGACAAGGTCTACGTCAACGTCGAGCGCTACGGCAACACGTCGTCCGCATCGATTCCCATCGCGCTCGACGAAGCGATTGAGTCGGGAAGGATCAAGGAAGGTTCGACGGTGATGATGGTCGCCTTTGGCGCCGGATTCACCTGGGCGTCGATGGTCATTCGTTTTTAGGCGGTGGACATCGTACTTCTCTTTCCCGGTCAGGGCTCGCAAAAGCCGGGGATGGGTAAGGATCTGGCAGAGGCGTTTCCGATTGCCCGCGGAGTATTCGGAGAAGTGGATGCCGCCCTCGGCGCGGACCTCAGTCGCTTGTGCTTTGATGGTCCAGCCGACGAGCTGACTTTGACGCGCAACGCGCAGCCCGCTCTTTTCGCCCACGGCGCGGCGGTGTGGGCGCTGACAAAGGATGCACTCCGACCTCACGTGCGCGCTGCCGCCGGACATTCTCTTGGCGAGTTCACCGCCTATCACGCGGCTGACGCGGTGAGTCTTCCCGGCGCTGCCAGACTGGTGAGGAGACGTGGAGAGCTGATGTACGAGACGGGGACTTCCCGTCCGGGTACCATGGCGGCGATCCTCGGCACGACCAAAACGTCGATAGAGGAGATCTGCCAGCGAGCGAGCAGGGACGCGGGACTGGTCGTGCCCGCCAACTTCAACACCGACGAGCAGGTGGTCATCTCGGGCGAGATCGCTGGAGTCGAGCGCGCGATGGAGCTGGCCAAGGACGCCGGCGCCAAACGAGCCATCAAGTTACCGGTGAGTGGCGCGTTTCATTCGCCACTCATGGAGCCGGCAGTGGTAGGCCTTACCGACGCAATCGCGACGTCGGCATTCACCGATCCCGTATATCCTGTCTACTCGAACGTCACCGCCGACGCAGCAACAACGTCAGTCGATGCCAAGGATCTGTTGCTGCGACAGCTCACATCCCCGGTCAGATGGTCGGCCGAGATAAGAAATATCGCCAAGAGGTTCTCTGACGCACTTTATGTCGAAATGGGGCCTGGAAACGTCCTGAGCGGTCTGATGGGTCGCCTGGTAAAAGGTGCTCGCACCTTCTCGTGCGGAACGGTGGCTGAAGTGGAAAAGCTTCTGGAGATGGCTGCCTGATGAAAATCGATCTGACCGGAAAGAACGCGCTTGTCACCGGCAGCACCCGTGGAATAGGACGCGCCATTGCTCAGGCGTTCGCCGAATCTGGCGCACGCGTCGCGATCGTCGGCCGCGAGCAGCAGCGCGCGGATGAGGCAGCCGCTGCGCTTGGTCGTGACGCCAGGGGATTCGCCGCCGATGTAACCGATACGGCCGCTGTCGCTAAACTCGTCGACGACGTCGAGAAATCCTTCGGGTCGATTGACATCCTCGTCAACAATGCCGGCATCACGCGCGACAACCTGGTGATGCGACTCAAGGACGAAGATTGGGACGCCGTGCTCGATGCGAATCTACGGGGCGCGTTCGCCGCGATTCGTGCCGTTTCGAGAGGCATGATGAAGAAGCGCAGCGGGCGGATCATCAACATCGCGAGCATTGTCGGAATAATCGGAAACAAGGGTCAGGCGAATTACAGTGCGAGCAAAGCGGGCCTCATTGCCCTTACAAAATCCGTCGCCAAAGAGCTTGGCTCACGCAACATTCTGGTGAACGCCGTGGCCCCCGGTTTCATCGAGACGGAGATGACCGCTTCCATGACCCAGGAAGCTCGTGATGCGCTCGGCAAACAGATTGCACTTGAACGCCTGGGCAGCGTACAGGATGTTGCCGCCATGGTTGCCTTCCTTGCATCGGATCTGGCCTCCTACATCACCGGGCAGGTGTTTGTCGTCGATGGCGGAATGGTGATGTAACCCGAGGCCGTGTACACCGTAGGACGTAGAATGGTGATGTAACTTTGTATCAGATATTCGGTTAGGTATATTTCCACGACACCCCACAAACGCGAGGCAATCCATCAAATGCCCGACAATTCCGACAAGGTCAAAGACATCATCGAGAAAGAGCTCGGTGTGGAGCGCGAAAAGCTGACGAACGAGGCGAGCTTCATCGAGGATCTCGGTGCCGACAGCCTGGACATCGTCGAGCTCGTGATGGAGTTCGAGAAGGAGTTCAACATCGACATCCCTGATGAGGATGCCGAGAAGCTGCGCACGGTGGGTGACGCGCTCGGCTATCTGAACCAGAAGGTCGGAGCGTAATGAAGCGAAGAGTCGTCGTCACTGGCATGGGGGCAATTACCCCCGTCGGGAACGATGTGGCGACGACGTGGCGGGCCCTGATCGAAGGGAAATCCGGTACGGCGCCAATCACGAAGTTCGATGCCTCGAACTTTCCCGTCCGGTTTGCCGCCGAAGTGAAAGGCTTCAATCCGCTCGACTACATGGAGCGAAAGGAAGCGAGACGAGCGGACCAGTACACTCAGTACGCTGTCGCGGGCGCTCGCCAGGCAATGACCGATGCCGGCCTCGCCGACGGAAGAAACGGGATGGACCCTGATCGGATCGGGGTCATCATCGGCAGTGGCATCGGCGGGCTCAAGAGCTTCGAGGAACAGCACGATGTCTATCGGGAGCGTGGGGTCGGAAAGATTTCTCCCTTTTTCATCCCGATGTTCATCGCCGATATCGCCGCGGGCATAGTCTCAATGCAATTCAACGCCAAAGGCCCAAACTACGCCACCGTATCAGCTTGTGCGACGAGTGCTCACGCAATAGGTGATGCGTACAGGACGATCCAGTACGGCGACGCCGACATCATGATCACCGGCGGCGCTGAAGCTACGGTGACTCCCATGGCTATCGGCGGTTTTGCCAACATGAAGGCGCTATCCGAGCGCAACGACAGCCCGGAATCGGCGTCCCGCCCTTTCGACGCGACGCGGGATGGCTTCGTGATGGGGGAAGGGGCGGGAATTCTGATCCTCGAGGAGCTCGAGCATGCGCTCAATCGCGGCGCGAATATCTACTCTGAAATTGTTGGGTACGGCGCGACCGGCGACGCATATCATCTCACTGCTCCGGCGCCCGATGGCGAAGGCGCGCAGCGCGCGATGAAGCGCGCCTTGAAGGACGCAGGGCTCGACCCCAAGGACATTCAGTACATCAATGCGCACGGAACGTCCACTCCCGCCAACGACCTCAACGAGACCCGGGCGATTCAGGCCGTCTTCGGAGAGCGCGCGAAAGAGGTGAACGTGAGCTCGACCAAGTCGGCAACCGGGCACATGCTCGGCGCCGCGGGTGCCGTGGAAGCTGTGATCAGTACAATGGTCGTCGGCAACGGGGTGATTCCGCCAACGATCAACTATCATCATCCCGACCCAGACCTGAATCTCAACTACACACCCAATGTCAGCGTTGAACGCGAAGTCAACGCTGTCCTCAGCAACAGCTTTGGCTTCGGTGGCCACAACACCACCCTGGCCATCAAACGCTTCCGGAGCTGAGTCCCGTGAGCGCCGAGATCTCGTTGGACCTCGGAAAAATCTCTGATCGGAAGCTCAGAGCCGTTGGCGAAAAGGTGCAGTCGAAGACGCGACTCACTCACGCCGAGGCAGAGCTCCTCTTCACGACGCCGGATCTGCTCGGCGTCGGAATGCTCGCCGATTACGCGAATCAGCGAAAGAACGGCGATGTCGTCACTTTCGCTGCCAACCAGCACATCAATCCAACCAACGTTTGCTACCTGCGTAAGACGTGCGTGTTCTGCTCCTTTGCTCGGCTTCCAAAGGAGGAGGGAGCGTATCACTACTCGCTGGACGAGGTTTACGCGGAAGCTGAGGCGGCCGCGAACGGACTGACCAAGGAGTTTCATATCGTTGGCGGCCTGGATATGAAGGCCGGGCTCGATTACTACAGCGAGATGTTCCGCGGACTCAAGGCGCGGTATCCGCACGTTCATATCAAAGCGCTTACCGCTGTCGAGATCGCGCACATCGCGCGCATCGACAAGATGTCCGTCGAGGACGTGCTGATCGCCCTGCGCGAAGCCGGGCTCGACACATTACCGGGCGGCGGCGCGGAAGTCTTCGGCAAGGGTGTTCGTATGACAATCGCCGACAAGAAGCTGGCCGGCGAAGACTGGATTGAAGTGCATCGCACCGCGCATCGACTCGGGATCAGATCGAACTGCACAATGCTCTATGGTCACGTCGAGACGATCCAGGATCGAATAGAACATCTCTCGATGCTTCGCGATCTGCAGGATGAGTCTCACGGGTTTCTTGCATACATCCCGCTCGCGTACCACCCCGACAACAACGCGCTCGGGATAGAGCTGGGTCGCCAGGGGACTGCGACGACAGGCTTCGACGATCTTCGCAATCTCGCCGTGGGCCGCCTATTCCTCGACAACTTCGATCACATAAAGACCCACTGGATCATGGTCACTCCATTTCTCTCGCAGACATCGCTCGCCTTTGGCGTCAACGATCTCGAGGGAACCGTGGTCCGCGAGAAGATCTACCACGAAGCAGGCGCGCACACTGCGCAGGGCTTGAGTCTTGACGAAATTCTCGAGTTGATCAGGTCTGCTGGCAAAACTCCCGCCGAACGGGATTCGTTCTACAACATTCTGCGCGTGTTTGATCGCGCGACTGCCCGCAGCAGCGGGCAGGGTGCGGTGGCCGCGTGATGAAGATCGGACGCATCCCTTACGTCAATTGCTACCCGGTTTACGGCGCGATCGATCGTGGTATCGTGCCTCTCGAGGCCCAGCTCGTCGACGGAGTGCCGACCGATCTGAACCGGCGGATGGCAGCGGGCGAGCTCGACATCAGCGTCGTCTCAGCGGTCGAATACGCGCGTGACGCCGACCGATATCTGCTCTTGCCCGATCTCGCGATCTCATGCGATGGGCCAGTGCGCTCAGTAATGCTGTTTTCGCGATATCCCGCCAGTGAGTTGACCGGGCGCAAGGTGCTCGTCAGCAGAAGCTCCATGACGAGCGTCGCGCTTCTCGAGCTCCTGTTCGAGAATGTCTGGCACGCCAAGCCGCGCTACGTTGCCGGCGACGCTGAAGTAAGTGACGTGATCGAGCCCAGCGACAGCGGTGCTGATGCGCGACTGGTGATTGGCGACGCTGCGCTCGTTCTCGCTACGAATCGCCGCGACCGATATCCGTATGTCTACGATCTCGGTGAGATGTGGAAGGAGTGGACAGCCCAACCTTTCGTTTTCGCGGTGTGGGTCGCGCAGCGCTCGACCGATGTAAAGGCCGCTCTGGTTGCGCACGCCGGCCTCATCGCCTCCAGAAACTGGGGTCTCGCCAATCTGCCGGAATTGGCGCGCCAGGCGCATGAAGCGACGGGCGTGAAAAGAGAAATCTGCACTGAATATCTTTCCGGTCTGGACTATGGGTTGTCCTATCCGCACCTTGCCGGCTTGACCGAGTTTTATCGCCGCCTGGTCGAGCGCGGCCGCATTCCAAACGGTACCCTCACTTTCCTTCCCGCCGCATGAGCGAGACGAGCGACCTTCTCGATTTCTACACGAATGCTTCGCTGCTCGAGCTTGGCCTCGAAGCCGATCGCGTCCGCGAGGAAAAGCATCCGGGCAACACCGTCACCTACATCATCGATCGGAACATCAATTATACGAATGTCTGCGTCGCTGATTGCGGGTTCTGCGCCTTCGCCCGTCGACCCAAGCACGGCGAAGGCTACACTCTTTCGTTCGAGCAGATTGGCGCCAAGATCGACGAGCTCAAGGCGCTCGGTGGCGTCCAGATCCTCATTCAGGGCGGACATAACCCTTACATCCCCTTCGATTGGTATCTCGACTTGATGCGATACATCAAGCGAAACCATCCGATCCACATCCATGGCTTCAGCCCCAGCGAGATCGACTTTTTCGCCAAGCTGTTCCGCATGGAGGCGATCGATGTGATTCGTGAGCTCCGCAAGGCCGGACTCGATTCAATTCCGGGCGGGGGAGGGGAGATTCTCGTTCAACGGGTGCGTGACATCGTTGCGCCCAAGAAAGCCGGGGCCGACCGCTGGCTCGAGATCATGGAGATTGCACACAATGAGGGAATGAAAACCTCTGTTACGATGATGTATGGGCTCGGAGAAACGCTGGCCGAGCGGTTCGAGCACTTGCGGCGAGTGAAGGAAGTGCAGGCGCGCACTGGGGGTTTCACCGCATTCATCTGCTGGCCTCTACAGCCCGAGAACACTCCGACGATGTCGCTCCAACCGAAAACCGGTGCCAACGAATACCTGCGCACGGTCGCTTTCGCGCGAATCGTCCTCGACAACGTTCCGAACCTTCAGTCGAGCTGGGTCACGATGGGAATGAAAATCGGACAGATTGCTCTTCGATTCGGCTGCAACGACTTCGGCTCGCTGATGATCGAGGAAAACGTGGTGTCCGCCGCCAACACCACGCACCGCACCTCGACCGATGAAATGGAGCACTTGATTCGCGACGCCGGGTTCACTCCCGCGCGCCGGAAGCAGGACTATACGCTCGTCGATCCCGTACCCACGGTCCCTCCGCCAGCAATCCAAGCGGATGCCGCGTGAACGCGACGCGACAATCCGCGTCGGCGTCGGCTACGACTCTCACCGGTTCGCCCCGGGCCGCCCTCTAACACTCGGCGGGGTTTTAATACCATCGGAATTCGGCCTGTTGGGTCATTCCGACGCCGACGCAATCTGTCACGCCATCGTCGATGCCATCCTCGGCGCGGCGGGTCTGGGAGATATCGGCGAGATGTTCCCGGACACCGATCCATTAAACAAGGACCGCAATTCCATCGATATGGTGGAAGCCGCGGTCAGGAGAATATCGGACGCTGGTTACAGTGTGAATCAGGTCGATGTGAGTGTCGTCGCCGAGTCACCGCGCCTGTCCCCGCACCGCGAAAAAATCCGTTCGCGGTTGGCCACTGCGCTAGGTATCGATTCGGCGAGCGTGAGCGTCAAAGGAAAGTCGAACGAAGGCATGGGTTGGATTGGGCGAAAGGAAGGACTTGCCTGCATTGCTGTAGCAACCCTGAAAGGAAACCGCTAACGAATGCTCGAGACACTTGCCGGATGGCTGGGTGACCTGCCTCTCGAAACCCTTTATATCGCGATCGGCGCACTCTCGGCGTTTGAGAATTTTTTTCCGCCCTTCCCATCGGACGCGGTGATCGCGGTCGGCAGTTTTCTCGCCAACAGGGCGCACGGCTCGGCGGTCACGGTTTTCATGCTCGGCTGGATCGGCAATGTTGCCGGTGCGGGGGTAACCTACGCATTGGGACGACGCTTCGGCTCGAAAGCGTTTCTGCGCAGGATCGAGAGATATGCCGGTCCCGATGCCGAGAATAGAATCAGAAAGTTGCACAAGAAGTACGGATTCCCAGGACTGTTCGTGAGTCGCTTCCTACCGGGAGTGCGCGCCATAGTGCCGCCGTTCGCCGGAGCAATGAGGCTGCCTGCCTTCAAAGTGATGTTCTCCGTCGCCAGCGCATCCGCCGTTTGGTTCGCTCTGATTACGTTTCTGGCGTTCCGTGCGGGCGACAACTGGGATCTCGCACAGCGTTACATGGTGCGGTCGGTTGCTGGTGCGGTTGCGACAGGAATCGTCCTCCTTGTAGTCGCAATCTGGTTGTGGAGGCGGCAGACGAGACCACGTGAGTAAACCGAAGCTGGACGACGCAGTGGCGCGCGCGTTTTACGTCGAGCGATTCGACGACTTTCTCGCTCTTGAACAGGGGGCATCGCTTCAGACTAGCCATGCCTACAAGCTCGACATCACCCGCTTCATAACCTACGCGAGCGTCAAAGGCGCATCCTCGCCGACCAGCGTCAGCGCGCGCATGCTGCGTGAATACGTCTACCACTTGAAGGATCTCGGACTCTCGCCCGCTTCCATCAGACGCAACGTGTCCGCCGTTCGAACCTACTTCAAGTTTCTGCTCGGCGAAGGATACGTTGTTCGCGACCCGAGCGAGCGGCTCGAGACCCCCAAGCGTTGGCGCACCCTGCCCGAAGTGCTCGGCGTTGAAGAAGTCGAAAAGCTTCTCGCCGCCCCATCACTCGACGAGCCACTCGCATTTCGCGACAGAGCGATGCTCGAGCTCGCATATGGCGCCGGCTTGCGAGTGTCGGAGTGGATTTCGCTCAACGTGCGTGACGTGATGCTGCAGGACCACCTCGTGCGCGTATTCGGCAAAGGCGCCAAAGAGCGACTGGTCCCGATCGGGCGTCGCGCCATTGGAGCGATTGCCATTTATCTCCGCGAGCTGCGCCCTTCGCTCGAGAAGGGTGAAGGCAAGGGCGTTCTTTTCCTCAACGCGCGCGGACAGCCGCTGTCGCGGATGGGAGCCTGGAAAATCCTGAGGAAGTATGTGAATCAGGCCGGAATTACGAAACCAGTATCGCCCCATACGCTGCGCCATTCATTTGCGACTCACCTGCTGGAGGGCGGCGCTGACCTAAGAGCGGTGCAGGAGATGCTCGGTCACGTCGATATCTCGACTACGCAGATCTATACTCACGTCGATCGCGAGTACCTGCGCACCGTTCACAAGCAGTTTCACCCGCGTTCGTGATTCTTACCGGTTAGACTTAGCGATGCTCCTCGTCCTCGACAACTACGACTCGTTCACCTACAACCTCGTGCAGTACCTTGGCGAGCTCGGTGAAAATCCTGTCGTGAAGCGCAACGACGAGATCAGCGTCGACGACATAGGCCCGATGGGTGTAACTCGCATCGTGATCTCACCAGGACCCTGCACACCATCCGAGGCAGGAATCTGCGTCGCTGCGATAAGACAGTGGGGGCAAACCATTCCGATCCTCGGCGTTTGTCTGGGCCATCAGGCCATTGGCGAAGCCTACGGCGGGAAGGTCGTGCGTGCACGGACCTTGATGCACGGCAAAACCTCACGCATCACGCACGCCGGAAGCGGGATATTCAGCGACGTACCGAGCCCGCTGGAGGTCATGCGATACCATTCGCTGGTCGTCGACACTGATTCGCTTCCAGCCGAGCTTGAAATCATTGCCCGGGCCAAAGACGACGTCAGCGAGATTCACGCGATTCGCCACCGCGAGTATCCGGTATGGGGTGTGCAATTCCACCCGGAATCGATTCTCACTCAAAGCGGCAAAGAGATCCTCCGCAACTTTCTGACGATCGGATGATGATGCTACGCACTTTGGCCATAGCTGTCCTCGCGCTCTTGGGCCTCGCCTTTCCTGTGCGCGCTCAGGACACGACGGCCGCTGCTCCTGATACCGCGTACGGTGATTACCACGAGTCACCGATCTCGCTGCCGCTTGGCCTCGGCTTGCGTATTCCCGCTTACGATCGCGTGAACGGCCTCGCTTTGCCCTGGGGTCCCAAACTGGAAGCGGGCGAGGGGAAGTTCGACATCGATGCGCTCGTACGTTACCGGTCGAATTTGGGTAAATGGGATCCTTCGCTCGAAGGCGTCATCCGTCCCGGTGACGATAACGAGCTCAAGCTCTTCGTCGGACGAGGAACGTTCACAAACGACGAGTGGGTTCGGACCGATCTCATGAACTCACTGGCCGCGTTGGCCGTTGGCAGTGACGCGCGCAATTGGTATCGAGGCGATCGTGCGACCGCCCGGTTTTCCCGCGCGTTCACTCGCACCTCACTCATCGTAACGCCCTTTCTTGGTGGAAACCTCGAGCGCGATTGGTCAACTGGCTCCGTCGCGCCCACCAAATCGCCGTGGAGCTTTTTCGGGCGCAAGGGCAACCTGAAGATGCGAAGACCCAACCCGCGCGTGGGCAAGGGAAGTATCAGTTCGATACTCGGCGGCACCGCTATTGAGTTCGGTCGGGGAGATTTGGAAGCGAAGCTCGACGCGATGCTCGAGAGATCACTCCGCACAGCTCTCAAGCCTGATTGTTCCGGAGGTCCGCTCGACGTCGCGTGCTTACAACCGGGCGGATCCTTCACGCAGGCCACCATCCATGGCCGCGTTTACTTTCCCACCTTCGGCACTCAGACCTTCACGTTCAGGACTCACGCGGTGTTCACCGGTGGCGCCGGCGCCACGCCCCCTCAACGCTTTGCCTACTTCGGCGGCTCAGGCACACTTGCCACGGTGAACCTTCTCGCGCTCGGCGGCGATCGCCTTCTCTATCTGGACGGAGACTACATAGTGCCACTCGAGCGGATTCAGCTGCCATATCTCGGTAATCCGTACGTCGCGCTGAGATACGCGGCTGGCAACGCCGGGGTTAATCGGCTGCCTTCGTTGATCCAGAATCTCGGTGTCGGCGTCGGCGTCGGGCTGTTTCGGATCGATTTCAGCATCGATCCGGCGAAGAACCGCTCGCCGTTCTCTCGGAAATCTGCTTTCACGTTCGGCGCTTCTCTCTAAGACTCAGCAGAAACGCAGTTTGCTCAGGTTCTCACCGCTTGGTATATTACTGAGCGTGACTTTTGCATCGTGTCGCGCGAAAACAGGTGGGTAAATGGGGACGCTAGTAGTAATTCCGGCGCGCCTCGGCGCCATGCGCCTCCCCCGTAAACCCCTTCGTCTCCTTTCCGGCCGCCCTCTCGTAGTCCGGGTCTGGCAAAGAATCTCACAAATGAATGTCGCCGATGCCGTCGTTGTTGCCACTGACGACGAATCTGTCGCATCTGCCGTGCAGCAGGCAGGCGCCGAGTGCGTGATGACGAGCGATAAGCACACGTCGGGCACGGAAAGGGTCGCGGAAGTAGCCTTTCAGAACCGGTTTCGTGGCTTCAGCACCATCGTGAACGTCCAGGGTGACGAGCCTTTTATCGGTCCGGGAGCAGTGAGCGGGGCAGCGGGTCTGGTCTCATCAGGCCGATTTCCTCTTGGGACAGCGGCTTCTCGAGCGAGCACGGAGATACTCGACACGCCCAGTCTCGTCAAAGTCGTCGTCGCCGATGATGATCGGGCGCTCTATTTCTCGCGCGCTCCGGTCCCGTACCTTCGCGATCGAGCGGATTCCGCCAAACAAGCAGAGCGGACTTTGCAGCACATTGGGGTGTATGCCTATACGCGGGAGGCTCTTCGAGAATGGGTCTCATTGCCTCCACACCCGCTGGAAATGATCGAGCGTCTCGAGCAGCTGCGTCCATTGGCCGCCGGCTTGCCAATTGGAGTTGCTGTTACCAGCGAGGCACCGGCCAGCGGGATTGACACTGAAGAAGACCTCGAGCGTGCCAACGCGCGCTGGGATGCCTTTATGGCAGGAGCCGTAAACAATGCAGGGTAATTCCAGCCAACAGACGCGCTACATCTTCATCACCGGGGGCGTTGTTTCCTCCCTCGGGAAGGGAATTGCAGCTGCTTCGCTCGGACGACTTCTGGTCGAGCGCGGAATGCGCGTGACTATCATGAAATTCGATCCGTATCTCAACGTCGATCCCGGCACAATGTCGCCGTTTCAGCACGGCGAGGTCTTTGTCACCGACGATGGCGCCGAGACAGATCTCGATCTGGGTCACTACGAGCGGTTCATCGACCGATCTCTCGCTCAGGCGAACAACATCACCACCGGCCGCATTTACCTTAGCGTGATCACCAAGGAGCGCCGTGGCGAGTACCTGGGATCGACGGTGCAGGTGATTCCACACGTCACCGATGAGATCAAGGGATCGATGAAGCGGCTCGCTCCCGAGAGTGACGTTGTCATCGTCGAGATCGGAGGCACCGTTGGCGATATCGAGTCGTTGCCGTTCCTCGAAGCGATTCGCCAGTTCCGTCACGATATCGGACGAGAGAACGCGATTTTCATCCACCTCACGCTCGTGCCGTTTATCGCGGCGTCGGGGGAAGTAAAGACCAAACCGACGCAGCACTCCGTTCGCGAGCTGATGGAGATTGGAATTCAGCCCGACATTCTCATCTGCAGAACCGAGCGCGCTCTGTCCGAGGAGGTAAAGCGTAAGATCGCGCTCTTTTGCAACGTCGAGTTTGGCGCGGTCATCGAAAGTCGTGACGTGCCCAGCATTTATCAGATCCCGCTGTTGTTTCACGAGCAGGGACTCGACGAACGCGTGATGCACAAGCTCGGATTGCTCGGACGCCGCGCTCCCGATCTCACCAAATGGCGCGCGATGGTCGAGCGCATTCTGCATCCGCATGGCGGGGTGAAGATCGCCGTGATCGGGAAGTACACTGGACTCGTCGACAGTTACAAGAGCGTCCAGGAGGCGCTGATCCACGGCGGCATCGCAAACGATGTCGGAGTGGAAATTTCGTGGTTGGCGAGCGACCTCTTTACGAGTAGAGAGAAGACTCGCGAGCTGCTCGCGGATTTCGACGGCGTCCTAGTGCCGGGTGGATTCGGAGTGCGCGGCGTCGAGGGAATGCTCGAAGCCATTCGTTACGCGCGTGAGGCTGGTCTCCCATTTTTTGGAATCTGCCTTGGAATGCAGACCGCTATCATCGAGTTCGCTCGCAATGTGATCGGCTTGTCGGATAGCCATTCCAGTGAGTTTGCGCCTGACTGCGACGACGCCGTGATCTCCCTGATGGAGGATCAGCAGCACGTCACCGATATGGGCGGGACGATGCGTCTCGGCGCGTATCCCTGTCGGCTCGGACTCGGAACGCAGGCCGCCGCTATTTATGCCGTACCACAGGTCAGCGAGCGGCATCGCCATCGCTACGAGGTCAACAATAAATATCGCGACCAATTCATCGAGCACGGACTCAACCTGAGCGGCCTCTCACCGGACGGATCACTCGTCGAGATGGTGGAGCTGCAAACGCATCCGTGGTACATCGGCTGCCAGTTCCACCCGGAGCTCCAGTCACGGCCCACCCGTCCGCATCCGCTCTTTGCCGGTTTCATCGGCGCAGCGGTGCAGGCTAAGGCTCCCACCAGCAGCACACGGAAGCGCGCGCCCCTCGAAGCGGCAGACTAGCGTGGCGGAATTCTTTCCGGCAGACAAACTTTTTCTGATCGCCGGTCCATGCGTCCTGGAGAGCGATGATTTGAACCTGCGGGTCGGAGAGACGCTCGCCAGGCTCGCTGAAAAGATTCCAGGCGGGATCATCTACAAGGCGAGCTTTGACAAGGCGAATCGATCGAATCGCGACGCCGCACGCGGGCCGGGCCTCGATGCAGGTCTGGAGGCGCTCGACCGAGTGCGGCGGGCCACTGGCCTTCCTGTTCTCACTGACGTCCACACCCCGGATCAGTGCGCTCCTGCTGCAAGTGTCGTCGACGTTTTGCAGATCCCCGCGTTTCTCTGCCGACAGACCGACTTGCTCGAAGCCGCCGGCGCCACCGGAAAACCCGTGAACGTCAAGAAAGGGCAATGGCTTCAGCCTGAAGGAATGCGGGGAGCAGTACAGAAGATTCGAGGTGACTCCAAATCGAACGACCGCTCCCGCGACATTGCGGTCACCGAGCGCGGTACCTTCTTTGGCTACGGCGACCTCGTGGTCGACATGCGATCATTCACCCGCCTTCGCGACGCGTGCGGCGCGCCAGTGATCTTTGATGCCACGCATAGCGTTCAAAGGCCGGGGCAGGGGCCCGAGGGGGCGAGCGGCGGCGCGCGCGAGTTCGTTCCCGTTCTTGCTCTGTCTGCGATTGCCGCCGGGGCACAGGGCCTGTTCCTCGAGACACATCCCGATCCTGACTGCGCGCCGAGCGATGGTCCCAACATGCTCCCGTTATCCGAGATGGAATCGCTGATGGGTCGCGCGGTCGACATTTGGGCCCGCATCAACCGATGACGCACAAGGACATCGTCGAGCGCGGACGGCGAGTTCTCCGCATGGAGACTGAGGCGCTCGGCGAGGCGGAACGTCGCATCGGAGAAGATTTCGCGCGCGCGGTCGAAACAATCGCTCGCTCTGAGGGGCGCGTCATCGTCTCGGGAGTAGGAAAATCCGGACTGATTGGGCGGAAAATTGCCGCCACGCTCACCTCCACCGGCACGCCCGCAACTTTCCTCCATCCGGCGGACAGTGTCCACGGCGACCTCGGAATAGTCGGGCAAAAAGACGTTGCGATTCTCATCTCAAAGAGTGGCGAATCCGCCGAGGTGCTCGCTCTGCTCGACCATTTGAAGCGGCTGGGTGTATGTACGATTGCACTGACGAGTAACACGGCATCGACCCTCGCCCGACACAGCGATGTAGCCCTCGACGCATGGGTGAGGGAGGAGGCATGTCCGCACGACCTCGCGCCCACGACCAGTACCACCGTTGCGCTTGCACTCGGAGACGCACTCGCGATCGCGCTGCTCGAAGAGAAAGGTTTTGATGCTGACGATTTCGCGCGGCTTCATCCTGGGGGAACCATTGGCAAGCGGCTTTTGACCAGGGTATCCGACGTGATGGTTACAGATAAGCTGCCAATTCTTCCCGAGTCCGCGACAATGCGCGATGCGGTCGTTCAGCTCGCTGAACGCCGTGGGATTGCAATCGTCGCCGGCAGCAAAGGAGCCGTCGTGGGAGTGCTGACAACGGGTGATCTTTCTCGGCTGATGGAGCACGAGGACAACGTGTTCCCCATTCCGGTGACGAGAGTGATGAACCGCACGCCAAAGCTGGCGCGCGCCGACGAGTTGGGCAGCGCTGTCGTTTACCGGATGGAAACACACGGCATCATCGCGATGCCGGTGCTCGATGGAGACGACCAGATCGTGGGTGTAATCCATCTGCACGATCTGATGCGGGCCGGAGTCGTCTAGTGCGCGTTGTCGTCATCATGGGAGTTCTCGCGGTGACTGCCAGTACCGCCTGCACGTCAAAAAAGCAACCACCGGTAGCCACGCACTCGCCGCTCGCTGACTCAGCCGACCAGGTGATGTACGGCGCCCGATTCAAGCTCACCGACCAGGGATTGGCGCGCGCCGAAATGCAGTCGGACACACTTTATTTCTTCGACGACAACACGCGAATCGAGTCTGAGAATCCACATATCACTTTTTTCACCGCTGAAGGAGCGAAGGACGCCGTATTGACGGCACGGCACGGTACGTCCAACACCCGCACCAACAACATGGTTGCGCGCAAGAACGTCGTCGTGGTTTCGGAAGACGGCCGCAGGCTCACCACCGAGGAGCTGATTTACAATCAGCAGAGGAATGAGATATCGAGTGATAGTGCCTTCGTGCTCACCGAGCCGAATCGCCGGCTCGAAGGGATCGGCTTTCGTTCCGATCCAAACATGAAGAACATCCGCATCCTGAAAGGCGCGAGTGGTTTTGCGAGGGGAGTGACTACTGAACCAGCTGCTGCCAGCACAACCCCGCCGACGCTTCGCAAGCGTTGAAAATCATGAAGCTCGTTTGCTCGGTGATGTTTTTGTTTGCCCTCGCGTCAGCTGCCGGAGCACAGAACATCCCTAAGAGTTGCGACCTGGATTTCTCGAACAAGGGGCCCGTAAACATCATCCAGGACGCGAGCGCCCAGCGGACGATCTTCCTGAGCGGCGGCGTCATTGCTCACTGCATTGGGCAAGGGAACACACTCACGGCGGACAGCGCCGAGTATTATGAAGCCCAGCGCAGGTTGTATATGGTGGGTAACGTCCACTATACCGAGGCGCGCGCGACCGTCACGTCACGCACCATGACCTACTATCAGAACGACGACCACCTTCACGCCGAAGGTGATGTGGTCGCGGTCATGACGAACGGCAGCACTCTCCGTGGACCAAGCGCTGACTACTACCGCAGCACACCGCAGCGTCCGGTGGCTCGAATGTTCGCTCCGGGCCGTCCGCGCGTCACGCTCGTCCAGAGAGACACGACTGGTAGAGGCCGGCCGCCGGATACTGCCCATGTCGTGGCAAACCAGATCGCGATGGAAGGCGACAGTCTTGTTTACGCCTCGCGAAGCGTGCAGATCACTCGTCCCGATCTGCTCGCTACAGCCGATTCGGCTTTCATGGATAGTGGCCGGGACTTCGCTCGCCTGATGCGTGAGCCATCGGTAAAAGGCACCGGAAGCCGCAGCTTCACCCTCACTGGCGGAGTAATCGACGTTTATTCCCACAACCGGCAGGTCGAGCGTGTAGTGGCGACCCCCAGTGGCCACGCCCTCAGCCAGGACCTCGAGCTCGTTGCCGACTCGATCGATCTCAGAGTGCAAAACAACCAGCTGCAGCGCGCCATTGCATGGGGGAAAACCCGCGCTCACGCCGTGTCGCCTGACCGCGAGATCATCGCGGACTCGATCGACGCGATAATGCCCGCACAGCGTATGCGTGAGGTCCGGGCATTGCGTAACGCCTACGCCGAAAGCAATCCCGACTCGGGAGTGGTATCCAAGCAGCGAGACTGGATGAGGGGCGACACCATCGTCGCGTACTTTGACTCACTGATGGCCGGCGATACCTCGAGCAAGCCCAAGGTCAGAGAAATTGTGGCTGAGGGGAATGCAAGCTCCTTCTATCAAATGAAGAATTCGAAAGGCCCAGCGACGGAGCCCAGCATCAACTACGTGAGAGGCCGGATCATCAATATCCGCTTTGAGGATCGCAAGGTTGCTACTGTGACGGTGACTGACAAGGCGACTGGCGTCCTGATCGAGCCCGCCGCCGCTTCGACCGGGACCGCGCCCGCAGCAACCCAGAGACAGACCAAACCGCCCCCTCCACCGGTGGCGCGTCCTCCAGTGATACGACGATGAGAAACTACGATCAGCTTCCGGAAAGCGTGCGCGCACTGATCGGTGGAGCATCACAGAACGACCAGCTCGACGGTTTCGCACTGCACGCTATCGTGCGTGCCGCCGACGATGCCGGCGTGGCCAGAGTTCGGGACGTCGCCGCGAATTATCGGGACGATTATCTGCGCGTTTTGCGGGTCAAGGGCGTCAACGCCGAACGGGAGGCGGGACGACTGGGCCAGGACGAGGTTCGAGGCTATCTCACCACTTCCATTTTGCCGCGCCTCGCTGAACGCGGTGTGATCGTCCCACTCGACGGGGATCTGGACCGCGATTCGGCGACGGTCCGCATTTCTCCCTCTCTGTGGACCGACATCATCCCCCATCGCGCTGAGTTCGCGGAGGTAATGCGCGAAACGGGAGAACACTCGCGCCTCGCTCTATCAACGCCGCCACGCCAGAGGCTGATCGGCGGCAGTGTACTAGAGGCCGAAGGCCTGACCAAGATTTATCGGGGTCGAAAAGTCGTGAACGACGTCGCGCTGCGCCTGCAGCAGGGGGAAATCGTCGGACTGCTCGGTCCAAACGGCGCGGGAAAGACAACGACGTTTTACATGATCGTGGGACTCATTCAACCCCTCTCAGGCAGAATCCTCGTCGACGGACAGGACATTACGAAGCTTCCCATGTACGAACGGGCACGCCGCGGAATTGGTTATCTTTCGCAGGAGCCTTCGATCTTTCGCAAGCTGTCGGTCGAAGACAACATTCTTGCGATCCTCGAGACACTTCCGCTGTCGTCTGCTGAGCGCTCAGAGCGGCTGGAGAAGCTTCTCGACGAGCTTAGTATCAAGCGGCTGCGGAAGAGCAAAGCGTACGCACTCTCCGGCGGCGAGCGCCGTCGCCTCGAGATCACGCGAGCGCTCGTCACGGATCCCAAATTCATGATGCTCGACGAGCCGTTCGCCGGGGTGGACCCCATAGCAGTTCACGACATCCAGACAATCGTCGCTGGCCTGCGCCACCGGGGGATCGGGGTGCTAATCAGCGACCACAACGTTGAACAGACGCTCGACATCGTGGACCGTGCATACATTATGTACGATGGACAGGTAGAGGTTTCCGGAACGGTCCGTGACCTCGTTTTCGATGACAAAGTGGCTGATATCTATCTTGGTCCGACGCTTACCGCGCGGCTGCGCGAGCGTGTCTCGCGCGAGAAGGGCGAGGTGATGAGCTCGTGAAGCCCGGCCTCAACCAATCGACACAGCTCCGCCAGGAGCTCAAGATAAATCCACGCCTATATCAGGCGATGGACCTTCTTTATATGCCGCTGCTGGATCTGCAGCAGCACCTCAAACAGGAGCTTCTCAACAACCCGTTCCTAGATCTCGTTGAGGCCGAGGAGGAAGAGGAAGAAGAGCAGGACACTGAAACCGAGGAGCAGGCACAGGCACAGACCGAAGATGAGCGAGCGGGCGAGATCGATTGGGAAGAAATCCTGCTCGATGGCTTCGACACTGCCGGGGGTCGCCGCGAAGAGCACGAGGAGCGTGAGTACTTCGAGCCGGTGACGGTCGCCACTCGCGATCTGAGCGATCACCTGCGAGATCAGGTCAGTCTGCTTGAGCTGACACCGCGCCAGACTCTGCTCGCCGACGAGTTCATTGGGAACATCAACGACGACGGCTATCTCGCATGCGGCGTTGAAGATATCGTTCGCGCACTCAACGACGTCGTCAGGATGGCGGCCGAGGAAGCCGGGCGCGACACCGAGGATCTTCCGCTCTACACGTTCGACGAAGGGCAGAAGATGCTCGCCACTATTCAGAGCCTTGACCCGCCAGGGGTCGGGGCGCAAAACCTACGCGAGTGCCTGCTGCTGCAGCTCCGTGAGTCGGGTCTCGAGCAGTCGGTGCCGTTCCGCCTCGTCAGAGACTGTTTCGAGGAGCTGATCAACCACCGTTGGAGCGAGATCTCCAAGCGCTTCGGTATCAGCGCCACCGACGTTCAGAAGGCCGCCGACGAGATCGCCAAGCTCGATCCGAAGCCCGGCCTGCAGTTCGGCTCGCGCGATGACAATTACATCATTCCGGACTTGATCGTCGAGAAAATCGACGATCGCTACCATGTCTTCCTCAACGACGCGAATCTTCCGCGGCTCAAATTGAGCCGTGCGTACCAGGAAATTGCGCGCGACAAGAAAAAATTCGACGGCGAAAACAAGGAGTTCATCTCGAACAAGCTGAACTCAGCCAACTGGATGATCCAGGCGATCGAGCAACGCCGCCAAACGATGCTGAAAGTGATGAATTACATCGTCGAGCGGCAGCGTGAGTTCTTCGAGAAGGGGATACAGTACCTAAAACCTCTCACGCTCCGCGAAGTCGCCGAAGTAATCAACATGCACGAGTCCACGGTCAGCAGAGTGACCAACGAGAAATTCGTTCAAACCCCCCGCGGCGTTCTTCCGCTGAAATTCTTCTTCTCGTCGGGTCTCGCCACCTCGGACGGCGAAGACGTCTCCGCGCGCGGCATCAAGGCGCAGCTTCAGAAGCTCGTGCAGGAGGAAGATCCGAAGCACCCGCTCACCGATCAGGCGATCGTCAACATCCTGCGTGAGAGCGGCGTCCAGATCGCGCGGCGCACCGTCGCCAAGTATCGCGACCAGCTCGGAGTATTGTCGGCGCGGATGCGGAAACGCGTATGACTTCAGTGCCGCAGGCTGACGCGGCGCAGCGATTCAACAGCGGCCCCCCCCCGCCGCTTCAGCCTGTGGCGAACCGGCCGGACGTAAGCATCCTCGTACCAGCGAAAGACGAAGCCGAGAACCTTCCCCTGTTTATGGAGCAGGCGCGCGCTGCATTCGCGTCGGCGCCGCAGCGGTACGAGGTAATAATCATCGACGATGGTTCTGTAGACGATACCTGGAACGTTCTCCAGCAACTTGCCGCGAAGTACCCGTTTCTCCGTCCAGTGCGACACGGCATTCGGCGCGGAATCGCTGACGCGCTGCGCACTGGCTATCTCCACGCGCGTGGCAGCATTCTCGTCTTCTACCCGGCGGATCTTCAGTACAAACCGGAAGACATTCCGCGACTGGTGGCGCCGATCGTGTCCGGCGAGTCCGACATCGTCACCGGTTACAAGGAAGGGAAGTACGAGAAGGCATTCGTGTCGGGCATCTACAATAGACTGAGTCGCTCGCTCTTCAAGGTGACTGTTCGCGATCTGAGCTCGGTCAAGGCTTACCGGCGGGAAGTGATGGATGCGCTTCCGAACCGGCCTGATTGGCATCGCTACATGGTCGTGATGGCCGCAGCTGATGGATTTTCCGTGTCGGAGGTTTCGGTGCCCGTTTATCCGCGAAATGCAGGTCAGTCCAAGTTTGGAATCGGACGCATTCCCGTCGGCGTCCTCGACATGCTTGCCGTCTGGTTCGAGCTCCGCTTTGCGAGAAAACCGCTTCTTCTCTTTGGATTGCTGGGCGCAGTGCTCTTCATCGTTGGAGTCGTCGTCGGAATCGTAGCGGTACTGTGGCGCGTGATCGGAGGAGTTGGGTTCCGCCCGCTGGTGAACCTTGTCGAGACCTGCGTAACGGTGGGCAGCGTCCTTTTCGCAACGGGATTTCTCGGCGAAATGATCGCCGCTCAGCGGGCAGAGCTCAGTCAGCTGCGAGCGCGTATCGAAGACTTGTCGAGGGAACGCGAAACGACGGAAAATCTCTGAGCAAATGAACGTTCTGTTCCTGACGCACTCGTTCCCACGGACGGAAGGAGACGCCGCGGGTTCGTTCATCCTGCGTCTGGCAGTCGCGTTGCGCGGAGAAGGAGTAAAGGTCAAAGTCGTTGCGCCCGCTGCTCCTGGTCTCTCGGCCTCCGAAGAGATTGAGGGCATCGGCGTCGAGCGCTTCAGATACGCGCCACGCCGCTTCGAGAAGTTGGCTTACACCGGGAACATGGCGGGCGACGTCGCCTCCTCATGGACGGCCAAGCTTGCGCTGGTCAGCTTCCTCGGCTCCGACTTTGTCCATGCGGTTCGCGCCAGACGCAGCTTCGAGCCCCAGGTGGTTCACGCGCACTGGTGGTTTCCCAACGGAGTGGTAGGAACATGGGTCGGTGGCCTGGCGCACATTCCGCTAGTTACCACGCTGCACGGCACCGACGTGCGCCTCGCGCGCAAAGTTGGCGTCGCGAAGCCCCTTTTCGCGCACGTCCTCAAGCACTCGGCGGCAGTGACGACTGTGTCGAAATGGCTCAAAGAGGAAACGGAGACGCTCGCTCCCGGCGTGCATCCGATGGTCGCCCCGATGCCGGTCGCTACCGATCTGTTCGAGCCATCCCCGCACGCTACACCATCGCGCGATGAACGACGGCTGCTATACGTTGGTCGACTGACCGAGCAGAAGGGAGTCGAACATCTTCTGTACGCGATGTCGGCAATGAAGACTCCCGCCCCACTCGATATTGTCGGCGACGGGCCGAATCGGAACGCGCTCGAGCAGCTCGCTCAGCAGCTCGGAGTCGCCGCACGTATCCGTTGGCGTGGACAACTGTCGCAAGCGGAGCTTCCAGCCGTTTACCAGCAGGCAGCAGCGATCGTTCTGCCATCCATCGACGAGGGGCTGGGACTGGTTGCTGTGGAAGCGTTGCTTTGCGAGACACCCGTGGTCGCATTTGACTCCGGCGGACTCCGCGACGTGATCCAGCACGAGAAGACAGGATTGCTCGTCAAACCGGGTGACAGGGCCGCATTGGCCACCACACTCGATGATTTGCTCGCCCGCGACGGCCGAGGAAGTCAGCTTGGCAGGGCAGGGCGCCTCTACGCACTCTCTGCCTTTGCGCCGGAATCTTCCGCGCGCCGTTACGCAGAGATATACCGACAGGTTCTTGGCGCTAGATCGTCGTAAGCTATTCAAGCTCGCGCAGTGGATCTTTGCCGCGGCGGTTCTATTCTTCGCCGCGCGATCTCTGGCAACCCAATGGAACCGAGTCGACCTAAGACTTATTGGCGTCCGGTTTGGATGGGAATGGATCGCGGCGGCGACTGCTCTCATTCTTGTCACCTACGCGCTTCTCATCGAAGGCTGGCGGCGTATCCTGGTCGCGTGGGATTCTCACCTCCCGTTCGGCGATGCAGCGCGCATCTGGTTTCTTTCGAACCTCGGCAAGTACGTGCCTGGGAATATCTGGTCACTCACCGCAATGGGTGTCATGGCAAGACGACGCGGCCTTTCGGCGATCGCCGCTGCGGGCTCCTCGGTGATCATGCAAACGGTCAGTCTCGCAACTGGTACCGCGATCGTCATGGTGACGAGCGCGAAGCTGCTCGGCCAGCCGATGCTGGTGGGCGCCGCAGTAATGCTTCTGCTGGCGCTGCTTCTCAGTGCGCCGCGGTTTCTTCCCCCGCTCGCGACCTGGGTCGGTAATCTGATCGGGCGGGATGTCGCGCCACCATCCGTTCCGGCGACGAGCATCTGGACGGCTGCGGTGGCGAGCGCATTTTCATGGCTGTTTTATGGAATCGCGTTTCAGCTTTTCGTGCGTGGACTGCTTGGTTCCGCGCCTGGCGAAATCTCCTCGTACATCGCAGTTTACACCGCTGCGTACATCCTTGGTTTCATCTCCCCGATCGCGCCGGCCGGCCTGGGCGTGAGGGAGCTCACGCTTGCCGCGTTCATGACGCAGCTTGGACTTGCCAACGAAGCTGACGCGGCGCTCGTAGCAATCGCAGCACGCCTGTGGCTGACAATCGTCGAGCTCGTTCCAAGCGGCTTGTATATTGCCGCGGGCGCGACTCGGCGAACTTTACCGAATTGAAAGGCATGGCTCAGGTACGAGAGAAGGCTCCGCTGCGGCACTCCACACAATCCGCTGTCACACCCGCGGCGCTCCCGGCGCCGCGTTTCGCGTTGGGATGGGCCGCGATCGTATATGCGCTTGGCACGCTCTCGCTCGGCTATCCAGCGCTGATCGGAAGATTCCTGGTGAATCCCCACAGCGACCAGTACATCGCGGGTTACGCCTTTCGCGAATTCGCGGCTACCACTCTGAAAACGAGCGGCCACTTCCCGCTCTGGAACCCGTATCTGTTTGGCGGCATGCCGTACATCGCCGCGATGCACGGCGACATTTTCTATCCCACTTTTCTGTTGCGGATGATAATGCCCACCGACGTAGCGATGACGTGGGGTTTCATCATCCACATTTTTCTGGCCGGCCTCTTCACCTACGTGTTCTTGCGTGGCATCGGGTACGGCTTCTACGGCGCGCTCGTTGGCGGACTGGCTTACATGATGAGCGGCCAGATCGCGTCTTCGGTGTCGCCGGGTCATGACGGAAAGCTCTTCGTGAGCGCTCTCTTTCCGCTCGCGCTCCTCCTGCTGTATCGCGGAATTCGCGAAGGGAAACATTGGAGCTGGGGCGCGTTCGCCCTGATCATCGGATTGTGCGTCTTGAGTCCGCATCCGCAGCTGCTTCAGTACACGTTGCTCGCCACAGGAGCGTACGCGCTCTTCCTCGCATTCGCGACGCTCGAGAACGTAAGGCTGACGCGGGCGATCGCGGTGCGGCGACTCGGCGCGGCGTTGCTGGGCGTCATCGTCGGGCTCGCGATCGGCGCGGTGCAGTATCTCCCCGTCCGTGAATACGTGAAATGGTCACCGCGCGCAGGCGGGTTGGCGGATTATCGTATGGCAACTTCATACGCATGGCCGCCGGAGGAGCTGTTCAACGCGTATCTGCCGCAGTTCTCGGGGATGCTCAACAACTATTGGGGACGGAATGGCATTCACCTTCACAGCGACTATGTAGGCGTGGTCGTGCTCATTCTCGCCGGCGCCGCTTTCCTCGGGTTGCGCGGGGATGTCAAACGAAAGCACATCATTTTCTGGTCGGTCGTGCTGCTCGTATCGGTGCTATGGTCCCTCGGCAGTGCGACACCGTTCTATCGCATCCCGTACGCAATCATTCCCGGCACAAAATATTTCCGGGCACCAGCAACGATCTTCTTCGTCGGGACACTGGCGATTGCGCTGCTTGCGTGCGCGGGGACGGAGCGGTTTCTGAGTCTTCGGGTTTCGCGGAAATACCTGGTGGGATGGGGAATCGCCGGTGTTGTTATCGCGCTGTTGGCATCGGTCGGCGCGCTCAGCAGCGTCGCTGAGTCGTTTGCCGACGAGCGCTTCGTCGATCAGGTTCAGGCGAACAACGCCGCCGTGGTGGTCGGAGCGTGGCGATCCCTGGGCTTCGTTTTTCTTGTGCTCGCCCTCTGGTTCGCGTTCACGCAGGGAAGACTTTCCGGCAGGATGACAGCCTGGGCGCTCGCGCTTCTTGTCGCAGTCGATCTTTGGACGGTCGAGCGCATCTATTGGATGTTCTCTCCGCCGGCAACCGTGATCTACGGCAGCGATTCGATCATCGAGACGTTGAAAGGTGAGCCTCAACCCATTCGGGTGTTGCCGCTTCAGGTGCAACCCACCCCTGAGCCGGACGTCTTCCTCGGCGGCGATGCGTTGATGACGCACCGGATCCGAAATGTTCTGGGCTACCACGGCAATCAGATCGGCCGGTACAACGAGCTGGTAGGAATAAACTCGAACGACAACAGGTTTCTTTCGCCCAACGTTCTGCAGCTCACCAACACGCGCTACTTGCTTACGAACATTCCCCAGCTGCCGTTCATCGGCAACACCACTCGGGTAAAGGGTCCCGTCAGAAACGCCTCGGGAGACACCGTCTACCTCTATCGTCTGAACGCTGAGAATCCGTATTCGTGGGTCACTCCGATCGCCGTGAAAGCGCCCGATGATCAGGTGCTTGCGACAGTGCTCAATCCCCGGTTTGACGTAAGGCGCGCGGCGTTGTTCGATACGTCGAGCAACGTGACTGTCGCGCAAGGCGTACAGTCGCTGCCGAGTCCACTGGCGATCGCGACGACGGTCCGACATTACGAACCGGGAAGGGTGCAGATTGATTTGAGCTCGCCGGCACCAGCAGGTTCTTCATTGGTAGTCTCCGAGAACTACTATCCGGGCTGGATTGCGCAAGCTGATGGAAAGCGGGCCCGGATTGGGCGCGCCGACTACACGTTCATCGGCGTTGAGCTGCCCTCTGGAGCGCGCACGGTGCAGCTGACATTCACCAGTCCGGCTTACCAGCGTGGGAAGGGCGTGACCTGGTTTGCCATTTTTCTCGGATTCCTTTTGCTCGGCGCGGGAGTCTGGCGCGACCGGAGACGCTTTGCCTGATCGCGCCCTGGTCATCATCCCGACCTATAATGAGCGTTTCAATGTTGCACGATTGATCCCGGCCGTTCTCGCACAGGATCCGTCGATCGAGGTGCTGGTGGTAGACGACGGCTCGCCCGACGGAACAGGGGCGGTTGTCGATGGCATTGCTGACAACAATCCGCGCGTTCACGTCATTCATCGCGAGGCGAAGCTCGGGTTGGGCACTGCCTACATCGCCGGCTTTCGCTGGGCCCTCGAGCGAAAGTACGATCTTGTATTCGAGATGGACGCCGATTTCTCACACAATCCAGACACGTTGCCAGAGTTCCTCATGGCGATCAAAGAGGCCGACCTCGTCCACGGCTCACGCTATCAGGATGGGCGCGTCAACGTCGTCAACTGGCCGATGAGCCGGCTCTTTCTCAGTTATGCCGCCAACATCTATGCGCGCGCAGTTACGGGACTTCCGATCTTCGACACCACCGCCGGCTTCAAGTGCTTTCGTCGGAACGTACTTGAATCGATCGATCTAAATTCCGTCAAATCCAACGGTTACGCGTTTCAGATCGAGATGTCCTTTCGCGCCTGGAAGCGCGGTTTCCGCCTCGTGGAGATCCCGATCATCTTCGTCGACCGGACCGAGGGCGTCAGCAAAATGTCGAAAAAAATCGTTCGCGAGGCGGTCTGGATGGGGAGGGTGTGATGGTGCGACGGCCAGAAGGCGAGCGCTTCTACAAGGTTTCCGGATCGGGAAACGACTTCGTCGTGTTCGACTCGCCATCCGCTGCGTATCTGGAAAACGAGGAGAGCATCAGATCGCTGGCGGCGCGCGGTACCGGCATTGGCGCGGACGGGGTCGTCTTCCTCGAGAAGTCCGGCGAGGGTGATGTGACCATGCGCTACTATAACAGCGACGGATCCGAGGCCGCCCTCTGCGGGAACGCCAGCCTGTGCAGCACCCGCTTGGCTGTGGAGCTTGGTCTGGCCCAGGCTGGGGGCTTCTTGCTTCACACGGCGGCGGGTTCGCTGCGGGCGAGAATCCGCGACAATCTGCCCGAGGTAGATCTGGAACCGGTCACCGAGGTTCGCGCCGACGCCCGAGATCTTGGTCTCAAGCAAGGGGAGCGGCGGCTGGGTTACGCCAGAGTCGGTGTGCCCCATGTCGTTGTTGATGTCACGGATCTCGAATCTGCGGACGTAACCGGCCGAGGTTCGGAGTTGAGGCACCATCCGGCTCTCTCCGACGGTGCCAACGTGGACTTCGTGTCCAGAAGACTGGACGGCGATTTTGCCTATCGAACTTTTGAGCGAGGGGTTGAAGGTGAGACCCTCGCCTGCGGGACAGGTGCCGTTGCAACTGCAATCCTTCTTTCCGATTGGGGCGAGTCGGGGAAGGAGATCACCCTTTGGACCCGGTCAGCACTGCCCCTGATCGTCACGCTCAAGCGAAATGGAAAGGCTTGGCTACCGTCGCTTCGCGGTGAGGGTCGAATCGTTTTTGAGGGCCGGATCCGCGATCTCGACTGACAGACTGTCGCAGCGAAGTCTACCAAGTGTCGCTGACTGCTGAGCTAAAGTGGTTTCTTACGTCCAGGCCGCAAGCGCCAATACCTATTGCGATTACATGGCGGGGTAGGTGGGCATAAACGACTTCTCCACATCTAAACCTGGGATGTGGTTTACATAATCTATCTTATACGCATATATGCGATGACGTGAGCGCAACCCAATTTGGCCTGCGTGAATGAAGGCTAGATGGTCATGGGCTTGGCTTCGACCTCGCCTAGCCTGACGCGCGCTTCGGCCGCCGTCGGACTGCTTTCATCCTTGGCTAGCTCGGTCCAGATCGCCTTAGCTTCCGCTGTTTTTCCGGCGGCCATATAATCTCGGGCCGCTGCCGCCTGATATTCCGCCTTATCAGTCGGAAAGCGCGTTGCCTCCGCTGCGGCTTTGTACTCTTGGGCTCCGGCAATAAAGTCTTTCAGCTCCTCATAGCCAGCAGCCTGGAGAGCGTGGATCGAGGCCTTGAACTCATTGGGCGCCTTAGCCTCCGCTTTCTTGAGCGCCTCTATCCCGTCTTTGAACTTCTTCTGATCGTAGAGCGCCTGAGCCAGGGAAAGGGCCGCCTGCGCGCCTGCCCTGGTGCCTGCGTACCGGGTCACGACCTTCTGGAGGTCGGAAACGGCTAGCGGGAGGTTCCCTGCCGCGGCCGACTGACGGGCCTGGAAATACGCGGCCTCGGCCCGCTGCGCCTTGATCGACTGCGAGCGCTCGTAGAACCAATAGCCGCCAAACACGAAGGCCAGCACGATAACAGCCCACGTTACTCCGCGCTTGTGCACCATGACCCATTCAGTAAGCGACTCTTCGTCGGCGGAGTTTCGCTTGCGCGTCGGGATATTCGGTGTCGTCATTTGTTATTAGAAACTGAGATGGTGCCAGTCGGCGTAGCGCCCCCGGGGTGACTCGAACACCCGGCCAACGGTTTAGGAAACCGCTGCTCTATCCACCTGAGCTACGGGGGCAAGGATCACGTTCGGGATCGTCGCCGACGCTAACCAGCCGGCGGATTCACGCGCTGAATCTACTCGCGGCCGGTTAGTTCTAGTAGTGTCGACAGATACAGTTCGCTCTGTTAACGAACGATCTCGAATCGAGCTGGGAGCGAGTCAGGGGTCAGCGGAGTCAGGCTGCGAACCTCCTCTATTCGCGCTCCTCGCGGGCCGGCCTTGACCGCCGTTTCAAAACTTGCCAGCGCCTCGCGCTGGCCCGCCGCTGCAATTTCGACGCTGCCGTGAGGCGTGTTCCGTACCCAGCCGGCGAGACTGAGTTCCTCCGCTTTTTCGACTACGAACCAACGGAATCCGACTCCCTGCACACGTCCGCGGATCTCGAGGTGGATGCTTTCCATGACGCGCTAGCGTCTGACTCCCAGCAGTGCGGCGAGTGTCGCTGCAATCGCGGCGGGATCGGTAGCAGATCCTGGCGAAGGGAGTGTCAGATCTCCCTTTCGAATGCGGAGTGCAATCTCATCGAGCGCGCTGGCGATTGCATCTGCCGCACCCCGCGGATGCCCTCGCGAGACTGGTAGCCGACCTTCCCAGTCCGTTGCCGCCCAGGCGACAGACGCCTCGTCCTCGGCGTTCCCGGTCTCTCCCAGTGCTGCTGCGGAACGCCAGTCGTACTGCTGCCAGTCTGTTTCAATCCACTCGGCTTCTGCACGCCCGGCCCCTGTTGCTGCGTCGGTGTGCTCAGGGTAATCGGGAAACGGACTCGCCGGAGTCCCGTAGAATTGTTCATCCGCGGGTGCGAATGCATCCACCGGCGGAAGAGGATCGATGAAGTGCTCGATCGGAGGAAGATCGTCGACCGCGCCCAGCGCCTCCGATTCGAAGCTGTCCTCCCCCTGCACGGTTGTCCTGGCGATGCTCGACTCGTCGCGCCTACCGAGAAACTCTTCGATTGGAGGAAGATCGCTTCCGACATCGACGTTCATTGTCGCCAGTCCCGCGACAAACGCCGCGTCGCTGTCGCCTACGCCCGTTGCCTCGGGCAGAGCGGATCCCGGAACGAACGGCTTGGACAGCCGAAAGTCCGATTGCGCTGCTACCGGTCGCGCAGTTTTCGGAGTGCGATGAGGAACGAATGGACGCTCTGGCATTCGGGACACTACATATCCTCCCAGCTGTATTTGCCTACCAGCGGCACGAAACGCACCGGCGCGATTTCCCTTTGTTCGAGCCTGTCTCCATGACGAGTGAACATGTAGAGCGTTTGCTCATCCTTATCTCCGAGTGGGATGAGAATACGTCCACCCTCGGCCAACTGTTCGTGGTAGGTCGACGGAACTTCGGGCGCTCCGGCCCCCACCAGAATTGCATCATAGGGTGCGTACTGCCGCCATCCCAGTGTACCGTCTCCCAGCAGAAAGGATATGTTGCGTAGGCCGATATGTTGAATCGTCCGCCGCGCATTGTCGAGAAGCGCCGGAATCCGCTCGATCGAGAAGACCTGAGCCGCGAGCCTCGACAGTAGAGCAGTTTGATAGCCAGACCCAGTTCCAACCTCGAGCACTTTTTCATTTCCTTTCAGCTTCAGCACCTCGAGGTATCTGGCGTGGATCGAAGGCTGCGAGATGGTTTGTCCGTTCCCGATTGGCAGCGCCGAGTCTTCGTAAGCCCGGTGACGTACGCCCGTGGGAACGAAGAGATGTCGGGGTGTCTGGTCGATTGCGTGAAGGACCGCCAGATCCTTGATCCCCTGCTCGTGCAGCAGCTCGACGAGTCTGCGCCGCGGACCTCGGTATTCGTGCTCTAGGGTTGCTGCCACCACGTCTCCGCCGAGGCCAGCATCGCGTGATGAGTCAGATCGAGGTGCAGTGGCGTTACTGAGATAAAGCCTTCCTGAATCGCGCGAAAATCCGAAGTCTCCTCGCCCGACCACGCGATCGATCCACCGCCGATCCAATAAATCTGCCGACCCCATGGGTCCTGCATCGGCTTGAGAGAATCCGAGTAGACACGCCGCCCTAGGCGTGTGAGGCGTACGCCCCTGATATCATCTCCGCGCAGCGGAGGCAGATTGATGTTCAACAGCGTGTTCTCCGGAAACAACGGCAACGAAATGACGTGCTCCAGCAAGTTCCGCAACGGCGCGATCTGGTCGCGCAGCATGCTCACGTCAGCTCTCAGGTCGCCGCCCGCGAACGAGATGGCCACCGACGGGATGCCAAGCGATAACCCTTCCATCGCCGCGGCCACGGTTCCCGAATACAGCACATCCTCACCCATGTTCTGGCCGTGATTGATGCCGCTTAGCACGAAGTTGGGTCTCTCCGGCATCAGCGCTTCCACGGCGAGCATGACGCAATCCGTCGGCGTTCCGTCGACTTGAAATCTTCTTTCGCCGCGTTCAATGGGCCGGATGGGATGGTGGAGCGTAAGGGAATGGCTCGTTGCGCTCTGCTCGCGATCCGGGGCGACGACAGTTATCTCCCCGAGCGGCTCGGCCGCTTCGATCAGGCAGGCAAGCCCCTGCGCGAGAATTCCATCGTCATTCGTGCAGAGCAGTCTCAACGCTTGAGTATCCCGGCGCGGTGACGCCACAGCACTTTGATCACCAACCAGGCGTCGCGAAACTCCCGGAAGTAGCTCGGCGATCCGTAAATGGTGGAGATCGGAACGTTCACCGTGGTGAAGCCGGACCGCGCGGCGCGAATGATGAAATCGGTCTCGAACTCGTATCGGTCGCCTATCGCCTCAACCTTCCGCAGCACTTCGGCTTTGATCGCTCGGTAGCCGGACTGGCTATCGCGAACTTTGCCGCCCGAAACCGCGCGTGTAGCCGCTGATGAAATCATGTTGGCAATACGACGATGCTTGGGAACCGCCTTGCCTGACAGGTCGCGCGTTCCAATCGCAATGTCGGCGCGATCCAGAGCGCCAATGATTGCGGGCGCGAACGCGGCGTCGTGCTGCCCATCCGAATCGATAGTAAGAACAGCTGCTGCGCCCTTTTTCAACGCTGCGTCAAAGCCGGCGCGAAGTGCGGCTCCCTTGCCGCGGTTCTTGTCGAATTCGATCGTTTCGTCGGCGACTGTCCGAAGCAGTTGCCGGGATCCGTCGGTCGAGCCGTCGTCAACTCCGATTATCCAGGCGCGGGGTAGGTTGCGACGAACGTCCTTGACCACTTTGGCGAGGGTCGGCTCGGCATTGTATGCCGGCACGATGACGACGAGCGGCTCGATCAACTCTCGACCCCCCTCTCTTTCTCTTCGATCTGTCCATCGAGAATTGCCAATATGGAGCGCAGATCCGTCTCCATCGATTCGACGGCCTGCGAATCCAGTGCCGCGCGTGCCACCGAGCGAAGCTCCCCGCTTTTTCTGTATTCGTCGATTTTCTGTCGCGCCCCGTCGATCGTGTACTTCTCGGTGTATAGGAGTTGCTTCACCAGCATGATCAGCTCAATCTCGCGTCGCTGATAGACCCGGTTCCCGGACCGATTCTTTGCTGGGTGGAGAAACTTGAATTGACTCTCCCAGTAGCGGAGCACGTGCGGCTTGAGATCCGTCAACGTGCACACGTCACCGATGGAGAAGAATTCCTGCACGGGTTCCTTCGCTTTCATCGATCTACCTCCGCTCGAAGCTCACGCGTCATGAGGGCGGCAATGGCGCTGCGAGCCGGCTGTCCCTCGAAGAGTACACGATTCACCGTATCGACAATTGGCATCTCTACTCCCTCGCGCAGCGCGAGCTCGCGGGCGCTTTGGGCGGTGACGACACCTTCCGCCACGGTTTCCCTATCTTTGAGAACGTCTTTCAGATTCCGTCCCTTCCCTATCTCGACGCCGACGGCGCGATTTCGACTGAGCGAGCCGGTTCACGTCAGCACGAGACCACCGAGACCCGCCAGACCAGCAAAAGTGCTCTGCTCGGCGCCCAGTGCCGTGCCCAATCTTGTCATTTCCGCCAGTCCACGTGTTACCAGCGCGGCTCTGGCGTTGAATCCAAGCCCAAGGCCTTCGGCAATGCCAGTCGCCACGGCCATGACGTTCTTGAGAGCGCCACCGAGCTCGACTCCGGTAACATCCGTGTGAGTATAGGTGCGGAAATAAGGAGAGCTGAACGCACGCTGCGCGATTGCGGCGGCTCCGTCATGTTTCGAGGCGACGACAACCGCCGTCGGTTGACGGCTGACGACCTCGCTGGCAAAACTTGGCCCCGACAGCGCGATCACCGTTGCGCCTGGAAGCTCCTGTTCGGCGATGTCCGTCATGAGGCAAAGCGTTTCTCGCTCGATTCCCTTCGTTGCGACAACGACCGGCGCTGATCGCGGCAACGCCTTGGCCGCGGATTTGACTATCCCTCGCAACACGTGAGATGGTGTGGCCACGGTGATGAGCTCCGCCCCGTTTACGACCCGAGCGATGTCACTGTCGGCCTGGAGAGTTGGCGAAAGCTGGTGACCGCGCAGGAATCGCACGTTCTCATGCTTCGTGTTGATCGAAGCCACCACGTCTGATTCGTACGCCCAGAGTGCGACATCGTGACCGTTCCGGGTCAAAAGATCCGCCAGTGCGGTGCCCCAGGCCCCCGCTCCAACGACTGCGCAACGCATCAGGAGGCTGCCTCCTTCTTGACGAACCGATGCTCCTCCCCGCGACGAAGTCGGCCGATGTTTGCTCGGTGCGTCCAAAACACGAATAGAGCAATCACCACGCTGGCAATGAAGATCGGCGATCGCGGCTCGCGATAGAAAGCAAAAATGGCGACCGGCAGTACCGCTGCGCCGAGGAGAGAAGCGAGGCTGACGTAGCGGGTGAAGTAGAACGTCACGATCCAGACGACTTGCGCGACGAGCATCGGAACGAACGCCAGCGCGGTAAAGACACCGCTGGCTGTCGCTACTCCCTTCCCGCCCCCTTTCCCAAGGAGGAAAATCGGTTTCACGTGGCCAAGTATCGCCGCGGCGCCATACACGAGTGCCCACAGTTCGGGGCGCAGGGTTTCAGTGGCAGCCGGCAGAAAATAGACGGGAAGAAAGCCTTTCAGAAAGTCCGCGATGAAAACGGCGGCGCCGATTTTCGGGCCCAACACCCTAACAACGTTGGTGGCACCCAGATTTCCGGAGCCGTGCTTGCGCAGGTCGACGCCGCGTACTTTCCCGGCGATGTAAGCGGAAGGAATTGATCCTGCCAGATACGAAATGATGACGCCGAGGAGCGGCGCCATCTACGCCGTCTTCCGCCGCATGATGATTCGGAGAGGGTTTCCGCGAAATCCCCACGCCTCACGGAAGCTGTTGTGGAGGTAGCGAACGTAATGCTCCTGCACGAGATCGGGGTTATTGCCGAATACGGCGATCGCTGGCGGGGCAGTCTCGACCTGGGTGGCGTAGTTCAGCTTGATCTCACGACCAGCGGCTTGTGGTGGCTGGCGTCGGCCGACGATCTCCGCCAGCGTGCTGTTCACTTGCGACGTACTGATGCGCTTGTGACGCTCGGCGTCCACTTCGAGGATCAGCTCCAGAATTCGCGTCACGCGTTGTCCGCTCAGAGCGGAGGTGAACACGAATGGAACGAACTTGAGGAAAGGAGCCTTCTCGTGCGCTTCCTTCTCGAATTGCGCCGCGGTGTTGTTGTCCTTCTCCTTCAAATCCCACTTGTTGACCACCACGATCAAGCCGCGGCCGCTCTCCCATGCCAGCGCCGCGATCTTCAGATCCTGATTGTGCAAACCTTCGCTTGCATCGAGCACGAGGATGCATATGTCAGATCGCTCGATCGCGCGCCTCGTTCTGAGCGCGGAATAGAACTCGATTCCCTCTTCCACCTTCGACTGTCGCCGCAGGCCCGCGGTATCGACGAAGATTATTTCGCGGCCATGAAACGTCTTCGGCGTGTCGATCGCGTCGCGCGTCGTCCCCGCGCTATCGGCCACGACGAGGCGCTCCTCACCGAGAAGCCGGTTTATGACTGAGGACTTGCCGACATTGGGTCGCCCCACTACTGCAACGCGTAGCGCATCAGGAACTTCCTGTGCAGCTGTTGGAATCCGCTCGACCAGCACATCGAGCATGTCGCCCGAGTTCTTCCCATTGAGTGCGGACACCGGAACCGGATCGCCCGCACCCAGCTCGTAGAACTCGTAGTAGTCAGTCGTGGAAGGATCATCGACTTTATTGGCGACGAGCACCCACGGTTTTCTGGATTCTCGCAGCAGCCCGACTACCCGCGCATCGCTTGGATGAAGGCCCACTTTCGCATCGACGACTAGCATCAACAGGTCGGATTCGTCGATCGCCTGCAATACCTGACGTTTGATCTCTACATCCATTGGGATGCGCGGGTCTTCGGTCAACCCACCTGTATCCACCAGCCAGAACTGGCGTCCATTCCACTCTGCGCGGGCGAAATGCCGGTCGCGTGTCGTTCCCGCTTCTTCGCTGACGATGGCGCTGTTCTCGCCGACGATGCGGTTGAAGAGTGCTGACTTGCCGACGTTTGGGCGTCCGATCAGTGCGATGACCGGGAGATTCACGCCAGCACCCCGCTTGCCGCGGATTCCAGAACGTCGATGAAGTCGTACGATGGAAAGATCGGCATTGGCAGCGACTCACGGACCGCTTCGAGCGTATAGTCATCGAGAAAGACCCGATCCTCATTGATCGTTTCGGCGGGAATCAGCGCCATGTCGAGGTCGTGACGATCAGCGAGCGCCGTCAGAATGTCTCTTCCGATGAGTAGGCCAGCCGTAGTTATCGTCGGACCAAACAGAGAGCTCTCTGCGACGATAAGCTCGAATTCTGCACTGCTCGCTCGCGCCAGACGCTTTAGCAACGGCGCCATCAGAGGCGCCATTGCCAACCCGGTGACTACTCCGATTCTCTGTCCCTCGCGACGTGCAACACGATCCAACCCGTGAGCGACGCGCGTCCGCAGCGAAGCCACCGCGCCTACACCGTTCTCGATCTGCGCGAAATCGCCATAGTGCGCTGGCCCAGGTAGCTCGCGCTCGGCCAGAAGATAGAGCTCGTCGGATCCGAAAACCCAGGTCTCGCCGCGCTCGCGCATCCCGCGCGCACCCCAGCTCTCCACCTGGCTGAGGATTGCTCGCGCGGTGTCCCTATCCATTTTCCTGCCCGTGTAAAGGTGCGAGAACTGTGTGAGGCCGACAGGCACCACCGCCGCCGACAACACGGCTTTCTGCATGTTCCACAAGTCATTCAGCGATTCCTCCAGCACCAGCTCATCGTTCAAACCCGGAACGATGACCATCTGACAGTGGAATTGGATGCCGCCGGCGGCAAGACGAGAAAGTTGGGCTTTGATGTCGGGGACCCGCTGATTGTTGAGCAGAATCTTGCGGGCATCGTGGTTCGTCGCATGAACCGATACATACAACGGCGACAGTCGATACTCGAGAATGCGCTCGATATCGCGCTCCTTCACGTTGGAAAGCGTCGCGAAGTTTCCGTACGCGAACGACAGCCGATAGTCATCGTCGCGGATGTAAAGCGGCTTCCGCAGCCCCGCCGGCAGCCCTTCGATGAAGCAGAACTCGCATCGATTGGCGCAACGTCTCACGCTTGGCGGCTCGAGCGAGATACCGAGCGACTCACCGTCCAGGCGCTCGAGCTCGTAGATAACTTCCTGACCGTCGGGCTGGCGAGCCTCGATTGCCAGTTCTTCGTCAGCGGTCAGGAATTCCCAGTCGAGGAAGTCCGCGAGTGGTCGCCCGTTGACGGTGATGAGCTCAGTGCCCGGCTCAATTCCGAGCTCGTCAGCGATGCTGTTTCGTTCGATTCGGGAAACCTTGACCATAGCTAAAGTAATTTAGAGCTATAGAGAGCGAAGTCAAGGAACTACCGAAGTTTAGCTCTCCCGTTTCGTGCCGGTGCGATGCCGTTTTGGCTTAGACCGGAGATGTCGCAGCGAGGGAAGCCAGCAGCCTCCGAGCTCGCTCAGCATTGAAGCCTGGAAGCTTGGCGATCGCTTCCTCACCCGCGTCCCGAACGCCTTGCACGCTCCCGAATTCCTTGAGCAGCTGACGTCTCTTCACTGGCCCAATACCCGGGACCCTGAGGAGCTCTGAGGTCACCGTTCGCATGCTTCGACGCTTTCGGTTGTACGTCACCGCAAAGCGATGGGCCTCGTCGCGCGCCTGCTGCAAAAGCCTCAGCCCTGGCGAGCGTCGTGACAGCTTGAGCGGCTCCTCTCTGCCCCAGATGAAGACTTCCTCCTCGCGCTTTGCCAGGCTGATAAGCGGACGATCCGTCAAACCCACTTCGGCGAGAGCCGCATGCGCCGCCGAAAGCTGTCCCTTGCCGCCATCTATAACGATGAGGTCTGGCAGCGTTTTCTCATCCTTGATCCGCCGATCGAAATACCGTCTCACGATTTCCTGAATCGAGGCAAAATCGTCCGCCCCTTCGACTGACTTTACCTTGAATTTGCGGTACTCGCTCCTCTTGGGACGCCCGTTCTCGAACCAGACGCACGAGCCCACGGTGTCGGTGCCCTGTGTCGTGGAAATATCGAAGCAGACCAGGGATCGCGGCAGCCGCTGCAGCCCAAGCTCGCGACCCAGCTCGTAAACGGGATCTCCTGCGCGCTCCTCCGCCTCCATCGACGACAGTTTGAGCTCCTCGAGCAGGTGGCGTGCGTTCTGTTCCGCCAATGCAATCAACTCACGTCGCGGCCCGCGCTGGGGAATTTGAATTTTGCTATCGGGCAATGCCTGCTCGATGAGCTCCCGATCCGGAAAATCGAAAGGAAGCAGCACCTGTCGCGCCTTCTCCTGCATGCCGACGTAGCTTCCGGCAAGGAACATCGTCATCACGTCGGTATCGTCCTCCCCGTCGATATTGGTGAGGAAGCGCTGCTCGCGCGAGAGCAGCTTGCCGCTGCGAATTCTCAACACGGTCACGCAGGCATCGTCGCCGTCACGGGCGTAACCAATTACGTCGCGATCACCGCCCTCCACTTCCAGGACGACGGTCGGCTCCTCCATCCGCTCCAGGTGATGCAGCACATCGCGTAGCTCGGCAGCCCTCTCGAAATCCAGCTGCTCCGAGGCCAGATCCATGCGCTCTTTCACGCGTCGGAAGACTTCATCCGAGCGGCCGGAAAGGAACAAAACCACTTCATCGATCATGGCCCGATAATCCTGCTGCGACTGCGCCAGAATGCACGGTGCTTTGCAACGCTTGATGTAGTAGTCGAGACAGGGCCGCTCCGGCATCTCGGCCGGCATGTCGTAGTTGCAACTCCGCACGGTGAAAATCCTTTTCACCACATTGAGAGCTCGCCGCATTGCGCCGACATCGGTGTATGGGCCGAAGTAGCTCGCTCCGTCGTCCTCGAGTCGGCGAGTGACGAACACTCTTGGAAACGGCTCCTGCACCGTCACCTTGATGTACGGGTACGATTTGTCATCCCGCAGCGCGATGTTGAAGCGCGGGTGATACTCCTTGATCAGATTGGCCTCGAGTATCAGTGCGTGCGCCTCGCTGGGCACCACGATCGTCTCGAGGTCTCCAATGAGCCCGACCAGATGACGGGTCTTGACGCTCTCGAGCTGATCATTGGCGAAGTAGCTACGCACCCGGGAGCGCAAGCGCTTCGCCTTGCCTACATAGAGGGTAGTCCCGTCCCTGGCCTTCCAGAGATAGACACCAGGTCCCTCTGGAAGATGTGGGAGTTTTGTGGCAACGGCGTCGGGAACGGGCAGCATGTGTAATTATACCATGCGCGGAAAGTGGGGTTCACCTCGAGCGCCGTGCGACCTTCAGCGCTCGCGTTCCACGATCGATTAGGTGTTTTGCCTCGGGAATTCCAAACGCTGCCGTGAGGCCGAGGTACAGAACTGCATAGACTGCGAGGAGAACGAGCGCCGTCAGCTTCGTACGAATGATCGTTTCGTGCACTGAGAGAAACGGCGCGCCTCGATCTGCGATGAGCTTGTAGATCCAGGGAACTGCCGCCGCTGCAAGCGCGGCGACCCATAACCGTGCCGTTCGCGCCGGCACCAAACGAGTGCGTCCGATCCTCTTGTCCATCTCCCGGCGCAGCAGGTAGAACTCAACCCAACCCGCGATTCCCGCCGATGCCGTCAGGCCGGCAGCGCCGAGCTTGCGATCGAGACCGAGCAACCCTGGTAGCACGAGGGCAAACAAGTAGCCGAGCAGGGTCGTCAGCACCACACGCACCACGGCAAAGCGAAGTGGCGTTCGTGTGTCACGCATCGCGTAAAATGTCGACGAGTATAGCCGGCCCATGGTGGATGCGAGCAGTCCAACTGTCGATCCAATCAGTATCTGCCACACCCAGATAGTATTGCCGCGCTGAAATCGACCGCTCTCGAACAGCAGATGAACGATGAGGTCACCGAGTGCGAAGAGTGCCACGACACTTGGAACTATGAAAAACGCGATTCGGTCGAGTCCGTCGCTCAGCCGTCCGCGAAGGTAAGCACCGATTTCCGCCGTCGTGCCGACGGCGCGCGACATCGCCGGCAACTCCGCCGCCGAAATCGCCATCCCGAAAAGGCTGATCGGAAGCACGTAAATCGTCTGCGCGTACGTGAAAGACGAGACGGCTCCATTTCCGAGGTAGCTCGCGAGCCATGCATCGACGTACGCGCTGACCTGAACGACTCCCCTGCCAAAAAACGCGGGAACGAAATTTCGAAATACGTTGCGAACACTTTCCGCCGCGGCGGTGAGTCGCGGCCTGACCCCGCGCGCCAGAGCAATTACCTGCGGAAGCTGGATTCCGAACTGCAGCGCGCTTCCGACGACGGAGCCATAGGCGAGGTAGATCGCGAGCTGACTCTCGCTCCGCCCTTTGTGAAAAGCGATCAGCGTCACAACCATCGCCAGATTCCACACTACTGGCGCTGTGTACGACATAAAGAAGCGGCGGTGGCTGTTCAGCACTCCCAGGCACCAAGCAGAGAATACGAGAAGGCCAGCGCCGGGGAAAAGAATTCTCGTCAGGAGAACCGTCAGCTCGCGCTTCTCACCAGTGAAGCCATTGGCAATTACGGCGACTAACCACGGCGCTGTAATTACGCCTAGCGCCACGATGACCGACGTGATAAGCGCCAGCATTCCAACCACGGCGCCAGCCAGACGCGTCGCCTCGTTCTCCTCTCCCCTTCCCAGCAGCCCCGCGTACTCGGGGATGAACGAAGCGGATAACACACCTTCGCCGAAAAGGTTTTGCAGCAGGTTCGGGATTCTGAAGGCGGCGTTGAACGCGTCGGCCGCGATGCCCGCACCGAGGTAGCGGGCCATCATCGTCTGTCGTATCAGGCCTGCGAGGCGGCTGAGAAGAATTCCCGAGGCGACAAGAAATGCAGCACTCCTGGATCGCTCAATTGCTCCGCCAGCCGTCCGCGGAGTTGCTCTGCGCTCAACCGGGGGTGCCGCTTCGGTGACCTCGTCGGTTTCGGCCGGCAGCAGCTCCGGTAGCGCTGGATCCTTTACGTCCTCGTCTTCCGCCCTCGTCACGAACCTCCTCGCGCGGAAACGGCTCCTTCCAGACGCTGCGACGCCGCACTGCCATCAACCAGATGCATCGCGTGCTGTTTCGCATGGTCGAGCATCTCGTCTCGCAACGCGGTGCCGTAGCGGGCGAGGAGCGGCACAAAGTTAAGAGTCCGCTCTTGCGGTTTACCTAGGGGATATAGTGAGCCGCGCGCAGTCCCGATTTCCTGCATGACATCGGCGTGCTCTTTCTTCGCCGCGGCAATCAGGCGCCGCTCGAATCTGTCGAAGCGCCGCGTCAGGTTTGCGCGCAAACCACCCGTCAACGACGGACCCACAGGTGCGTCTTCTTCCGCGACTACCTTGCTCAGGTCGTCCAGACGCTCGTCGATCAAAACGCGCGTGGCGTTCAACTCCTCGAGGACGCGCTTCGGTAGTCGCGAACGTGCGATGCGAGCCTCGACTTCATGCGGCTCGCGAAAATCCTCTGGCAGTAAGTAAAGTTTCTCCAGAATCTTTTCAACGTGGGGCTCGATGATCATGCACGACCATCGTGGTACAATGGCAGGTCGGGCGACGCCAAGGGCTTCTGCGATAGGCGAGAGCTGGGCGAAGTACGCGATTTCCGCTGGGCCTCCGATATAGGCAGCAGTCGGCAGGATTGCGCGCTCGACGACTGGACGGAGTAGCACGTTGGGTCCTAGGTCCTCCGAGATCTTCTGCTTTCGTGCTGCCTTGATCGGAATCCGCTTGCGTGCGCCGGATGCCGTACTGAAAACGAGTGATAATCCGGGCACGTCCTGGACCTGCGGAGCGAACCCGGCTTTCTCAATCTCGCGATCCCGGGCTGCAATTTGCTTCGAGATCTCGTCAGCTTTCTCGAGAGCCGCGCTCAGCACAGGAGCGGCAGCTGCTCGCGTCGCTTGATGCGACGCGTCAATCACCGCGATGCCGAGCGGCGCAAGCAACCCACGAAGGAAAGAGACGTACGCCGATCCTATAGTCTGATCCCCGCTATAGAAGCGCTCGAGCAGATCGATGGGAATGCGATCTATCGTCGATCCGGCCGCTCGCGTCAGCGCGTCCAGTTGGGCGGAAACATCTCCGAGCGGCATTGAGGCCATTGGACGCCCAAGCGGCGCCGGATGATCGATGCGCAGCAGTTGCGCACCGCCCGGAACGGAAACGACGGTGGTGCTCGCTTCCTTGAAATCCGTATCATCCGTGGCCGCCCAGAAAACTGGCGCGACAGGAATGCCGGTTGATTCCTGGAGAGCGTCAGCGATGGCGAGCGCGCTCAAAGCCTTTGACAGAGTGTAGATCGGACCGCCGAAGAGCCCGGGTTGCTGACCGGTTGTAACAACCACTCCCCTGCCAGCGCTCGCCGCTTCCAGTCGTTCCCTGGCTTTTCCCGTCGCTTCGAACGCTGGCACAAGACGCGTGAGCCAATCATCTGCGAAGTCCGATCGGACTGTTTCGATCCGATCCCGCCATGACGCTGCGTCGGCCGGTACTCGCTCATACCAGCTTCCAGGCGTACTGCCGGAGATTGCCGCGACAGCGAGCTGATTGCCGGTGTGCGACTGAGTTACGACGCGAGGATTCATCGGCGGCTCGCGAACAGTATTACCCGCGGTGAGTCGTCCGACCAGTCGGCGCCGCTGTAGTCGCCGAACCGCTTCAACACCTCGAATCCTGCCGCCTTGAGCATCCATTCGAGATCCGTGGCGCTCAACAACCGTACGCGCTCGATGTACTCCCTGCCCGGCTCACGCAGGCGGATGGTCTTCTCGACGAACCTGTCGTCCCGAGTGATCGTACGCTTCTGTTCGATCGTGATCCCGTTCTCGACTCGCTCATCGTAAGGAACTAGGTCCTTGCGGACCTGACTGGCGTTCAGAAAGTCAATGACGAACGTCCCACCGCGACGCAGCGCGGCGCGTACGCAGCCGAGTACTCTCGCGTGCTCGCTATCGTCGTCGAAATAGCCGAAGCTGGTGAAGAGATTGACGACCAGGTCAAAGCTCTCGTCTGCGAACGGAAGCTCCCGCATGTCAGCGCGCACGTAAGGCGCATCCGGCGACTCCTTTATCGCAACGCGAAGCAGCGCCATCGAAAGATCGAGTCCGACCGTCCACCACCGCTCGAACAGCGGCTTGGTGTGGCGGCCTGCCCCGCAGCCGAGGTCAAGAACAGAATTGATCTGGCGGCCAGGCAAATTGGCGACGATCAGCTCTATCGCGTGCTCGGCTTCCTCTTCGTCGCGATGGTGATAAATGCGGAGATAATCCTCACCAAACCATTGCTCGAACCAGTCGGCTTCCTGCGAGCCTGCCCCCTGCATTCTCGGAGCATCGTCGCGAAGGAGCGTCATTTGTGGTATGGCTCGCCGCGCACAATGGTTCCCGCGCGGTAGATCTGCTCGACGAGGACGAGGCGCGCGATCTCGTGCGGCAGTGTCCATGGCGCCAGTGACAGCTTGAGCGTCGACCCCGTTCTCAAGCTGGCCGCCAGTCCAAAGGCTCCGCCGATGAGGAATGCGACATCGCGGTCCTGCTCACGGGCGGCTTGCAGAAAATCGGCAAACTGTGTCGAGCTGAAAGGCCTGCCATCGATCTCGCACGCGACCGTCTGCGCGCGCTCTGGGATTTTTTCACTGAGACGCAATCCTTCGCGCTCTTTCACCCTTTCGACCGATGCTCCAGTTGCCCGCTCTTCGCGAACTTCACGCACGTCGAGCGGCCAGTACCGCGCCGCTCGCTTCTCGTAATCCCGGATCGCTTCGCCCAACGCCCGATTGCGCGCCTTGCCCACGACCGCGACGACAAGTCGCATCTATGCGTAAATGCCGCGTAGTCTGTGAACGCTGGCGACTCTGCTGATCGAGAGCATGTAGGCGGCAGTGCGCATGTTGACGCGGCGCTGCCGGGAAAGATCGAGCACGTCGTGAAAGCTTCGCCGCATGATCGTCTCCAGGCGCTCGTTGACGAGATCCTCCGGCCAGAAGTATCCGCCGCGGTCCTGTACCCACTCGAAATAGGACACCGTGACGCCGCCAGCATTGGCGAGAATGTCGGGAATCACGAAGACGCCGTTCTCGTCGAGAATCGAATCCGCGGCGGCGGTTGTGGGTCCGTTTGCGCCTTCACAGATGATGCGCGCCTTGATATCGCCGGCGTTGCGTGTAGTGATGACGTTCTCGAGTGCCGCCGGGAGCAACACGTCGACATCCAGCGTCAGCAGATCCGCTCCCGATATTACCTCGGCTTTTGTATAGCCCTCGAGCGAGCGGTGTTTCTTCACATAAGCGATGGCGTCGTCGATATCGATGCCGCTCCCATTGTGCAGAGAAACGGATCGATCGCCAATTGCAACGATCCGACAGCCTTCACGGGTGAGTAGCTGTGCGGCGACGGAACCGACGTTGCCAAATCCCTGGATGGCAACGGAGGTTCCCTTCACCGGCATGCCGAGATGTTGCAACGCTTCTTTCGTTACGATCATGCATCCGCGCCCTGTCGCTTCGCGGCGTCCGAGAGAGCCGCCCAGTTCTACGGGCTTGCCGGTCACGACGGCGGTGGTCGTATGCCCCACATGCATGGAGTACGTGTCCATCACCCACGCCATCACCCTCTCATTGGTGTTGACATCCGGCGCGTCTCGTGAGTTTCTCGAGCTCCGCCGCGCTCATGGCAAGCGGATCGCACCTGACGCCGCCCTTTGCTCCACCGAACGGAATGTTGACCACGGCGCACTTCCAGGTCATCCACGCGGCGAGCGCCTTCACTTCTTCCAACGTCACCTGCATGTCGAATCGTATGCCGCCCTTTGCTGGTCCGCGCGATGTGTTGTACAGCACGCGATAGCCCTCGTACACATCGACCTGGCCGTTGTCCATCATCACTGGAATCGAGACGATGACCTGCTTCTCGGCTTGCCGAAGAACCTTGTACAGGCCCGGCTCGAGATCGAGGAGCTCCGCGGCCTTATCGAAGCGGGACATCATCGCCTCGAACGGATTCTCCTCGTCGAGGAAGCGGTCCTTGTCGGGTCTGACGAGTTTGTGGGCGGGAATTCGATAGTCTGTCGCCATTAGGTCGAATGTCAGCCGTGTGTCGGGAGATCCTTTTCAGGTTGCGGAGGCAATAATTCCTCGAGCAGACGGTCGATCTGCTCCTGACCATCCTCGATTCGCAAGCGCTGTGAAACATACCATAATGACCCCGCTTCGGCAGGCCACAGCGACTCGAGTTTCACGGCATCCTTCAGAGTGCAAACGACGAAGTCCGAATTATTTGCTTCCGCTGCCAGAGTGCGTGCTTCTGCTCGTGTAAAAGCATGATGGTCGGGAAAGCTGAATGGACGGACCACCGCCCCGAGCTCCGTCAGCTGCTTGAAGAAGGATTCCGGTTGCGCGACTGCCGCAATCGCCGTGAGATCCGCTCCCTGCAGCACGTGGAGCGGAAGGGACTGACCTGTAGCGGTGCTTTCTAGTTGACTCGGCGCGAGATGCGCAACGGAAACAGGCACGCGCGGCGCAACGTGCGCGAGCGCCCTTTTCACATCGGCGACGGCAGATTGGTCCGCTGTCTTTCGTGTGACGATGACGAGAGTCGCACGCCGAGCTGCCCGCAACGGCTCCCGCCAGGGCCCTGCCGGAAGAAGTCGAAGTCTGCCATTCCACGCATCGGCATTAACGAGTAGAACGTCCGCGTCCCGGCGAGCCCGGCGGTGCTGGAAGGCGTCGTCGAGGATGACGACATCGACACCCTGGGCGATCGCTTCACGAATTCCGCGAACGCGATCAGCCACAGCAATCACCGGAATTCCTGCGTTGAGTCTTTCGTGCACGACGATCTCGTCACCACCATAACCGCGCAGAACAATCGCGGGGGCGGCGCCTTTCTCCGAGAACCTGCGAGCGAACCACGCCGCAACTGGTGTCTTGCCCGTGCCGCCAACGGAAAGATTACCGATACTCAGCACGGGTACGGAGAATTCAGCCGCTCGAAAAATTTTCCAATCGTACAGCTTTCCTCTGGTGACAATTACCGCTGCGTAAATCGCTTCGGCCGGAGCGAGCAGCGCTCGGTACAAACGCGCGCGCTTTCCCCGGCCAATCCAGACAGCTTCCAGCGTCTTGCGCAGCTCAGGCACTTGCCATCCCGAGAGCTTCGCTCATCAGCTCTTCGAACCGGGACGCTTCTTCCGCCGCCGCCCGCGGACTGGTCGCCAATACCTTGGCGGGATTTCCGTACGCGATCGTTACCTGCGCAAACGGCTTCGGTATCAGGAAACGATCCCAGCTTTTCAGGCGCCAGGCGCGATCCGCGACGGCGACGACCGGCAGGATGAATGAGTCCGATCTCTGCGCCGCGACCAGCGCTCCCGGCGCAAACTTCGCAGCGGGTCCACGCGGTCCATCTGGCGTAATCGCCACCTCGCGTCCGGCCTGAAGCACTCGAACGATCGAGATGAGCGCACGACCGGCACCGCGCGTGGTCGAGCCGCGGATCAGTCCGAAACCGAGGGAGCTTGCCGCCCGTGCCACCACCTCACCATCGCGGTGCTCGCTGATCAGGACTACGACGCCCTGATCGCGGTGGTGCCAGAGCAGCGGCAGGAGGTGGCCATGCCACAGGGCAAAGATGAAGCTGCGCCCGCTGGTTCGGAGTTCTCGCAGTGCTTCAGCATTCAACACCCGAAACCGCCAGGTGCGCGCAAGCAGATTTAGGAAACCCCTGCCGAAAAGCAGCGCTATCCGTGATTGCCAGGGAAACGGCTCGTCGTCGGTACTCATCCCTGCGGACCTGCAAGCTCACTGGCCATTCGCGCGACACGATCGGCGGCGCCCGGTGAACCAAGCTTCGCGCGCACTTCGGCGAGGCCATCAAGCACTGCTTGCCGCTCCGGACTATTGACCGCCAGCAGCTGCGATATCGCGTCCGCCATTGTCAGCGGGACTATCTCGTCCTGTATGAATTCGCGCGCAACTTCTCTGCCTGCAACCACGTTGACAAGTCCGATGTTCGAGACTTTCACGAGTCTTCTGGCGAGCGCGAAAGAGATTCGTCCCGTGCGATAGGCGACGATGAGCGGGCAGTCGGCGATTGCGGCCTCGAGCGTGGTTGTTCCGCTCTTGCAGAGCGCCGCATCAGCCGCCCGCAGAACACTGAGCGATGCGGAGTGAACCAGACGAAACGGGCAACGGTCGGAGTCGAGGGCAACGGTTGGCGCTACGCTGACCAAGACCTGCAAACCGGAAACTCTGCGCTGCAGCTCTTTCGCGGTCGCCACGAAATCCTCGATGTGACGATCGATTTCCTGTTGGCGACTACCCGGGAACAGCGCCAGAACCGAACCGTTTTGCGAGAGGCCGAGCGCTTCGCGGGCTTCCAGCCTGGTGGGCATATTGACGGCGCGATCGAGCAGCGGATGGCCAACGAATGTCGCATCGATTCCATAACCACGCAGGAGCGGCTCCTCGAATGGCAGAATCACCGCGGCTTTGGTGATTAGCTGCGCGAGCTTCGGAATACGTCCGGCGCCCCACGCCCACACCTGCGGCGTCACGTAATAGAGCACGGGAACCCGGGCGCGCTTCGCCGTGGCCGCGACCTTCATGTTAAATCCGGGATAATCGATCAGTATGACCAGCGCGATCTCGTTCCGCTCCAGCATTTTGCGGATGGTGCGCAAAAGCACGAAGTG
>WNGI01000200.1_pt1 | contig 58277 bp, 46 predicted proteins | sample 5400621 | NCBI WGS metagenome assembly WNGI01 (sample SAMN13153374, study PRJNA577476) | soil metagenome | isolation source: 20 cm soil or saprolite under Garry oak tree replicate 1 | place: USA:California | collected 2016-06-15 | reverse complement strand
AACCCTCGACCTGACGGGGAGCGTACTGGCCGATGATCTCGATGAATTTCCCGTCGCGTGGACTCTGCGAATCGGCGATGAGAATGCGGTAGAACGGTGCATTTTTCCGCCCGACGCGGCGGAGACGAATCTTTACCATCTGTACTGCTCCCTGAAGGGTGTATGGAGGAACGCTCGTGGCGTCCGAATCCGGGCTCCTCGCGACACCGGTAAGTCCGGTGCGCACCCGGTACGACTGAGTTGGGCAATCTAATTGATCACGGGGGACGGGCACAGAGGCGGCGGAAATGCAACTGAACGGGTGCCAGACGTCAGCAGCATAGATGCCAGTTTTTGGTTCACGACGCCCGGACTTCACTAGGTGCCATTCAATGCACAAGCAGTTCCTGTCACGCCACAGGGATAAGTCTAGGCGTAGTGAACTGCGGAACTGCCACCTCTGCTACTGACCGCTGGCACCAGTTCAGTTGCAGTTCCGACGTCTGGCACCAGTTCAGTTGCAGTTCAACGCCCCCCGAACATTCCCGGCATGGAAGGCATCCCCATCCTTCCTCCCCCCGCCATCTTCTTCATCATCTTCTGCATCTCGCGGAATTGGTCGAGCAGGCGGTTCACATCGCTGATCGGCCGACCGGCACCTTTTGCGATACGCGCCCGTCTCGAGCCGTTGATCACACCGGGATTCTTGCGCTCCTCGGGGGTCATGGACAGCACGATCGCCTCGACGTGCCTCATGCGCTTGGGATCTGCCTTCATTTGCTTTAGCGCCTTGGTGTTCACGCCCGGCAGCATTTTCAGGATTCCCTCCAACGGTCCCATCTTCTCGATCTGGCGCATGCTGCTGAGGAAATCGTTCAGGTCCATTCCTTCCTTGCGGACTTTTTTCTCAAGTCGCTTAGTCTCGGCCTCATCGAACGACGCCTGCGCCTTCTCCACTAGGGTGACGATGTCGCCCTGTTGCAGGATGCGTCCCGCCATTCTCTCGGGATGAAACTCTTCCAGCGCATCGGATTTCTCGCCTACACCGATGTACTTGATGGGCTTTTTTGTCACGCCGTAGATCGAGAGCGCAGCTCCGCCCCTGGCATCGCCATCCATCTTGGTCAGCACTACACCAGAGATATCGAGCGCCTCGTCAAAGCCCTGCGCGATCTTCACAGCGTCCTGCCCGGTCATCCCGTCGGCGACGAGCAGAATCTCGGACGGACGAAGCGCTTCCTTGAGGCGCGAAAGTTCCTTCATCATCGCTTCGTCGATTTGCAGGCGGCCGGCGGTATCGATGATCACAACCCGATCACGCTCACGCAGGGCTTCGGCGACACCCGCGCGCGCGATCTTCACCACGTCGTTTGTGGTCCGGTCGACGTAAACGGGAATCGAGAGCTCGCGGCCCAGCGTCTCCAGCTGGTCGATCGCCGCGGGCCTGTAGACGTCGGCCGCCACCAGCCGTGTCGAACGTCCTTCGGCCTTTAGCTTTCTCGCGAGCTTGGCAGCAGTCGTTGTCTTACCCGATCCCTGGAGACCCACCATCATCACAACCGATGGAGGCACGGTGCCGAGCTTCAGTCCCTCGCGGCGCTCGCCCAGCATGGCAGTGAGCTCCTCGTGGACTATCTTGACTAGCTGCTGTCCCGGGGAGACCGTAGTGAGCGCGTTGACACCCGTCGCCTTCTTCTCGACCCGCTCGAGAAACTCTCGCGTCAGCTGAAAGTTGACGTCGGCCTCGAGCAGTACGCGGCGGACTTCGCGCAGGCCCTCCCTGATGTCGGCTTCGGTCAGAACACCGCGGCCACGCAGGCGGGCGAACGTAGCCTCGAGCTTTTCGCTCAGATCCTCGAACATAGCCTTTAAACTTAGGCGCCGTTAACTTCTGAAACAACTGAAGCATCACGCCGTTAGAGAGGGACTGGATGCCGCCCGCCCAGCGTAAAGACGACATACTCCACGCCGAAATACCATCGACGCTGCCCCTCATGGCGCTTCGATCCACGATTGTCTATCCCCTCGGCACGATCGCCGTGCAGATGGGTGCTCCCGAGAACCTCGCGCTGCTCAAGGCCAACGAACAGGCCGGCCTGATCGTGGGACTGGTCGTGGCGAGCGGTGACCACGACGATGTGCTGGACCCGGATCGGTTCGTCGGCAGGGTCGGCGTCGCGGCCCGCGTGCACGAGCGAATCAATCTGCCCGGCGAGACCGTACAAATCACGCTACAGGGCTTGCGTCGCCTGATCGTGGAAGGAGTGGTGCAGACCGACCCCTTCGCAATCGTCCGCGTCAAGCCGGCGAAAGAGATCGCGCCCGATTCGAACGAGGTTGACGACCTGATCAACCGCATCGTGGCCGGTGCAGAAACGCTGGCCGAGCTGATCGAGCGGATTCCGGACGAAGTGCCGGCAATCCTCAAGATGAACATCTCCGATCCGGGTCGCTTCGCCGATCTCGCCGCCACCAACTTGAACTTCAAGGTCTCGGACAAGGACGAGATACTGCAGCGCCTCAACATCGGGCAGCGACTGAAATTCCTGCTGGGAAGAGTGGAGCGGGAAGTGGGACGCGCGCGGGTGGCGGAGGATGTGAAACGGCAGACCGAGATCAAGATCGAGCAGCACCAGCGCGAGTTCTATCTGCGCCAGCAGCTGCGCGCGATTCAGTCCGAGCTCGGAGAAGGTGATCCGGGAGAAAAGGAAGCGATCGAAACGCTCAAGAAGCTGGAAGAAGCCAACCTCCCCGAGAAGGCGGCACAGGAGGGACGCCGCGAAATCGAGCGGATGCGGAATCTGTCACCCGCTTCGAGCGAGTATCAGGTGATTCGCACCTATCTGGACTGGATGCTCGCCCTTCCGTGGAACGTCAAATCGTCGAAGGACGAAGTCATCGAGCTCAAGAAGGTCGAAGAGCTGTTGGACAGCCGGCACTACGGGCTCAAGGAGGCGAAGGAGCGCATCACCGAATACCTGGCGGTGCGAAAGCTTCGTGGCGGCGATCCGCATGGTCCTATCCTTTGCTTCGTAGGGCCGCCCGGAACCGGCAAGACATCGCTGGGCGAAGCGATCGCGATGTCGATCACCCGCGCCTTCTACCGTATATCGGTCGGCGGGGTGCGCGATGAGGCCGAAGTCCGTGGCCATCGCCGCACCTACGTGGGCGCGATGCCGGGCCTTATCCTTCAGGCGCTGCGACGCGTGCAGGTGCGGGATGCAGTGCTGATGATCGACGAGATTGATAAAATGACATCGGGCGGTCCGTCGGGTGATCCTACCGCAGCGATGCTCGAAGTCCTCGATCCGTCGCAAAACTCGAATTTCGTCGATCACTATCTCAATCTGCCGTTCGACCTCTCGAGCATTCTTTTCATCTGCACGGCGAACAATCTCTTCGACATTCCCGCCCCGCTGCGCGACCGCATGGAAGTCATCCGTGTGCTCGGCTACACGGTGGAAGAAAAGGTCGAGATAGCGTGGCGCTACATGCTCCCGCGCCTGCTGGAGGAGCACGGCATCACCGACAAGGACATTCAGTTCACCGATGAAGTCCTCGGCTTCATCTCGAGTCGTTACTCGCGTGAAGCCGGTCTGCGCAACTTCGAGCGCAACATCGCGTCGCTGATGCGAAAACGCGCCCGCAAGAAGGCCGATGGCGAAGAAGGAGCGTGGATCGTCGACAATCCGATGGTTATCGAGATCCTGGGCAATCCCACCTACACTCTCGAGGACGCGGAGCAGGAGCCCGAGATCGGTGCGGTGACGGGAATGGCCTGGACTGCCACCGGCGGCGATTTGATGGTCATCGAAGCGCTCCGCATGCCGGGTACCGGGCGCCTGACCGTCACGGGACAACTCGGCGATGTGATGCGCGAATCAGTGGATGCAGCGTACTCCTACGTTCGATCGCGAGCGCACACGCTCGGTGTTCAGGATGTCGAGTTCAAGGAAGTCGACCTGCATGTGCACTTCCCCGCCGGCGCGATTCCAAAGGACGGGCCGAGCGCGGGCGCAGCGGTGACGCTCGCGATCGCGAGTGTGCTGAGCCGGCGCCCGGTTCGTCGCGACATCGCGCTCACAGGCGAGATGACGCTCCGGGGAAAGGTGCTGGAGATCGGCGGCGTAAAGGAGAAAGTCATGGCGGCGTACCGCGCGGGCTTGCGGCAGGTGCTATTGCCCAAGGCAAACGAGAAGGATTTGCGCGGAATTCCGGACGAGGTCGTGAACAGCATGACGTTCACCTTCGTCTCGACGATGGACGACATCATTCACCTCGCGCTTCTCCCCAAGCCGCCGGGAACCCTGGCTGACTCCGCCGAGCCGCACGGCGATGTCGAGGCCAAGAATGCGGTCGGTGATTCGACTACCGCGTCGATCAACCGGTCGGAGTCGGCAGGAGCATCACAGAGTAGGTGAATCTCGAGAATTCCTGGGTCCAGTTCGGCATCCACGTCTTCGTCGGAACAATGGCGGGAGGGCTGTCCGACACCGTGGCGGTGTGGATGCTCTTCAACCCGAAGCAAAAACGCTTCGGATTTCAGGGTGCGATCCCGAAGAACCAGGCGCGCCTGGCAAAGAGCCTCGGGCGAACCGTCGGCGAGCGACTGCTGACGCCAGGCGATCTACAGCGCGAGCTCGAGCGGCCCGAGCTGTTGACGGCGTTCCAATCGCGCCTCGAGGACGTCATCGCGACGATCCTCACCTCGCGGGACCCACTGATCGACAAGGTTCCCCCCGCGGTGGTGACGGCGCTGGAAGGCGCGATGACATCCTACCTGCCTGTGGCGATGACAAAGCTCGGCGCATTCCTTGGGCAGCCGACGACGCGCATCAAGCTACGCTCCGCCCTCCACGCAATGTTCAATCGCTTCGTAGACGACATGCGATTTCACGAGCGGATTTTCGCCAAGCTCATGATGACGGAGAAGAAGTTCGACACCGTGCTCGACGCGATCGAGAACGATGGAGTCGAGCAGGTCGTGGGCCTGCTCGAAGAGCCGGAGATCAGGGAAGAAATCTCGAGGGCGATCCACGACGCGATTCTCCATTATCTACAGCAGCCCATCTCGGATATCCTGGGCGACGTCGAAGCCAAGAGAGACCCCGAGGCGCCGAGGAGGCTTGCGGCGCAGTCTGCGCCCGTGATCTGGGAGTGGGTGCACGATCAGCTCCCGGAGCTGATCAAGAAGCTCGACGTCCAGGCGATGGTCGAGCGCAAAGTCATGGCGTTCAGCGTCGATCGCGTCGAAGAGATCCTGCGGAACGTGATTCAGAACGAGCTCAATCTGATCATCACCACCGGTTACGTACTCGGCGGGCTGATCGGAGTCTGCACCTTCGGCCTGCAGAAGCTGCTCGGCCTCTAGGCTACTCCTCCTTGAGCGTTACCTGCGCGGCGTTGATGATATTCGGGTTTGCTCCCGCGGGAACGTCAACGTAGATCACGACCGGACGACCCTGGATTTCCAGCGTCGAGACCTGAACCGTTCTTCCCGCGGCTGAATAATTCTTGACGAGATCGGTGGAGCCCTTCCCCGCCTTGGTCTTGTATCGCGCCTCGACAGCCTGTCCGGCGAGATGAAAAAACTCGCCTGCTTCCACCGGCGAATCCCAAACCGTGAGCCAGACGATCCCCTGACCCTGAGGAGTGTTAACGACCGCGTAGCGATCGCCGTCCCATCCTGTCGCTCCGCGCACAGCCTCGTTCTGGTCGTTCAGCTGCTGGAACAGGAAAAGCCGAGTCTCGAATTCCCCGAGGTCGTTGTCGTAGACCTTCGTCGCGTTAGAGAGTGTGCCAAGCGTGACGCGCGTCGGATTGTCGCGCTTCAGGAAGAACGCGGCGGGATGGATTATCTGCTCGGTGGATACCGGCATGTCCTTGTAAATGATCGAGCCCGGCTTCCGTTCCTTATAGTTGCGGTAGAACTCGGCGCCGCTCAAATAGGGGAAGATCAGTGTCTCCTGAATCACTTTCGGAGCCGCTGCAAAGATCGGCATCGACGCCTGGTTCTCGCGTATCATCTCCCTGATCCGGTCCCAGCCACCGGGAAGGTTGATCGCGATGTTGGTGCCCCCGAGCATAATCGAGATCTGCTCGTAGACAGCCTGCCCTTCGAAGACGGACTGAGCCGCCGACAGCCGGTCGTTGTCGTCCCGGATCTTCTGAACGGAATCCAGGCTGATGTACTGATCCTGCAGTGCGTGCACGAGCTCGTGCGTGATGGTCAACGCGGCCATGTCCTTCGCGGCGCTGTCGACGACGTAGAGTACTTTCGTGTGCGGGTCGTAGTAGCCGACGATCTGCTCCTCGAGCAGGCTGATGAGAAAGGCTTTCAGGTTGAGCGTGTCGGGAATCATGCCGAGCCGTTTGTACGCCGCCTCCTGGCCCGCAATGTCGTGCGCAGCCAGCGAGTCGGTCAATTGCTTCGTCACGAATTCGCGCACCTGGTCCTTCGAGCGCGTCTCGACTTTGGGTGGCGTCTTGTATTTGAGCCCCACCGCCTTCTCGATCATCGGCACCGCCTCGGCGACTTCCGCCGCGTACGGACCCTCGTATTTCGGTTTGTCTTTCGCACAGGCGCACACGAACATCAGCACGGCGCCGGTCAGAGAGAGGCTTCGCTCAAGCTGAACGCTCATTGCACGCAGATTAGAAAAGGACGAGCCGTCACGACCGTTTCACAGGCCGGATATCCGCAGATACCACGCGATGATCGCATCTCCGTGAACGAGGGCGATGAGCGCAGCGGGCGCAAGAAAGACGCCGAACGGAAGCTCACGCTTTCGCCATCCTCCGCCCACTTCGAGGGCGAGCTCGGTCTGCCCCTTGTCGTCGGCGAGTCCTCTGGCCGAGAGCGGGTAGACGATACCCAGCAAGACGATGGGAGCGAGCACGGCGGCTATGAAGATCGTGAGCAGTGAACGCACCGGCCCGACCGCCGCGCCCACGACCGCCATGAGTGTCACATCGCCAAACCCCATAGCGGGACGCTTCAACCAGACTTCACCGAGCCAGCCAACGATCGCGATCGCGCCGGCCCCGACGCACATTCCGAGAATCGCGTCCCACGGACCGGCAAACGGCTCCCACTCTCTGAGGTATAGCGCGATAAACGAGGTCAGGAGAATGAAAAACAGACCGAAAACGGTGAAACCGTCGGGGATTACAAAGTGCTTCGCGTCCGTTATCGCTATACCCAGGAGCACTGTGACAAAAACCGCTGCGCGAAAGGCGGTGAATGTCATTCCGAGGTGGCCATAGGCATCGAGCCAAATCAATCCCACCAACAGCTCGACGACCGGATACTGGATCGAGATGCGCTCGTGGCAATTGCTGCACTTTCCGCGAAGCATCAGCCAGCTCAGGATCGGGATGTTCTCGCTCGCCTTGATCTGATGGCCGCATTTGGGGCATCTCGACCTCGGCTTAACGACGGAGAGGCCTTCCGGCCAACGTCCGATGCAGACGTTGAGGAACGAGCCAATCGCAGCCCCGACCGCGAAGACGTAGATGCCTTCCAGAATTTCAATCATGACCGAAGCTCGTAGAGAATGATTCCCGTCGCAACCGCGACGTTGAGGGACTCGACATTGCGGGCAATCGGAAGCGATACTGTTCGTGCTGCTTTCGCGCGGATCGCCGGAGACAGACCGGATCCCTCGTTTCCAACGGCGATCGCGAGTCTCGGCGGAGCGCCTGTCCTTTCGAACGGACTACCGCTCGCGTCCGTCGCCCACAGGTTGATCTGCTTTCGCTCGAGAAAGCTCAAAAGATCATCAGTGCCCGCATGAAACGCCGGATGCTGAAACTGCGCGCCCATCGAGCTCCGAATGACCTTGGGATTCCACAGATCGACTGTGCCCGGAAGTGCGATCGTCGCCGTGGCCCCGAGTGCCGCCGCGGTACGGACGATGGTGCCGGCATTGCCGGGGTCCTGCACCCCATCAAGGACGATCAAGCGGCACACTCCGGCTACATCGAGTGTATCAAGTGAGCGTGCGGGAACTTCACCAATCGCGATGACACCCTGCGGCGACTCGGTTTCGGCGGCGGACCGGAAATCTTTTTCGGAGACCTCCGTTACCTCGATACCGGAGTCTTCGAGAGTCTTTCGCAAGGCCTGTCCTCGCGGAGCCTCAGCGAGCTGGGGAGCGACGAGCGCACCGCGAACCGTGAGGGGCGAGCGGAGCAGCTCCTCAACCGAGCGTACACCCTCGGCGAGAAAGAGCGAGTGCTTCTCGCGGGCCTTTCTGCGACCGAGATCGCGAGCTAGTGTAAGGAGTTTCACGTGTTGTTTTTGCGCGACTTAGCTGGAATAGGACTTGCCTCCGCGTCTCTTGTAATCCCATTGCTGGAGTGTCAATGAAGCGTATTCTCGTAGGTATTGCGATTGCCACCTCCCTGACTGCTTGCGCCATCTCGCAGCAGCAGGAGATCCAGATGGGACAGGAATATGCGCAACAGATCAACGCGCAACTACCGATCGTCCAGGATCCGGAGGTAAACCGCTACATCAACGTCCTCGGAGATTCCATTGCGCGGCTCACGAGCCGGCGTGATCTCGACTGGCAGTTCTTCGTTGTCGACTCCAAGGAAGTCAACGCCTTCGCGGTGCCCGGCGGCTTCATTTATGTGAATCGCGGCCTCATCGAGCGCGTCGACCAGATGGACGAGCTCGCCGGCGTTCTCGGTCACGAAATCGGGCATGTGGTGCGTCGTCACACAGTGAAGCAGATGGAGAAGCAGCAGGGAGCAAACATCGGCGTGACCCTGGCGTGCGTACTTACGGGCGTTTGCAACAACCAGGCTGCCGGTGCGGCTATCAACGTCCTTGGCGGCGCGGTGTTCGCCCGGTTCAGTCGACAGGACGAGGCCGAAGCGGATCAGGAAGGATTCAAGAACGTCGTGCGCGCCGGAGTCAGTCCGGTCGGAATGGTTACCATGTTCAACAAGCTGCTTGAGGAACGGAAAAGCCATCCGGGCGCCGTTGAGTCGATGTTCCTCACACACCCGCTCGAGGAGGACCGCATTCAAGCGGTTCAGACGCAGATCAATCAGCTGCCTCCCAGCACTCTCGCGTCGCTAGGCACCGATTCCCGCAACTTTCACGCGTTCAAGGCGAGGATCCTGTCGTTACCGCCCTCGCCGCCTCCGCGCCAGCTCCAGTAACCCGGTTCATTTACGAGTCGACGATGCGCCGTGATCCCTCGCGGCGCATCTTTGGTTTATGCGGATTGCGCTCACCATCGCAGGCTCCGACTCCGGCGGCGGCGCCGGAATCCAGGCGGATCTGAAGACATTTCAGAGATTCGGTGTCTTTGGGACGTCGGCGATCACCGCGATCACGGCGCAGAACACTCTAGAGGTCAGCAGGTGGGATGCGGTATCTCCCGAGCTCGTGCGCGCGCAGATAGATGCCCTCGCCGGGGATCTCTTCCCGAGCGCGTTCAAGACCGGCATGCTTGCCAACGCCGCAGTCGCATCGACGGTCGCCGCGGCGATTCGCGACCACTCGCTGCGCAACTACGTCCTCGATCCGGTGATGGTAGCGACTTCGGGCGATGTGCTGCTCGAGTCTGATGCCATCGAGGTGATCCGTCGCGAGCTCGTTCCGTCGGCGGCTCTCGTCACGCCCAATCTCCACGAAGCATCGATTCTGACCGGCGAGAAGATCGACGATGAAGATTCGATGGCGCACGCCGCGGAAGTCCTGGTGAACGACATGGGGGCCAGGGCTGTCCTCATCAAAGGCGGTCATCTCGATTCGGGCAACAGAGTTGTAGACATACTGTACGACGGGGATATCCGCACTTTTCGCCATCAGCGCCTGGACATCACCAGCACTCACGGGACCGGTTGCACTCTCTCGGCGGCAATCACGGCGCAGCTAGCGAAGGGAGAATCGCTTCACGCGGCTGTTCGTCGGGCTATCAACTACGTTCACAACGCCATCGCCAGCGCGCCGGGACTTGGGTCCGGTCACGGGCCGCTCAACCACCTCGCTGACGATAGCTGAGGACGTCAGCAGCCACTGACGACGCTTCTATCTGCCACCGACCACGCTTTTGTCTATCGTGGATAGTTGGGGCGCAGCAGAGCGGACAAGAAACTCCGTCACCAGCGACTCGAACGCTGCGCTGACGCGATTCGTGGTTTCCAGCACTTCTGCATGACTGAGGGCCGCGCCCGTGACTCCTGCAGCGGCGTTTGTAATGCAGCTGACTCCCGCTACGCGCATGCCCAGCGCCCTGGCCAGAATTACCTCCGGCACCGTCGACATTCCAACCGCGTCGGCGCCGAGGAGTCTCAACATCTTTACTTCGCTCGGCGTCTCGTACGACGGGCCCAGCAATCCCGCGTACACTCCTTCACGAAGCGTGATCCCCAGCTTTTCCGCCGTCGTGCGCAGCAGCCAGCGCAGGCCGGGGTTGTATGCGTCGGTCATATCGGGAAACCGAATTTCTCCTTTCTGCGCGTCTCCCACGAGAGGATTTGCTCCCATCAGATTGAGATGATCCGAGATCATCATCAGATCTCCAACCGCCAGCTTGGGTGAAATTCCGCCGGCCGCATTCGAGACAAAAAGATCGTACGCCCCGAGTGCGTGGAACACGCGGACCGGGAATGCCGCGAGCGCGGCGGAGTGCCCTTCATACATGTGAAATCGCCCACTCAGCGCGACAACTTCGCGCCCGCCCAGCGACCCGATGATGACAGCACCTTCGTGTCCCGCGACCGTCACGTCGGGGAAACCCGGAATATCGCGGAACGGAATGCGAACGGCGTCGCCAATGGATTTCGCCAGTCCACCCAATCCCGAGCCGAGGATGATCCCGGTTTTGGGATGTTGGGAATTGGCACGCTCGCGAATCGCCACGGCAGCCTTGATTGCCGCTTCGGTCGAGTATTGACTCTTCATTCTTCCGGTCCGATCAGCTGCTCGATCTTGTCCGATACTTCCTCGATCAGCGTGAGTCGCTCCTCCCATGGAAGAAATGCGCTTTCAAAACCATTGAGCGCAATCCCCGCCAGCTCTTCCACGGTCAGGTCGAGTTGCTCGGCCGCGTGCACGTATTCGTCCGTGAGCGTCGTCCCGCTCATGAGGCGGTTGTCGGTGTTGAGCGTCACGTTGAGTCCGCGGTCGAAGTATTCGCGGAAGGGATGCGTCGCGTACGAATCGGCGACGCGGGTTTGCACGTTGCTGGTGAGGCAGACCTCGAGTGCGATCCGCCGGTCATTGACGTACTGGGTGAGCTCCGGGTCCTCGATGAGCCGCGTTCCATGACCGATTCGGTTGGCGCCGCACACGTGCACGGCCTGCCGTATCGACTCGGCGCCGTCCCCTTCACCGGCGTGAACCGTGACGGCGAGATTATGCTCGCGTGCGTACCTGAATGCCTCGACGTGGCGCGCCGCCGGATTTCCTTTTTCCCCTCCGGCCAGATCGAATGCCACGACGCCTTCGTTGCTGAACTCGACAGCGAGCCTCGCCATTTCGAGTGAGCTTTCGGGCGGAAACTGGCGCAATCCGCATACGATAAACCGCGCCGTAATGTCGAAGTCCTTCTCCGCACGGCGAAGCCCACGCAGCGGCGCTTCTACGGCCTGCACGAGTGTGATTCCCTGAACGACGTTAAGGAGCGGTGCATTTCTCACCTCGATGTAGCGCACGCCGTCCTCGGCGGCATCCTCGACCAGTTCATAGGCGATGCGCTCGAGGGCTTCCTCGCTCTGCATGACGGAGATCGTCACGTCGAAGCGTCGCAGGTAATCCTCGAGGCTCTGGGCGTCATCCACTCTCATGAACTCCGCCAGCTCCTCCGGCGTGTGCCTCGGCATTTGAATCCGATGCTCCCGCGCCAGTTCCAGCAGCGTGGCGGCCCGGACCGAGCCGTCCAGATGGCAATGCAGCTCCGCCTTGGGAAGCTGGCGGAGCTTGTTCGAGAAAATCGAGAGTGGCATTACAATGGGTTGAAGTCCGGGTCGTCGGCGGCTGTCTGTCGAGCGCGAACGATGCGAAAAATCGAGCCGTTGTGCACGGGGGTGTTGTTGGAGGTGACGATGCCGCGGCTGTCCGTGATCATCCGTTCGCCGCTGCGCACCGCCGCGGCCTGTATTTCATCCCAGGCTTCTACCGCTTCTAGCGCGGTCACCGAAGCATCGACCTCGATCGCCCTGCCATTTATGTAGATGCGAACTTTCTCGCTCATGGCGAAACGGGAGCGATGCGCACTTCTGTCGGAGCGGTGATCGGGGCGGGCAGCGACTTGAGATAGTCGATGAGCGCGTCAAGATCCACGATGTTGAGCGGTTTCGAAGCAGTGGCGCGGCCGCCCGCGTTGTAGCCTTCACCGCCGGTTGCGAGGAAATCGTTCACGATCACGTTGTACGTCTTCGTATCGGAGAGCGGAGCTCCATCTGCCGTCGTCACGGAGACGATGCGCGACCCCTTGGGCCGGGCCGCATCGTACCTGATCGTCAGGCCGCTCACGTGATCGTCGATCGAACTCCTGCCGAGCATCGCCTCGATCAATCCCCGCAGCTGGGAACCGGTCATCGTGAGGGAGTACAGAGTGTTCCCGAACGGCTGGATCTCGAACAGCGATCCGTAAGTTGCCTCGCCCGCGCGGAGCTCCGTTCGAATTCCGCCATTGTTCATGATCGCGACGTCGCCCTTTGCGGCCCAGCGCTGGGCATCGGCGATGAGATTGCCAAGCGGATATTGGGAACCCTGACGTGCGAGCGTGACCGGCATGGTCGCGACGCGACGATTGACGAGCGACGCAACCCGCTCCACGGCTCGGCGAACGATTGAATCAATTGCGGGGACAGGCCTCATGGTATCGACTGCGAGCTCACGCACCTGATGCCGGATCGGAAGATTTGCATTTCTGCCGATCGGGAGATCGAGGACGTCGATGGCGCGTCCGCTCGAGCGGGCCTGCACGACAGGAATCCCTTTGACCTCGGTATTGACGAGCGTGTGGGTGTGTCCGCTCCCGATCGCGTCAACCTTTGTTGTGAGTCTTCGCGCGAGATCGATGATCTCTCCGCCGCACTCCGTCGCTCCGTCCCGGCCGCAGCTTGCTCCGGCGTGGGCGATCACCACTACGAAGTTCGCGCCGCGCTTTCTCAGCGCGGTTCCAATGCTGTCCACGATCGGCGCCGGATCGTCGAACCGCAGTCCCACGACGTTGGCGGCGCGCGTCGTCGTCGGAGTCGAGACGGTAGATACACCGATGATTCCGATTCGCGTAGCGCCGCGCTTCACAATCGTGTCATTGCGGATCCATCTCACGTCCCGGCCGTCGGTGTACCGAACGTTGGCGCCCAGGATTCCGAACTTCGCCTGCCGCATGCGGGCGCGAAGGGAGTCCGTTCCCCAGTCGAACTCATGGTTGCCGAGGGCGGCCGCAGCGTAGCCCATTCTATTGTAGTACTCCACGACGGGCCGGCCGTAGGAAAGATTGGACGCCGGGGTGCCCTGAAAGAGATCGCCGGCGTCGAGCAACAGGGTCTCGCAGCGCGGAGCGCATTCGGTGCGCGCGCGATCGATCGCGGCGGCAACGTAGGCGGCACCTCCGCGACGCACGCCGTTGGCATCCGGGCGCGGCTCCAGTGCGCCGTGGAAATCGTTAGTCGCAATGATCCTGAGGAAGCGCGTCCCGGCCGGAAATGGCGGCTGCCCCACGGGCAGGACCTGCGCTTGGGCGCTGGCCATCGCGCCAAGCCCAAGCAACGCGGACGTCAAATACCTCTTTCTCACTTGAAAATGCCTCTGCTCGGTTACGGATCAGACAAAACTAGCGGCATAGCTCATACAGCGAGAGTCGCGTCGAATCCGGTCATTGCGTATCGAACAACGCACCGGCTCGCCACGATCTTGTAACGGACGGGTCAAATCAGCTTTCGCTCTTTGGGGGTTCATGCTAGCTCTCCGCATTCCTAAAAAATGGGAGCAATCGTGCCGAAGAGACGTGGCAGCACCTCCCCCAGATGCTCGTGACACATCGTCGGTTGACGCGGAGAGCCGGGGCCCCACAACTTCAAGACGTGACTGAAACGAGCGCTGTTGCCGAGCGCGTACTGGTCGTCGATGATGAACCCGATATTGTAGCGCTGGTTGCCTATCACCTCGCCAAGTCCGGGTACACAGTATCAACGGCGACGAGCGGGCCCGAGGGCCTCGCCGTTGCTCGACGTGACAAGCCTTCCATCGTGGTTCTGGACCTGATGCTTCCCGGCCTGTCGGGACTGGAGGTCATGGAAGAACTGCGCGCCGACAGCGCCACCTCGAGCATCGCGGTCTTGATGTTGACCGCCAGGCGCGAGGAAAGCGATCGTATCAAGGGACTTAGCCTGGGCGCCGACGATTATCTCACCAAACCGTTCAGCCCCCAGGAACTCGTTCTTCGCGTCGGCGCAATTCTGCGGCGCGTGAAGGCGGGACGCGAGAAATCGGAAGACGTCAAGCAGATCGGGCCACTGCGAATCGACAGCACGCAGCACCGTGTGACCGTAGATGGCCGAGAAATCGAGCTGACGCCCACGGAGTTCAAGCTCCTTCTTCTGCTCGCGGAGCGGAAAGGTCGTGTGCAGCCGCGCAATCTTCTGCTCGAAATCGTTTGGGAGGCAGCGCCCGACATTCAGACCCGTACCGTCGACATGCACGTGCAGCGGCTGCGCGTAAAGCTCGGCGAGGCCGGTGATCTGATCGAGACCGTGCGTGGCTTCGGCTACCGCATCAGGAACGTAAGCGAACGATCGTGAAGCTCGCGCACCGGCTGCTCCTACAGTCGCTCGCGATCGTCGGCGTGATGGTGGTCTCGGTTGTCGTCATCATCGACAACCAGCTGTATTCGAGCATCACTGAGCAGGCAGTTCAGGATCTCGCCGGAGAGGCGAAATTCCTGGCAACGCAGTGGAAGTCAGGCGTCGATCCCGACTCGCTAGCAGATGAGGCCGGTGCCGCGATGGGACACCGGGTTACACTGATCGATTCCGCCGGACACGTTGTCGGTGACTCGGAATTCGACGGGCCGGCGCTCAAGGCCCTGGAAAATCACAGCAATCGCCCGGAAGTAATCGAAGCGCGAAGGAACGGAGTCGGATCCATTCGGCGCATGAGCCCGTCCACCGGCGAGGAGCAGCTCTATGTCGCCGTCAACGCGCCGCGCGGGATCGCCCGTGTCTCCGTGACGACGAGAGCCGTCGAGGAAATCTTCGCTCGAGCCCGCAGCGGCGTTCTCGTGGCAGGGCTGATCTCCTTCCTGCTTGCCGCGATTCTCGCCGTGCTGTTCTCCCGCGCCGTTTCAAGGCCGATCACCGACCTGAGAGATGTCGCGCGCGCGCTCGCCGCAGGCGAGCGGAAGCGATACCCTGCGCTCGCCGCACCGGGCGAGGTTGGAGATCTCGCCGACGCGGTCCACCGCCTGGCAGAGCAACTGGAAGCGCGGATCTCGGCGTTGGCGGCGGAGCAATCCATACTCTCTGCTCTCGTCGAAACGCTGAACGAAGGCGTGATGGCGATTTCTCCATCGCACGAAGTCGTCCGCATCAACGACACCGGGCGTCGACTGCTTTCAATCCGCCGCCCGATCCCATTCGGCATCGACTTTCTACCGCGCGATGCAACGTTGCGAAGCGCGATATCGCTCGCCCTGAGCGGAACCGAGACCGAGCCCGAAGAGGTAGTCATCGGCGAGATGACACTATCTTTGACCGCACGGCCGCTCCCCAGCGGCGGCGCAGTCATTGCCCTTTTCGACCTCACGCCGATTCGGAGACTCGAGGCTGTGCGCCGCGATTTCGTCGCCAACGTGTCTCACGAGCTGCGTACGCCCCTCACGATCATTGGTGGCTTCGCAGAGACGCTGCAGGATCGGGACGTGCCGCCGGCTATGCGCGCCGAATTTGCAAAAACGATTTTCAGCAACGCTCAGCGCATGCAGCGGATCGTCGACGAGCTGCTGGACCTTTCGCGCATCGAGACCGGGCACTGGAAGCCGCGGCCGCAGCTGATACGCGTTGCTGACGTCGCCTCCGAGGTTTTCGGTCGAGTCGGGGCGAGCGCCAAGGGGAAAGGCATCGCACTCGACATCGCGATCGAGCCGGGAGCTGAAACGATTTACGCAGATCGAACCGCTCTCGAGCAAATCCTCCTCAACCTGGTCGAAAATGCCATCCGTCACACGGGCGAAAGCGGGCGAATCACGATCCGCACGACGCGCGATGGCGATGGAGTTTCCCTCGCTGTCGGCGACACGGGCAGCGGTATACCGCCCGAGCACCTCCCACGAATCTTCGAGCGATTCTATCGCGCCGACAGCGGCCGGTCGCGCGACGCCGGCGGCACTGGACTTGGGCTCGCAATCGTGAGGCATCTCGTTGAGGCGCATGGAGGTACCGTGAGAGCAGAGAGCACCGTCGGTGTCGGTACGACGGTCAGTGTCTTCTTTCCCGGCACACCTGTCACGGCTCAGTCGTGACAAAGCCTTTACGTTCCATGTGACTGTCCGTGACGTGCCTGAGAGAGCTTGTAGCGCGACAAACTACCTCTCTCGGAGCCAAAGTGATCAAAACCGTTCGCAGCATCGCTGTCGCACTTGCAACAGGTGCGCTGTTCTCAGTTGTTGCGGCTGCACAATCAGTGGATCTCACCGGAGCGGGCGCGACGTTCCCGTATCCCATTTATTCGAAGTGGTTCTCAGACTACGCCAAGAGCACGGGCGTCAAGATCAACTATCAGTCGATCGGCTCTGGAGGCGGCATCAGACAGCTTTCTGAACAGACCGTCGATTTCGGAGCGTCCGACGGCCCGATGAGCGACCAGGAGCTCGCCAACGCCAAGGGCGGACCGGTTCTTCATTTCCCGACCGTGATGGGCGCGGTCGTCATTACTTACAACGTTCCCGGTCTCACGCGCCCGCTCAATCTGACCGGCGATGCGATCGCGGACATTTTTGCCGGGAAGATCACCAAGTGGAATGATGCGCAGATTGTCGCACAGAACCGCGGGGTGGCTCTTCCCAATTCTGACATTCTGGTCGTCCACCGCTCGGATGGCAGCGGCACCACCTACATCTTCAGCGATTACCTGACTTCGGTGAGTCCGTCCTGGTCGAGCACACTCGGCAAGGGCAAGGAGATCAAGTGGCCCGTTGGTCTTGGTGGAAAGGGCAACGAAGGTGTCGCGGGACAGGTGAAACAGACGCCCAGCTCGATTGGTTACGTCGAGCTGGCTTATGCAAAGCAGAACAATCTTCCCTTCGCGAATATCCGAAATGCCGCTGGACGTTTCATCGCGCCGTCGATCGCGTCGGTGACCGCCGCGGCCGCGAGCATGAAGCTCCCCAAGAACACCGACTACCGCGTCTCCATCGCAAACGCGCCAGGCAAGGATTCGTATCCGATCTCGTCCATGACCTGGATTCTCGTATACCAGAATCAGCCTGACCGCGTCAAAGGCGCAAAGCTCCTGAATTTCCTGCGCTGGGCATACAAGGACGGGGAGAAGACAGTAGCATCGCTGGATTACGCCCCGCTTCCTGCTCCAATGGTCGCGCAGCTTCAGAACAGACTGAAGACGATCCGTATCGCTGACTCCCGCGTCGGAGACGCTCGATGAAGAAAATCACGATCCTCGCGCTCGGACTGCTGGCTCTGCCGCTGGCGATTTCTGCCCAGCAGCCGACTGACACGACCAGGCCTGCTCCCCCACCACCCGCGCCTCAGCCAGCTCCGCCCCCACCGGCGCCTCAACCCGCTACTGTCTCGATTCCGGTCGATTTCTCCGGAGTGCTGTACGCCAACTTCCAGTATCGTGGCGACAAGGGACCAGCTTCCAATATCGTGGCGACAAGGGACCAGCAAAGGCATCCAACAAGTTCGACCTGGAGCGAGCCTACCTTACCTTCAGGATGCCGGCCGGTGACCGCGCGAGCATTCGTATCACTGCCGACGTGTTCCAGCAGACCACGACGCCGAACGACAATTTCTACCGAGGTTGGGTAGTCCGCGCGAAGTACGCTTACCTCCAGTACGACCTGATCAAAAGCGCCAGCTGGAACGCGAACATTCGCGGTGGTTTGCTTCACAACGTAGTGATCGATCACGCCGAACAGTTTTGGCCGCGCTGGGTTTCTCAAACGCCGGTAGAGCGCGCGGGGTTCTTCTCGTCCTCGGACGCCGGCGTGGCGACTCTGTGGACCCTGCCCAACAAGTTCGGCGAGTTCTACGCGACGATCGTGAACGGGCCCGGCTACACTTCGCGTGAGACCGACCGGTTCAAGGACTATGCGGCGAGGCTCTCCATCACGCCGCTCTCAGCGTCGAGCAACAAGGTGATCAAGACGTTGGCGTTGACGGGCTGGGCGTACCAGGGCGCAGTAGCCAGCAGCTTTGTCGCTGGCGGCGCTGGGCAAGTCGGCCCGGTTGGGTCGTCACTGCCGCGGACGAGATGGGGCGTATTTGCTGGCCTCCGCGACCCGCGCCTCACCGCGGGCGCCGAGTTTGACACCCGCAAGGATGCGAAAGAAACGGGAGCCAACACGGTCGCGGCGCCGCGGGTCGAGGTCGACAGCACGGGGCGATTAATCGCCGGATTCGTGACGATGAAGCCGTTCCAGTTGCTGAACGATCAGTCCACGTTCCCGTTGGGTCTCATCGCCCGCTGGGACCGTTCCAAGCCGAACACTTCGACGGACGCGTACATCAACACCGTTATCGGGGGTCTGACCTGGGACCTCAACAAGAAGTCGGCGATATCGCTGGATTATCAGGAACAGACTCCACACTCGGGAGCGATTGCCGCGGCAACCAAGACCTACTTCCTGCACCTGGTGGCGAACTTCTAGCGGCAGCTTATAGGCGTTCGGAGTGCCCTCGGGGCGGTTGTGACAATGTCGTTACCTGACCTTTGTCGTGACCCTTCGGGGGCGCTCCTATTTTTAGGTCACCGGGGTCCCTCGAAAACAAAAAAAAAAGCCGTTCAATGAGAGCTATGAATCTCGGCGTCCTCATGTTGTTGGCCGTCGCATGCGCGAAGGGAGACGGAAGTAACTCCAGCACGGCTTCTTCGACGGCCTCTGCTGGTGGAGGTGCAGACCTCACCGGAGCGGGAGCCACCTTCCCCTATCCGATCTATTCCAAGTGGTTCTCCGATTACGCGAACGCCACCGGCATAAAGATCAACTATCAGTCGATCGGATCCGGCGGCGGAGTTCGGCAGATATCGGAGCAGACGGTCGACTTCGGAGCTTCAGATGGTCCGATGAGCGATGAGGAGCTGGCGAAGGCCAAGGGCGGCCCGATACTTCACATTCCGACGGTGCTCGGAGCAGACGTAATCACATACAACGTTCCGGGAGTAACCGCAGTTCTGAAGCTGACTCCCAGTGTGATCGCGGATATCTTCATGGGCCGCATCAAAAAGTGGAATGACACCAGGCTCGCGTCGCTGAATCCCGGTGTTTCGCTTCCCAATCAGGACATCCTGGTTGTCCACCGGTCGGATGGTAGCGGAACGACGTACATCTTCACCGACTACCTCGACAAAGTCAGTCCTGCCTGGCACTCCAGTGTAGGAAAAGGTAAGGAGGTCAAATGGCCTGTGGGTCTCGGCGGCAAGGGTAACGAAGGTGTTTCCGGTCAGGTGAAGCAAACGCCGGGCGCGGTCGGCTACGTCGAGTTAGCGTACGCGAAACAGAACAACCTTCCTGCCGCCCTCGTTCGAAACAAAGCGGGGCAGTATGTGGCGGCGTCCGTTCCAGCGGTCACTGCTGCAGCGGCTGGCGTCGCACAGTCACTTCCGGCCAATACGGATTACCGCATTTCGATCGTCGATGCCCCGGGTGCACAATCCTATCCAATTTCATCTTTCACCTGGCTTCTGGTCTACCAACATCAGAAGGACGCGGTGAAAGGAAAGAAACTGGTCGACTTCCTCAACTGGGCCATGACCGAGGGAGAGAAGAGCGCCCCAACGCTTGATTACGCGCCGCTGCCCACTGAGATGGTGACAACCGTGAGAGCCAAGATCGCCACGATCGATCTCGCTGGAGCGAAGTGACCTCTCTTCCGGCTGAGTGGCTGGAAAAAGAGAAGGACCGCCGCATCCTCCGAGTGGAAGGATCGGCGGTCAGCGACAGGATTTACGAGGTTCTCACCGCGGCGTGCGCGTTCGTAGTGCCGGCGTTGGTCGTCGCGATCGCGATCGCGATTTTCGCGGCGGCGTGGCCCGCTTTCTCCAAGCTGGGGCTATCGATAGTCACGACGAGTGACTGGGACGTAAGGGCAGGCCACTTCGGCGCCGCGCCGGCGCTGTACGGGACGCTCGTCTCCTCCGCCGTCGCCTTGATCATAGCAACGCCGCTGGCGATCGGCGTGGCGATATTCCTGTCCGAATTCTCGCCGACATGGCTGCGCCAGCCAGTGGGTTTCCTCGTCGACCTGCTGGCGGCCATTCCCAGCGTTGTGTACGGCTTGTGGGGGATCTTCGTTCTCATTCCGCTCCTGCGCGAACGCGTAATGCCGTTTCTCCGCGACACGCTTCACCTGGGGGCAACACCGTTCTTCCGCGGACCCGCTTACGGGCCAAGCATGTTGGCGGCGGGAGTGATACTGGCGATCATGGCGCTTCCGTACATTTCCTCGGTATCGCGCGAAGTGCTGATGGCGGTGCCGCGATCACAGCGCGAGGCCGCGCTCGCGCTCGGAGCCACGCGATGGGAGATGATCCGGGATGCAGTCATCCCGTTCGCCAAATCCGGAATCATTGGCGGAATCATGCTGGGGCTGGGGCGCGCGCTGGGTGAAACGATGGCCGTGACCCTGGTGATAGGGAATCGCCTCGAGATTTCCCCGTCTTTGTTCGCACCGGGTTATACAATGGCGTCGTTGATCGCCAACGAGTTCAGCGAGGCGACGAGCGATTTGCATCTTTCCGCGCTCATGGCGGTGGGGGCAATTCTATTTGTCATCACGCTGATCGTAAACGCCATTGCCCGGTGGCTCGTCTGGAGCGTCTCGAGGGGTCAGGCGAAGTGAGCACCGCGCGCGGTCGTCATGTCGTTAGCGGCGCGATGATCGGCCTCACTTATCTTGCCGCGCTCCTCGCTACACTTCCCCTGATTCTGATATTGGGGCACATCGTCGCCAAGGGGGCTTCATCACTGTCTCTCGCATTCTTCACGCACATGCCGAAGCCCGTTGGCGAGGTCGGAGGCGGAATGGCGAACGCGATCGTCGGCACACTCATTCTCATTGGAGTAGCCAGCCTGATCGGATTGCCGATAGGAATCGGTGCTGGTCTCTACCTCGCTGAAAAGCGAGGCACGCTGTTCGCAAACACCGTTCGCTTTCTTGCGGACGTCCTCAATGGACTTCCGTCGATTGTGATTGGAATCTTTGCCTGGGAGCTCCTCGTGAGGCGAACCGGTTTCTCGGCGTTCGCTGGAGGCGTGGCGCTCGGGTCGATGATGATTCCCCTCGTGACTCGAACAACGGAGGAAATGCTACTCGTTGTGCCGACCTCCTTGCGAGAGGCTGCATTGGCTTTGGGTTATGCCAGGTGGCGGACGTCAATCTCGATTGTTCTCCGTACAGCCATGGCTGGCATCGCGACGGGCGTTCTGGTGGCCGTGGCAAGGATTGCCGGCGAGACCGCTCCCTTGCTCTTCACCGCACTCGGGAATCAGTTCTGGTCAACCTCGTTGCATCAGCCGATAGCCGCGATCCCGCTCCAGATTTTCGCTTACTCCCTGAGCGCCTATGACGAGTGGCACCGCCTGGCATGGGCCGGGGCTCTGGTATTAATCACGATGGTACTGATCATCAGCATTGCGGCTCGCTTCGTAACGAGGTCCAGGTTCGGTGCTCCAGTCGACTGAAGTGTTTCGCGAGAAACCCCCACGGCCCGTGACCCCCGTGGTGCAGCTGCGCGCACCGGAGACAATCGCTTCGCCGGACGCGACAAAGCCGTGCATCGTCGCGAATCATCTCTCGGCGTTCTTTGGCGACAATGCCGCCGTCAAGGATGTATCCATCTCGATTCCTCAGAACGCGGTTACCGCGATCATCGGTCCTTCGGGATGCGGCAAGTCTACGCTGCTGCGCTGCTTCAACAGGATGCACGAGACCGTTCCGCTCGCGCGTGTCGAGGGCTCGGTAGCAATTCTCGGCAGCTCGATCTATGGAGAGGGCACGAGCCCAATTGCCGTTCGTCGTCACGTGGGAATGGTGTTCCAGAGGCCGACCCCGTTCCCCACGATGTCGATCCGCGCAAACGTGGCGGCGGGCCTGCGTGTCGATGCGAAGAGTCACGCGGCACGCGGCGAGACCGGCGAGATCGTCGAAGAAGCGCTTCAGCGCGCGGGACTTTGGGCCGAGGTCAAGGACCAGCTCGATGAGAGCGCGATGGCGCTCTCCGGAGGACAGCAGCAGCGGCTCTGTATTGCGCGCGCCCTGGCCACGAGACCGCGAGTCATTCTGCTCGACGAGCCAACGGCGTCCCTCGATCCGCTTAGCACTCAAAAGGTCGAGGAGCTCGTGTACGAGCTGCGAAAGAGCGTCACCGTCGTGATCGTCACACACAACATGCAGCAGGCCGCGCGCGTTTCAGACGGCACCGCATTCCTTCTCATGGGTGAGCTGATCGAGTTTGCTTCCACACGGCAGCTGTTCACAGCGCCCCGCGATCCGCGTACGGAGTCCTACATCACGGGACGGTTCGGATGACGGCGGCCGCGCCAGTTTCGACTCCGGCCGCCTCCGCCGATGCCGTTGGCACCATCGAGGCCCGCGACTTTTCGTTCTGGTATGGGAAGAAGCAGGCCCTCAGAAACATCTCGATGGCGGTGCGCCCGCGATCTGTAACGGCGCTCATCGGCCCGTCGGGTTGCGGCAAATCGACATTCCTGAGATCAGTCAACAGGCTCAACGATCTCATTCCCGGCATACGCCACGAGGGCGATCTCTGCCTGGACGGCAACAGCGTCTACGACCAGTCGTTGGATATTGTCGCTCTCCGGCAGCGAGTGGGGATGGTGTTCCAGCGCTGGAATCCCTTCCCAAAGTCCATCTACGAGAACGTCGCCTATGGTCCGCGCATCAACGGCATCGGGGACACGGGATCGCTTGATGAGATCGTCGAACGCTCGCTCAGACGCGCATCGATTTGGGACGAAGTCAAGGACAGGCTCCGCACGTCGGCGCTCGGACTCTCCGGCGGACAGCAGCAGCGGGTGTGCATCGCGCGAGCCCTGGCCAACCAGCCCGAAGTGCTCCTCCTCGACGAGCCAGCGAGCGCGCTCGATCCAAGCTCCACTCAGCGAATCGAGGAGCTCGTATACGAGCTGAAACGGGAGTTGACGATTATCATCGTGACGCACAATCTGCAGCAGGCTGCAAGGGCGTCAGAATACACCGCGTTCTTTTTTACCGGCGAGCTCGTCGAGTTCGGTCCGACCGAGCAGATCTTCACGAGCCCGCGAGAGGAACGCACCGAAGCATACATCACTGGGAGATTTGGATGACAGCGGACTCGAACGCCGCAGGATTCAGACATTTTCACGATCAGCTTTCTTCCCTAAAGGAGACGCTGCTCAGCATGTCTTCGAAGGCCGAGGAGCGCACTGACATCGCCGTTGAAGCTCTAATGAACCGCGACCGGGAGAAGGCAAAGCTGGTGATCGATGGTGACCCGGAGCTGAATCGCCTCGAGATCGAAGTGGAGCAGGCGGCGGTCGAGCTTCTCGCTTTGCAGCAGCCGATGGCGCGCGACCTCCGATTCATCATCGGCGCAATCAAGGTGTCGAACGACTTGGAGCGGGTGGGCGATCACGCCGTCAACATCGCGGAATCTGCCCTTCGCCTCGCCGATAAGCCGAAGGTCAGTATCCGCATTCCCGAGATCGAGGTCATGGCGCGGAGAGCACGCAAGATGCTTAGCGAATCGCTCGACGCATTCATTCGCGCCGACGGAGCGCTCGGCCGCCAGGTGTGCAGGGACGACGACGTGGTCGACTCGCTGCACGATTCCGTTTTTCGCGTGCTGCTCACTCACATGATGGCCGACCCGAAGACCATCACGCCGTCGCTCGAGCTCCTACTGGTGGGCAGGAATCTGGAGAGAATTGCCGACCTGGCGACGAACATCGGCGAAGACGCGGTCTACCTCGCGGAGGGGAAGCAGATCAAGCACCACCACGAGGAAGATCACCTCAACGAAGGCCGCCTGCAGCCAGCGCCCAGTAGCTGAGTGCGGCGACAGTCGCTGACGCCGGGATTGTGATGATCCACGCCCAAACGATTCTTTGGGCAATTCCCCACCGCACGGCGGAGAAGCGGTAGGTCGCACCGGCGCCTATGATTGAACCCGCGATCGTATGCGTTGTGCTCACCGGGATTCCGTAGTGCGTCGCGATGCTGATCGCGAGCGCCCCTCCGGTTTCCGCCGCGAACCCGCTCACGGGCCGTAGTCGCGTAATGCGCGAGCCCATCGTGTGCACGATTCTCCACCCGCCGGACAAGGTGCCGAGCGAGATCGCGGTGTACGCTCCCATCTTCACCCAAAGCGGAATTCCCTCGTCCGCTACGTAGAGATGGTGGAGGAATCCCGTCTGCGTCGCGGTCAGCGGTTTCACCGCCACGAGAAGGCCGACAATGATTCCCATCGTCTTCTGAGCGTCGTTCGCGCCATGCGCATGTGACAGCAGTGCGGAGCTGGCGAGCTGCATGGTTCGAAAGAACCGATCCACTCGCGCCGGACCCATGTTCTGGAAGGTCCAATACACCGCGACCATGAGAATGAAGCCGGCCAGCCCCCCCACGAGTGGCGAGATGACGATGAAGGACAACGTCTGGATCCACTTCGTGCCCCATGTGATCGCACTCCATCCAGCTTTCGCCACTCCGGCGCCGGCGTAACCGCCGATGAGAGCATGCGAGGAGCTCGATGGAATCCCGTAAAACCAGGTGATGAGATTCCAGGCAATCGCACCGAGCAGCCCGGCCAGAATCACATTGGGCGTCACGATATCCGTCCGGATGATTCCCTTCTGGATTGCCTTGGCAACGAGCTCACCGGCGGTGAATGCAGCCGTGAAATTGAAGAAGGCTGCCCAGACCACCGCCGCCAACGGGCTGAGAACGCGTGTCCCGACGATCGTCGCGATGGAATTCGCCGAGTCGTGAAAGCCGTTTATGAAATCGAATATAAAGGCGATCAGAACGATCGCGGCAACGTAGTAGATCACTACGCGTTCTTCAGCGCGATGCTTTGCAGCACGTTGCCCACATCCTCACATTGGTCGAGCGCATCTTCGAGCTTGTCGTAGAGGTCTTTCCACTTGATGACCTCGAGCGCGTCGCCTCCCTCGGCGAAGAGTTTCCCCATCGCTTCGTGATAGACAGCGTCCCCCTCCTCCTCGAGCGTCTTGAGCTTCTCGCTGATGGCGAAGACCTGCTTCACGTTCTTCATCTCGCGAACCCCTTCTTCCACCGCGCGGCTCGCGCGCGCCAACACCTCCGCCAGAACGACCGCCGCGGGGCGGGCGCGCAATACCCGGAAAATCTGGGCCCGGCGCGCCGTACCATCGATCAGATCGATCACGTCATCCAGCTCTGATGCGAGCGCATGGATGTCCTCGCGGTCGAACGGTGTGACGAAGGTCCGATCGATACGATCGATGATGTCGTGGGTCAGATTGTCGGCTTCGTGTTCCAGTCCTTTGATCGCCGTGACTTTGGCATCAAGATGGGTCGGATCCTGAAACATCTCCTGCAGAATGGTCGCCGAGGCGGTCAGCCGGTTGGCCAGCTCGGTGAACATATCGTAGAACTTTTCGTCCCGGGGAAGAATCCGCAAAGCACCATCTCCATGAAAGTCCAGAACACGCGAGACTCCTTCAAACCCGCCTCGGCGAGGAATCTAGCCCGCCTCGGACTTTCGAGCTACAAATCAGCCCGAAACGCGTGGTACTGAGCGCCGAATCACCAGTCTTCGGTTCTCGAAGAGCTTCACGAGCAGGACTCCCGTCAAAAAACCACCGACATGAGCCCACACTGCGACGCCACCCGACAGGTCGGCGCCATTCGTCAGCTCCGGCAATGCTGCGACGAGCTGCCAGAAGAACCACCAGATGAGGACCATCCAGGCGGGAATCGGGATCACCTTGAAGAAGATGATGAAGAAGAAGAGCATCCTGACGCGGACTCTCGGATAGAGCACGAGATAAGCGCCCAGAATTCCTGAGATGGCTCCCGATGCGCCAACGGTAGGAAGCGGGGACGCTGGCTGGGCGAGGATATGCGCCACTGCTGCAGCCAGGCCGCACACGAGGTAGAACACCAGGAAGCGAAAGTGACCCAGACTGTCTTCGATGTTGTTCCCGAAGACCCAGAAGAAAAGCGCATTGCCGAGAATGTGGCCCCAGCCCCCGTGCAGAAACATGGAGATGAAGGGCGTAAGAATGTTGATGGGGTCGTTGTCGATGATGCACGCAACTCCGCGCCCGAGGGGCACCGCCTCACCCAGCGGGGCCAGGTGCGTGATCTCTCCCGGAACCATGCCGAGGTTGCATACGCTGGCCGCGAGTGCCTGCTGATCGAAACCCGCCCCCTGGACGAAAATCCAGGTCAGAAACATGGCGGCCAGGATCGCGTAGGTCATCCACGGCGTGCGAATGGTGGGAAGTTCGTCGCTGAGCGGGATCACTTACGTTCGCGTTTGAATGGGAGGTCGAGGTGGCGACCGCGAAATTTAGCGGAGTCCGGCGTTCCTCGATGGGCTCCTTCGAAGAGCGAATTGCATGGGAGCGCCAAGATGGCAACCTCAACCCTCCTGAGCAAGTTGGCACGACTCAGCCGCCTGCTCGTCGCGAAATCCCGCCGTTATGGCAGAAAAACACGGCCCTTTGCTTGCCTCTGACCGGTGTGGCGCGGAATACGCGCCACCTATAGGACGTCCAAAAAACGGCAGGAGCCGCATCGGCTGAACGCCAGGAGAAACAGAGATGGCAGATAAAGTAATTGGCATCGACCTCGGTACCACCAACTCGGTTGTTGCGGTGATGGAGGGCGGAGACCCCGTCGTCATCCCCAACGCGGAAGGTGGACGGACCACGCCCTCGGTCGTCGGCTTCACCAAGGATGGCGAGCGGCTCGTTGGTCAGATCGCGAAGAGACAGGCGGTAACCAATCCCCAGAATACCGTCTTCTCGATCAAGCGGTTCATGGGCCGCAAGATGTCGGAAGTCACCGAGGAGATTAAGCGCGTTCCCTACAAGGTCGTCTCCGGCCCCAACGATGTCGCGATGGTGGAGGTACAGGGCAAGCGCTATTCTCCGCCCGAGATCTCCGCGATGATCCTACAGAAGATGAAGCAGACCGCTGAAGACTACCTCGGCTACAAGGTCGAGAAGGCAGTAATCACCGTTCCCGCTTACTTCAACGACTCGCAGCGCCAGGCGACCAAGGACGCCGGCAAGATCGCCGGCCTCGACGTGCTCCGCATCATTAATGAGCCAACCGCGGCGGCACTCGCCTACGGACTCGACAAGAAGAAGGATGAGAAAGTTGCCGTCTTCGATCTTGGCGGCGGAACGTACGACATCTCGGTGCTCGAGCTCTACGACGTCGAGGGTTCGCGTCAGTTCGAAGTAAAGTCCACGAATGGCGATACACACCTCGGTGGAGATGACTTCGACCAGCGCGTCATCGACTGGCTCGTGACGGAGTTCAAGCGCGACCAGGCAATCGATCTCTCCAAGGATCCGATGGCGCTCCAGCGCCTCAAGGAAGCGGGCGAGAAGGCGAAGATGGAATTGTCCACGACCCAGACCACGGACATCAACCTTCCCTTCATCACCGCAGATCAGAGCGGCCCCAAGCACCTCAACTATTCGCTCACCAGGGCGAAGTTCGAGCAGCTCGTGGACGACCTGATTCAGCGCACAATTCCGCCGATGGAGCAGGCGCTCAAAGATGCGGGCATCAAGCCCAACGAGATCGACGAGGTTCTACTTGTCGGTGGATCCACCCGTATTCCGAAGATCCAGGAGATCGTCAAGAAATTCTTCGGCAAGGACCCGAACAAGGGCGTGAACCCGGACGAAGTCGTGGCGATCGGCGCTGCCGTACAGGGCGCGGTACTGACCGGCGAGCAGAAGGATGTACTGCTCCTCGACGTCACTCCACTCTCACTCGGCATCGAGACGCTCGGTGGAGTCACCACGGTGCTCATCCCGCGTAACACCACGATCCCGACCAAGAAGAGCGAGACCTTCTCGACGGCTGACGACAATCAGACGACCGTGGAGATCCACGTTCTACAGGGTGAGCGCGAGCTGGCGACGTACAACAAGACCATCGGCAAGTTCCAGCTTACCGGAATTCCGCCCGCACCACGGGGCATGCCGCAGGTCGAGGTGACCTTCGACATCGACGCCAACGGTATCCTGCACGTGACCGCGAAGGACAAGGCCACGGGCAAGGAGCAGAAGATCCGCATCGAAGCTTCGAGCGGACTCTCCGACGCCGAGATCGATCGCATGGTCAAGGACGCGGAGAAGAACGCGGCCGAGGACAAGAAGCAGCGTGAAGCGATCGACGCGCGCAATCGGCTCGACTCGATGACATACGAAGTCGAGAAGAACGTGAAGGAGTGGGGCGACAAAGTCACTCCGGACACGAAGGCCAAGGTCGATGCCGCCGTCGAGAGGGCCCGTAAAGCGCTTCGAGGCGACGACATGACCGAGATCCGCGCGGCCCAGGAAGAGCTGACGAAGGTGTTCAGCGAGGCCGGGCAGGCGTTCTACCAGCAGCAGGGCCAGGCCGGCGCACAGCCCGAGGCTGGTCAGCCTGCCGGAGCGGGAGCGACCGCTGGTACTGACGGCGCGGCTAAGCCAGCCGACGACGTGGTCGAAGCGGACTACGAAATCGTCGACGAAAAGAAGTAACACGGTGGTACTGAAAAGCCCGCCTGGTTTTCCAGGCGGGCTTTTTTTACATCGAATCAACTACGCTCGCACGATCTCTCATCGGGGTGCGACGCTCCACTCCGCGAGACCCGCCCACCACGCATCGGGCCGGATCCCCACGGGGTGAATCCGCTTCGATGCGCCTTGAACATTCCGCAGCTCGTAGATCCACATAGCGGGGGCATCGTCCGTAAGAATTCTATAGGCATGCCGATATAACTGAACACTGCGTGAAGCGTTCATCTCGTTCACCGCGCTGTCGATCACCGCGTCAAAGGCTGGATTCCGATAGGACGTAGCGTTGTAACCGCCCTTCTTGATCTCGGAGCTTGCCCACTCCTCGCGCACCGATGAAGGCGTTGGATCGATGTGCCAGGCGTTCAGCAGCGCCTCGAACTTTCGCTCTTCCATTCGGGCGCCGAACGTGTTCAGCTCCAGCGCATCAATACGGACGTTCGCACCTGCCTTCCTCCACTGCTCCTGAAGAAGAACGGCGATCTTCATTCGGATCGGGCTGGAGCCTGGAACCATGAGCGCGAAGGCGAGTGGTGTCTTTCCGCGAGCGCGCGTGCCATCCCCTCCACGCTTCCACCCGAGCGAGTCCAGCGTGCGCCCAGCCTTCTCGGGATCGTACCGCATTCCGATCGTTGTATCGCTCGTCGGCATGATCCGGGTCGCCGGCCCGTAGGCGACAAGACCCAGCGTGTCGAACACGTTGCGCACGATCGCGGATCGGTCGATAGCCATCACCAGCGCTCTGCGTGTATCGCGATCTCCGAAAACAGGATGCGGACCGGTGTTCGTCGCGTTGCGCAGATTGAATGCGGCGTAGCCGTAGTCGAGGCTCCCGGGAGAGATGATAATGTCGGCGCCCTTCGCCTTCACCTGCGGAATCAGCTCCGGCTTCACGACATCGAGAAAATCGCCGGCGCCGCTGAGGAATCTTACCGACGCCGTCTGATAGTCTGGCGACACGAGCCAGATCACCTGGTCGGCGACGGGCCTGTCCCGATAATTCGCGCTATCTGCCTTCAGTACGATTCGGGATCCGCGATCCCACGCCGCGAACCGGAACCGCCCGCTTCCCACAGGTGCCCGCGCGAAACCGCTATCCTGGAATCCGGTCGACGCAATTTGACGCAACAGGTGAGCGGGGAGAATCACTACCGGACTCGCGGCCTTGAAGAAAGCATCCGGAGCGCGGTGGTGAAACCACACGACCGCCGTGAGCGAGTCCGGGACCGACACCGAATCTACGTTATCGAGATTCGAGGCGAGCGGCGAAGCGAGCGATGTGTCCTTTACCAGCTGAAACGTATATCGCACGTCCTCGGCGCCCACCGGAATGCCATCGTGCCACCGTGCGCGCGGATTTATATGGAAGGCCACCGACAGTGAGTCGGAACTCCACCGCCAGCGATCCGCTAACCGCGGGGTAAATCCGGCGTCGCCAACCGTGTTGAGTGACGGGCCGATGTCGGCGAGGTTGTCAAAGACCTGATCAACGATCTCCTTCCCCTGAACCGATATCGTGAGCGGTGGAAAAAGAACGTCGGCATCCGCGGCAGAGGAAAGGACGATAGTTCCGCCCACACGCTTATCCCCCGAACACGCGCCGAGAAGGAAAATCGCCGACAGCGTGATCGAGAAAACTGATCTTCCACCCATTAGGCCCGGATTTCCGTAGAAATGGTATCCATCGCGAAGGTCGCGACCCGCTGCGGGGTCGAATGCTCGGTTGAATTCGCGGCGGCCCACTCGAGAAACGTCGTGAGCAGCTGTGGGTCGAACTGTCCTTTCTGGGCACGCATCTCCTCCGCCGCGCGCGCGTGCGACAAGCAATCCCGATACGAGCGCGCGGTCGTCAGCGCGTCATAAACATCGGCAACGCAGAGAATCCGCGCGGCGAAAGGAATCTCTTCTCCGGCCAGACCGTCGGGATATCCAGCTCCGTCCCAACGCTCGTGGTGATTCCGGATGATGGCGCGAACGTCCCCCGGAAAGTCGATATCCGCCACCAGCTCGAGCCCCGCCTCCGGGTGGCGCTTCATGATGGCCCATTCCTCCTCGGTCAGCTCGCCTGCCTTGTTCAGCACTTCGGTGGGCACGATGATCTTCCCTATGTCGTGGAGTAGCGCGCCGAGCCTGAACCAGAACAGTGAGCGCGAATCCATTCCGGCGCTGTCGGCGAGCACACACGCAAAGAAAGCCACGCGTTGGCAGTGGCCTTGAGTATAATGGTCCTTGCTTTCGATCGAATCGCCCCAGTGGTGCGCCATCTCCAGGAATCGCGCCTCGAGTGCCGCGTTTCGCCGCTCCACCTGCGCGACACGATGCTGCGCCTTCAGCCGCGAGTAGAGAGCGTGCGATTGGTTGAGGTTCAAGAGCATGTCGCGATGCCTCTTCTGCGTCCAGTAAAGTTCGGCGAGCTGCTCGGTCACGTCGGCCTTGAGCAGCAGGTCCTCTCCTTCCTCGGCGCATTCGCATGCTCGCCCGAGATACTCGGCCGCCTTGACGTAGTCACCGCGCTCGCGCGCGATCACGCCAACGTGCCTGAAGACCTCTCCGCGCCATGAGGGCGCGATCTCCCCGGTGAGCGCGAGCAGTGGCTCGACTCGATCCATCGCTTCGTCGAATCGTTCGGTCGCGATGCAGAGCTGCACCTGGTTGAGCGCGACGTTCAGCTTGTTGGTCTGATCACGTTCCTCGCCGAAGGCCTGCTCGGCTTCTGTGTACGCGGCTTCGGCGCGTTCGAGCTCGCCCATGTCGCTGTAAGCCAGCCCGATGTTGTTGAGAACCTGCGCTGCCTGATCCCGCATGCCGAGCGCGCGGTAGCCGTCGAGGCTCAGATGAAACGCCTCGAGGGCGCGGTGCATATCGCCACGAATGCTGGCGACGGTGCCGAGATTCTGGTCGATCATCGCGAGCGCCTCGGCGTCCGTGATCGACTGCGCGGTGAGTCTCGCCTCGGTGTACATCGATTCGGCCCGGTCCAGATCTCCACCGGTCTGGTGGACTATCGCGACCACATTGAGCGCGTGGGCGATCGCGGACGGCGAGCCAGCCTGAGTCGCGGCGGCAACCGCCGCTTCCAGAACATCTATTGCCGCGCCGCGATTGCCTTGCTCGAGGTATGCTCTTCCCAGCCACCGCAGCGCGGAAAGTCTGGTGTGATCACTTGCGAACGGGTTCCGCACCAGGGCTTCGTAGCGAACCGAGGCATCGCTCCACCGGCCCTCGCGCTCGGCGAGTTTTGCCGCCTCTATGAGTACTCTTATCTCCGGCGATTCTACCTCGTTGGAGCGAGGGGTGTAGCGCACTCTCATGACGAAGCGAGGATTGTGCGGCGGGCGGAGCCTTCGTCGCGGAGCTTTCTTGTCAGGGTCGGCCGGGAGATTCCGAGAATGCGGGCCGCGGCACTGAGATTCCCGCCCGTGAGCCCGATGGTCGTGTGGATCGCCTCGTCGACGATCGCCTGGAGCGACTTGCCTTCAACGGGTATGCGGATCACGCCGCCAGCGGGAGTTTCGACCAGAGGGATAAACGACCGCCGCTGTAGCGAAAGGTGGTGGGGCTGAATGACATCGCCGGTGCAGACAACCACAGCACGTTCGATGACGTTCTTGAGCTCACGAATATTACCCGGCCAACGATGTCTTTCCAGCGCGCTGACCGAATCCTGTCCAAGACGCAGGTTCTCTCGCCCCTCCGCTTCGGCGTGTCGCTTGACGAAGTAGTTGGCAAGAATCGGAATGTCGCCGTCCCGCTCGCGCAGTGACGGAAGCTCGAGTCGTGCGACGTTCAGCCGGTAGAATAAATCCGCGCGGAAGCGATTGTCGGCAACGGCCGTCTCCAGCGAGGAGTTGGTACCCGCGATAATGCGCGCCGACAGAGCCCGCTCTTCCGAGCCGCCGAGCCGGCGAAAGCGCCGGTCCTCGACCACGCGCAATAGCTTCGCTTGCAACTTGAGCGGAAGCTCGGCCACTTCGTCGAGAAATACTGTGCCCGTACCCGCGACCTCGAACAGGCCACGCTTGAGGACGCGTGCATCGGTAAACGCGCCTGGCTCGTGGCCGAACAGCTCGCTTTCGAGCAGCGTCTCGGGAATTGCCGCGCAATTGATTGCCACGAAAGGCTCGGTCGCGCGCGAGCTCGCCGCGTGCAGCCCGCGCGCAAAGAGCTCCTTGCCAGTCCCGGTCTCGCCTACGAGCAAAACGGTCATGCTGCGACTCGCCGCTACCTGGGTCGCAAGGGCAATGACTTCACGGATGGCCGTGCTCTCACCTATCACGTGGGAGTCCCAGCGGTCCGCGGACGCCAACTGCGATCGGGCTGTGATAATTACACCGTTCCTTTTTTCGCGCAGACGATCGGACGATCCGCGCGCGGAATTTGAGTTGACCGAGCGAATTGGCCCCCAAGGGGGCTTATGAAGGAGACGAAGAAACGGGGAGCCAAGTCACCCATTCTTCGGGACTTAGGGCCTTGCGGAACCCGCGTGGGCGGGGAAGCGCCCCAGGAGGGGGTTAGCTCGGAAGCGAGGCGAGGAGAGCGTTGATTTCGGCGGCCTCGTGTTGGGCGCCAACGTCCTCGAATGACTCCGCCGCCTCTCGCCATGCCAGCTGGGCATCCGCGGCGTTACCGAGCGCCCTCGAAGTCTGGCCAAATTCGCGGAGCATCTCGGCTTGGAGCAGCCGGTCCTCGAGTCCCTCTGCTTCGAAGATCCCGATCCGAAGCGTCGCAATGCTCTCGTGGAACGCGCCTCTCTCACGCTCGATTCTCGCCCGGCACTTGAGCGCTTCAGCGATCGTAAGATGGTCGCCGCGCGTCTGCGCAGCCTCGAGAGACGATATGCAGGCTTTCTCTGCTGCGTCGAGCTTACCGGTTGCCACCCAGACCTCGGCCAGGTTGAGAGTGATAACGCTCTCCACCAATGGATCGCCACGCAACTTCGCGATCGTCAAGCCTCTCACGAACGTCTCGATTGCACGCTGATAATGACCGAGCTTGGTGTAGAGCATACCCAGGTTGTTGAGCACCCACGACACCGCCTCGTCGTCATTCGCGCGCTCGAACGCGCCGAGACTGTTGGAGTAGCGTGCTTCGGCGGCGATGAAGTTACCGCGCATGTTGAAAAGAACGCCGCGATTCTGCTCGATCATTCCGAGAAGACGGACGTCCCCCGCTTTCCCGGCAAATTCCGCGGCTTGGGTGTAAAGCTTTTCGCTCTCGAGGAGATTGCCGCGACGCTGCGCGATGATAGCGAGGCAATTGAATCCGTGCGCCCGACAGCTGATTGAACCGCATTTTTCGGCGTGAATCAGGCTTTGCGTGTAGCAGCGATACGCGGCTTCTGTTTCGCCCTGCTCGCGGTGCAGTGTGCCCTTCCACCGCAGAGCGTCGGCGAGAAGCGCCGCATCCTGCTCGCGCTCGAGAGCCTCGATCGCATCGTCATACAGCCCGAGCGATCTCGCGGTGTCTCCACGCCGCTCGGCGTCGCGGGCTCGACTGACGAGCCCGCGGGCGCTTTCTTTCCGAGAGGATTGGCGAGGCCCCAAGCTTTCCGAATCAGTCTGCGTCATAATGCTCCCAGACCGTCGATTTTTTCATGTTTTTTCCCCGTTGGTGCTGTTGAAGCCGAATCGACGATCGGGCCTATTTGCCTTCTAAGCTGCAGCCTTCGACGCATACCCACGCGCCTGAGATGAGGATATAACGGGAAAAGGTCGCCCGCACAGTCGATGACGGCGGGAGCACTTTTGCTTGGGCTGGACTGGTTGAGCTGGTGAGGTCGCCGCAAGAAAGAGCAGCTGCAGCGGTCAAAGCCAGCCCGAGGTATCGAAAGACGCGGTGACTGAACATCGTACACCACCTCGGTTAGAGACTTTGTGTTATACAAGCTCAACCGTGGCATAGCGCGTGCCCTGTCCTAACCTCCATATTCACAAAGACTTACGAATTCCGAACCGCTTCGGTGGTCCGTTTTGGTCTAACGTTCCATTGCAAAAAGAAACATTCCTTTATCGGGGTTTCTTCGCGTTCACTCGGCTACTCCTGACGCAAAAATTGCCATTCGCTGCGGCGTTGGGCGGCCGGGAATATCAGCTGTTTCCGCCCAAACGAGGAAGGTTTCCAGAAGCTGGGGATCGAATTGTCCGGTTGACGCCCTCATTATTTCTGCCGCGCGGGCATGGGTCAGCCCTGGCCGGTAAGATCGGGTCGTTGTTAGAGCGTCGTAGACGTCGGCGACGCAAAGAATCCGCGCCGCGAATGGGATTTCATCGCCTTTGAGTCCGTCGGGATAACCGGCGCCATCCCAGCGCTCGTGGTGGTTGCGGATGATCGCCCCGATGTCGCCTGGAAAATCGATGTCCGCGACGAGCTCGAGCCCGGCTTCCGGGTGGCGCTTCATGATCAGCCATTCCTCCTCGGTGAGCTTGCCCGGTTTATTCAGGACTTCCGTAGGCACGATGATCTTACCGATGTCGTGGAGCAGCGCGCCGATCCGGAACCAGAACAGAGATCGCGAATTGAAGCCGGCACTGTCCGCGAGCACGCAAGCGAAGAACGCGACGCGCTCGCAGTGACCCTGCGTGTAGCGGTCCTTGCTTTCAATCGAATCACCCCACTGTTTCGCCATCTCCAGGAAGCGCGCTTCGAGCGCCCCGTTTCTCTTCTCGACCTGGGCGACCCGATGCTGCGCCTTGAGCTGGGAGTAGAGAGAGTGGGCTTCGTTGAGGCGCTGGAGCATGTCGCGATGCCGCTTCTGCGCCCAATACATCCCAGCGAGTTGCTCCGACACATCTGCTCGGAGCAGGAGATCTCCGCTTTCCAGCGAATGCTGTTCCGCCTTGAGCAGATTGTCGGCCGCCTGCACAAAATCACCGCGCTCCCGGGCTATGACGCCGAGATGCCGAAACACCTCACCTCGCCAGGGAGCTGTCTCGGCAGCCGCAACCGCCAACAGTTCGTTGCACTGTATCATCGCTTCGTCGTAACGGCGCCCAGCGATGTAAAGCTGCACTTTGTTGACGGCGAGATCGAGCTGGCGCGCGTGATCGCCATCCTCCTCAAACGCACGAGTGGCCTCGTTGTACGCCACTTCTGCATCGGACAGCTCACCAAGCTCCATATAAGCCAAAGCGATGTTGTTAAGCACCTGCGCTTCGTGATTACGCATTCCCAGTGTCTGATATCCGAGATGACTCAGGCGAAAGGCTTCGAGCGCCCCGCGTATGTCACCGCGAATCATGGCGACGGTGCCGAGATTCTGATCGATCATCGCCATGAGCGCCCCGTCGCCAGCGAGCTCCGCCTTCTCGCGCGCCGCCGCGTAGATCGTCGCCGCCTGGTCCAGATCGCCAGCGACCTGATAGACTATCCCGACGACGTTGAGTGCCTGGGCGACAGCCGGCGGAGAACCGACGATATCCGCAGAGGTTACCGCCGCTTCGAGGACGTCGAGTGCCGCTCCGCGATTGCCCTGCTCGAGGTAGGCGCGTCCCAGCCATCTGAGTGCGGCGAGGCGCGTAGTCGCCAGCGTATCGGGATCCCGCACCAGACTTTCGTACACCGCGCACGCATCGGCCCAGCGTCCATCGCGCTCAGCTTGTTTCGCGCGATCGATGCTGTCCCTAACGGCGGAGGATTCCACCGCCCTCAATTCGACGGTCGGCCTGCGGTTTGTCATGACGGCGCAACAACGGTCCCGGAGCGCGCCCTGTCGCGCGGTTTCCCGAATCAGGAATCTCCGGCCAGCGCTAGGGAGACGAGGAAGACCCTACCGAGTCACCCGCGACGACCACGAGGAAGAGCCTACCGAGTCACCCATGACGACCTTCGGCACCATCGGCATACAACCACAATCAGCCGGGTAGAGAGTCCAGCTGGGCTTCGACCTCGGCTACTTCCTGGCTGGCGCCGATCTCCTGGTAGGTGTCGACCGCTTCCCGAAATGCCGAGCGCGCGGCTCCAGCGTTTCCGACGGCGCGAGAGATCTCGCCCAGCTCGCGGAGCATCTCGGCGTGGAGCAGGCGATCCTCTGCGCCCTCCGCCTCGAAGATCGCGATACGAAGCGTGGCGATGCTCTTGTCCAGCGCCCCACGCTGGCGCTCGATTGCCGCCCGAATTTTGAGCGCACCGGCGGCGGAAAGATGATCGCCCCTCCGCTGCGCCTGCTCGAGCGCCATCGCACAGTACTTGTCCGCGGTGTCCAGCCGGCCGAGTCCGACCCAGACTTCGGCGAGGTTGAGCGTGGTCACGTTCTCCACGACTGCGTCACCTCGATTTACCGCGATGGCGCGTCCACGCTCGAGATGTCCGCGCGCCTCGTCGAAATTTCTGATCTTGGTGTGGAGAATTCCCAGGTTATTGAGGACCCACGACATGGGCTCCGAATCGCCCGCCATCTCGAACGCGCCGAGGCTCCTGGAATAGAAGGCGGCGGCCTTTGCGAAATCGCCTCGCATGCTCGCCAGCACGCCGCGATTCTGTTCGATCATGCCGAGCAGTCTCGCGTCACGAGCTCTCTCGGCAAATTCTGACGCCTGTGCGTAGAGGCGCTCCGTCTCCTTCTGATCGCCTCGTCGCTGCGAAATTGTGCCCAGACAGTTAAGGGCATGCGCTGTCGCCCGCTCGGACCCAATTAGCGTCGCCTTCTCCAGGCTCCTCGTGTAGCACCGATACGCGCTTTCGGTTTCCCCCCGCTCTCTCAACAGCGTTCCCTTCCATCGAAGCACTTCCGGAAGGAACGGATCGAGGCTGTCTTCCCTGAACTCGGCCAACGCGTCGTCGTAGAGACCCATCGCCTTGGCAGTCTCCTCATGCTGCTCCGCTACCCGCGCCTTGTCTACCAGCTGGCGGGCGCGCTCTACATCATCGGATTTCTGCATGCACAGCGACCGGGTTCAGGGAAAGTCATGACAGCTCGATTACGATTTTCTGAATCGGTTTGTTGTCAGCCTGAAGCTAGCATGTAACGGGAGAAGTGATTGAGCTGCCACGTCTCGACCGCGGGCACCAGGTTCGTCGAGTTTGGAGCTGAGTAGATCGTCGTCGTCTCGATTTCGTTCGCCTTGAGAGTTCCGCTGAGATCCAACAGATCTTTCGAGAAATAGGCGCCAGCCGCATTCAGGGCGGTAGGAGTTAAGTAAACCGCGGTATTCTTTAGACTCTGGGTGACGATGACAGGTTTGGCGAACTTGAGACCGTGCGGCTTCATGTCGTAGGACACGTAACCGGTCGCGTCGGAAGTGATCGTGATCCAGGTCGACGTCGTGAGCGCGCCCTTCGGGAATGTGATCGTGAAGTCCGAGCCCCCGATGGCGAGCGAGCCGCCGTTGTAACCAATGGTGCCGGAGACGCTGCGCGTCTGATTGGTGTGCGTCGGAGCCCACTTGATTGCGGTGACCGGGATTCCGTTCGGGTCGGATTGGAATGAAATGACCCTGATGAGCGAGCCGAGCAGCCCGGTCACGAGTCCGAGAAGGTCTCCGATGAGCCCATCCTGGGCTTTCGTCGGAGCCGTTATCGGCTCAATTGGTGTGTAGTCCGCGCAGGAGATCGCTACGAACGTCGTAAGGACGAGCACGAATGTGCGCACGAATCTGGAGCGAAGCATCGAGGGAACCCGGTTGGTGGTTTGAGTAGCGATCTGTGTCTGTGTAACGATCAGCCCGAAGCGAGCATGTAACGCGAGAAGTGTCTGATGATCCAGACCTCGGCCTGCGGTAGGAGCGGGTTCAGCACGGAGAAGATCGTGGTGGATGGCTCGATCTCGACAACCGGCACACTTCCACTCAGCCTGATGTTGTCGTCGGCGATGTAGGCCGCATACAGCTGACTCCGCAACGGGTCACCGAAGATCGCCGTGTTATTCAGCTGTTGCGTGACCGTCACGTCCTTGAGGAAGATTGTTCCGGCTGGATCGAACCTATACGCGACGTAGTCCTTGTCCGCGGTGATAGTGATCTTGAGCGGACCCGTCAACGCGCCTTGCGGGAAGGAGACGGTCAGTCCCGTCTTGGGAATTGAGATAGTGCCACCTGCGGCATCGATTGTCTTCGAGACGCTGATGGCCTGATCGTATCCCCTGTCCCACCATAGAGCCTTGAGCTTGACCTGGTTACTGCTGGTACTCAAGGGTGTGCCGTCTGAGCCCGAGCCTTCGTCGGAACGCGCCTGAACCTGGGGCGTCGGAGCGGAGATGCTTCCTTCTGAACACGACACCAGGACGAGCGCACCGATGGCGATGACAAGGGAGCGGCGGAGCCCTAATCGAAACATGTGATCATCTTTGTTAGAGGTTGGGTCGGGAAGACGGTCACCCTAAGGCAACGCGCGTGCCTCCGATGAAGTCGTTATAAATCATAGACTTACAATAATTGATCTCTCAAGCTCATCAATAACGGTGCAACGTTTTTTTACAGCAGCATCGTTTCGTTACATGGGTTGGAGCTGGTCGCGTGTGTGCGGCCCTAAGGGTTAGAGGCCGGGCGCACTCCGCAAAACTATGTTTACTTATCGATCGAGCAGCCCCGCTCGGCATGGCCATTTCGGAGCTTGGCCACATAACCGGAACCAAAACGATAGCCGCCGACCGCCGACAATCCGGTTGCCCTGCGGCTTGGCCAGTTGATCTCGGCTCAGCCGGTCGCTCTCAACAAAAAAAAAGGAAAACATGGAGCAAGTTGGTCTCTCGCGCGTATTAATGAGATACGGGAGCGACTCTTTTATTTCCCATGCCTGCTGGCGAGCAACCCGGGCTGGCGTGAAACCTGTAGCTCCCACATTGTGTCCTATAGTTGCACCCTTTAGTCACATCGTCCTTTAGCCACATAGTCGCATGTCACTTGGAACTCAGAGAGCGCGGCTCTTCGTAGCCGTGATCACCGCCTTTGCAGGCGGACTAATCGTCGCATCCGGTCTTAACTGGACCAAGCTCGGATTTGCGCAGACTCGTCCCGCACCGGCAGTCGTCCAGCCAATTGCCGAAGCAAGCAACGCCTTCGTCGCGATCGCCAATAACGTCACGCCCGCGGTCGTTTCAATTGAAGTAATCAGCAACCCCAAGACCGGAAACACTTCGCAGCGCGGACGCGCTCAGCTACCGCAGGCAGCTCCGCCGGGAATGGAAGATTTTTTCCGTCAGTTCGATATTCCGCAGCAGCAGCGGCCCATGCGCGGCCAGGGCTCTGGCTTTATCGTAACCTCGAACGGATACATCCTCACGAACAACCACGTCGTCACGAACTCTGATCGCGAGACAATCGCCGACAAGGTGACGGTAAAACTGCTCGACCACCGCGTCTTCACTGCCAAGGTCGTCGGTCACGATCGCACGACCGACGTGGCAGTGATCAAGATCGATGGCACCAACTTCCCCACTCTCGCGCTGGGCAACGACGCGACATCGCGGATCGGCGAGTGGGTACTCGCAATCGGCAATCCGCTTGGACTCGAGAACACGGTGACGGCCGGAATCGTCAGCGCCAAGGGCCGCAGCCTCGCCGAGCTGATGAATCCGAACGGCACGAACCAGTACGCGATCAGTGACCTGATTCAGACCGACGCCGCCATCAATCCGGGCAACTCGGGCGGTCCGCTCGTCAACGCCCGCGGTGAGGTCATCGGAATCAACAGCGCGATTGCGAGTCCGACCGGATATAACGCGGGCTATGGCTTCGCGATTCCGATCACGCTCGCCAAGCGCGTGATGGACCAGCTCATCGCCAACGGACGCGTTCGCGTTCCGGCGCTGGGGATCGGTATTGACGACGTGAGTCCCGAAGACGCCGCGGTCGCGGGCGTGAAGGACATTCGCGGCGTGTTGGTTCGCAACTTCCCGACTGACAACACCCCGGCGAAAAAGGCAGGGCTGCAACCGGGTGACGTCATCATCACCGCGGATGGCCAGCCGGTCGACCGCGTCAGCACGCTTCAGAGAATCGTTCGCAACCACAACCCTGGCGAGACGATCGAGATCGAGGCGATGCGTTACGGACAGCGCAAGACGTTCCGTGTGACGTTGATGGAGGCCCCCGATCAACAGGTTGCAAGTGTTGAAACGCCGGCTGCAGCCACTCCTGGCGGAGTGATGCACCCCGCGCTCGGAATCTCGGTCGCACCGGTAAGTCCGGAGATTGCCGCGCAGGCGAGACTTACCACGCCGGTCCGCGGCGTCCTGGTATCGGATGTGACCCCAGGCGGACCCGCCGACCAGAAGCTCGCGCGGAATGATGTGATCACGGAGGTTTTGTTTCCGGCTCCGCGTCGCGCGGTCAACACGCCGGCCGAATTGCAGCAGGTGCTAAGCCGGCTCAAGAACGGCGACTACGTCAGCCTAAGCGTCTACTCCCTGGATGACAGGCTGCACGCGCCGAGGATCGTGAATCTGCAGATAGGCAATTAAGGGGGAATTTTCTCCCCGCGAAAAAGCCCTCGCAGATTGCGGGGGCTTTTTCTTTTGGCGCTGGAGCCACCGAGTGGAGCTTTCACGCGATCCCGAGGCGCTGCTATCTTTTGATCGCGAGCGCGGAAGTGGCGGAATTTGGTAGACGCGCTGGACTTAGGATCCAGTGGAGCAATCCGTGGGGGTTCGAGTCCCCCCTTTCGCATGGCGTAAAAGTATTCTTCCTGAACGGAGACCAGAATGAAGAGAAAAAACGAGATCCCCGACTTCTCGAAGAAAAGGAAAGGACCACAGCCTCATTCGGTCCCCGACCCCACGAAGCTCCAGCCACCTACCCCGCCTCCAGCCCCGCCGGTGAGATCGGGAAAGCCGCCTGCCACCTCGATGAAATCGGGTCGCAGAGGATCGTAATCGACGAACCCCTCTCGCGAAGCGAGGTGGAGGTTCGTCGCATCTCTGCGCTGCGAGTCTCTTACTCCGCTTCGAGATTGATCCTCGCTTCCGCCAGCTCGGTGAGGAGATGGTCTGTCGCACCTTCCTCGTCGAGAGTCTGCTGAAGCAGCTCCGCCTGCGATTCGTAGCCGAGCTGCCTCGCGTAGGTTCGAACGGTGCCGTAACCGGCCATCTCGTAGTGCTCGACGTGCTGCGCCGCAGAAATTAATCCGGCGTCTAGAACATCATCGTCCGGCTCTTCCTGGATCAGTTCACTGCCTTCCGCCAGCAGCCCCTCCATCCCGACGCTTTTCTTTCCGCGTGGAGTGGCGCCGAGCTCCTGGCAAATCAACTCCAGACGCTTTACGTGCTCATTGGTCTGCTGGAGATGCGTCTTGAAGGCAACCTTCAGCTCCGGATGCTTTGTCGCCTTGATCATTCTTGGAAGCGCCTTCACGATCTGCTTCTCGGCGCTGTAAAGATCCTTGAGCTCAGCGATGTAAAGGTCCTTGAGCGTATCCAGCTGCATCGTCCGTCTCCGTGCGAAGTTTGATAGGCGTTGACCGCTGTTCCGGCTCCGAGGGGGAAAGCAATAGCGGTGCCTGCCGAAAACCTGGTTTGCCCTTGAAACAGCGCCTTTCGTTATGTCCCTGATCGCTCCTGAATGGGCGGATCGGGGCCTTGCAACTCTGTTATATTGCGGACATGAAGATCGAGTTTACGTCTCGCGAGTCAGAGGGGGTCGAGCGCCACATTCAGGTCTCCGTGCCCGCAGAGGCGGTGAAAGATGCAGAAGACAAGGCCGCGAGACGTTATGCCTCGACGGTGCGGCTCCCCGGGTTCAGACCAGGGAAGGCCCCGGCGACCGTGGTCCGGAAGAAGTTTGGCGAGGCGATCAGGCAGGAAGCACTGGAGTCGATCGTTCGCGAAGCCTACCAGGAGTTCGTAGAGAAGGAGAGCATCAAGGTAGCCGCCCAGCCCCACATCCACGACTTGAAGTTCGAAGAGGGGAAACCGCTCACCTTCGAGCTGCACCTCGAAGTCAGGCCTACGATCGAGCTTGCACGGACAAATGGCTTCCGAATTCAGCGTGAAGCCGCGACGGTCACCGATCAGCAGCTCAATGAGCAGCTCGAGCAGATCCGCGACGAGAAGGCGACCTGGGCACCCGTCGCGGAGAAGCCGAAGCCCGGCGACATGGTGAACGTACAGATTGCGACTGGCGTGGCGGGCACGGACGGAGGCGAGGGGAAAAGCTACCCGCTCGTCCTTGGCGCCGGCCAGGCAATCCCGGGAATCGAAGAGCTGGTCATGGAAGCCGCGCCTGGCGAGACCGTCGAGCGGCCGGTGAAGTGGCCCGACGATTTTCCGGACGAGGCGCAGCGCGGACAGACGAAGACGGTTCGCATCACGCTCAACGAAGTGAAGCGAAAATCAGCGCCTCCTCTCGACGACGCGCTTGCGCGCGAGGTCGGTGACTTCGAGTCGCTCGACGCGCTGAAGAAGGCCGTTCGTTCCGACATGGAGCGCCATGCCGAGCACGAGGTCGAAGCGGGAGCGAGGCAGCAGCTGATCGATCAGATCATCGCCGCCAACGCGTTCGACGTGCCGAAGAGCTGGATCCAGCAGTTCGTCCAGAACTACGCCGAGTCGTACAAGATTCCGGAAGACCAGCGCGACCAGTTCGCGGGTGAATTCCGGTCAATGGCCGAGCGGCAAATCAGGCGCGACCTGGTGATCGAGACGATCGCGGAGAAGGAAGGATTGATCGCGACCGAAAAGGATCTTGACGATCGCATTGCTGAGCAAGCTGAAAAGAGAGGGGCGAACCCCGGCCAGATTTACGCCCAGCTCGAGAAGAGTGGCCGGTTGAAGGAGATGGAGCGCAGTATCACTGAAGACAAGGTGTTCAAGTGGCTGCTGGACAGAAACGATGTATCGACTAATGCCTAAACGGGAAGACGAAGAGCCAATGCCGACGATCTACACGCCGTACGTCATCGAGCGCTCGAGCCGCGGCGAGCGCACCTACGATGTATTCTCCCGGCTCCTGATGGACCGGATCATTTTCCTCGGCACGCCGATCAACGACGACGTGGCCAATATTGTGATCGCGCAGCTCCTCTTCCTCGAGTCGGATAACCCCGAGCGCGACATTCACATCTACATCAATTCGCCGGGCGGAAGCGTATCTGCCGGACTGGCGATCTACGACACGATGCAATTCCTAAAGTCGCCGGTGAACACGAACTGCATGGGGCTGGCGGCGAGCATGGGCGCGTTCCTGCTGTCGGCAGGACGTCCGGGCAAGAGGTCCGCCCTTCCCCACGCCCGCATCATGATCCACCAGCCTTCTCAGGGCGGAGGCGGCGGCACTGCGTCCGATATCGAAATTCAGGCGAAGGAGATCCTCCATCTTCGGGCGCAGATGAACAAGCTCATGGCCAAGCACACGGGCCAGCCGGTCGAGCGCATCGAGCGCGATACTGACAGGGACCGTTTCATGTCGGCCGAGGAAGCGAAGGAGTACGGTTTGATCGACAACGTGATCTCGTATCGCGGGGAGATGGAGGCAGCACTCAAGCAAGGAGAAGCGCTCAAACAGGCCTGATCAGGAGCTTCTGTTACTTGTGAAAATCTTCACGAGTCCTGCTCCCGTAGCCTTTGCTTGACCGTCCCCGCGTCGGCTGTTAGGTATCTTTAGTCAGGCTTCGGTGTCCGGATTCGTTGGCAAGCATTCCTCGTTCCCCGTTGATCCATGTCCCAAGAGAAACATCTTCGCTGCTCGTTCTGTGGAAAGTCGAAGGACTCTGTCCGGAAGTTCATTTCCGGACCGTCTGTTTACATCTGCAACGAGTGCATTGCTCTGTGCAATGAGATTCTGGCGGAGGATGAGGAGCGGGAGGTAGCCGAGGCGATAACCCAGGTACCGTCGCCGCAAGAGATCAAGGATGTGCTCGACCAATACGTGATCGGGCAGGAGCAGGCGAAGAAGGCACTGGCTGTATCGGTCTACAACCACTACAAGCGCATCAACTCAACGTCACTGAAGGACGACGACGTCGAGCTCGATAAATCCAACATTCTGCTTATTGGGCCCACTGGCGTCGGTAAGACGCTACTGGCACGCACGTTAGCCCGCATTCTCGACGTCCCGTTCACGATCGCGGACGCGACCACACTCACCGAAGCCGGATACGTCGGTGAAGACGTGGAGAACATTCTCGTCAGACTGCTCCAGGCAGGCGATTTCAACGTCGCCGAGTGCGAGCGCGGGATCGTGTACATCGACGAGATCGACAAGATCGCGCGAAAGTCCGAGAACCCCAGCATCACCCGCGACGTGTCGGGCGAAGGCGTGCAGCAGGCGCTGCTCAAGATCATCGAGGGAACCGTCGCTTCGGTTCCGCCGCAGGGCGGCCGCAAGCACCCCCAGCAGGAATACATTCAGCTCAACACCAAGGACATCCTCTTCATCTGTGGCGGCGCGTTCGACGGGCTCGAGAAGATCATCGAGTCTCGCACGGGGCGGCGACAGATCGGGTTCAATGGGGCCGCGGTACGCGACAAGAAGCTCGCCCAGACCAAAATGTTCAGCGAGGTCGAGCCCGATGATCTGCTCCGTTACGGATTGATCCCGGAGCTGGTGGGCCGTCTCCCCGTAACCGTCGCGCTCGAAGGGCTCGACGAAGAAGCGCTGGTGCGAATCCTCAAGGAGCCGAAGAACGCCCTCACCAAGCAGTACGCCAAGCTGTTCGGTCTGGAGGACGTGAAGATCACCTTCGACGAGGCGGCACTGGTGGCGATCGCCGGCAAGGCACTCAAGCGCGGCACCGGTGCGCGCGGGCTTCGCGCCATCCTCGAGGAAGTTCTCATGGAAGTGATGTTCGATCTTCCGAGCAGAGAGGACGTGGTCGAGGTAAAGGTGACCGAGTCGTGCATCACCAACGGCACGCAGCCGTTGCTCGAGATCTCCCCGATCAGGCGCAAGAAGGAAGCGTAGGCCTCTAATCGACCTTGCCGCAAGTTTTTCAGCGGGACAACGAGAGCATCCCCACATCGGACCGGATTCCGGTCCTGCCGCTGCGGGATGTTGTCATTTTCCCCTATGTGGTCATTCCGCTCCTCGTTGGCCGTCCGGCCTCACTCGCCGCGATCGAGGCCGCACTCGCGGAGGACAAGCTCATACTGCTGGTGGCACAGCGCGACGGCGAGAAACAGGAACCCGCAGCTGCTGACCTGCATCGGACAGGCGTCATCGGGCGGGTTGTTCAGGTTTCGCGTCTTCCGACGGGAACCACCCGCGTCCTCGTGGAAGGGATCGCCCGCGCCCGCGTAACTCGTTACATCCCAGCCGGAAACGTGCTCAGGGCGGCCGCAGCGCCCTTCCCGTTTGATGGCCCGCAGCCACCGGACGTCGCCGAGACGGAAGCGCTGAGCCGGCGCGTGATGAACTCGTTCGAGGAATACGTCAGTCTCCACCGTCGCATACCGGCGGAGATCGTATCGATCATTCAGAGCACGGATTCCGCCGAACGGCAGGCGTTCGGGGTCGCCGCGCACGTCGCAGTTCGGTTCGAGCTGCGGCAATCGCTGCTCGAAGCCGAAAATCTTCGCGCCCTGCTGGAGATGCTCGGCGAGCTGCTCTCAGGCGAAATCGAGCTGCTGCGTCTCGAACGCAAGATCGATGACGATGTCCGCGGCGCGATGTTCCAGAACCAGCGCGAGTTCTACCTGCAGGAACAGCTAAGGGTAATCCACCGCGAGCTGGGCGAGGAAGACAGCGATGATTTCGCCGAGCTCGAGGCCCAGATTCGCAAGAAAACGCTGCCTCCAGTCGTAGAGGAACGGACACTTCGAGAGCTCAGAAAACTGAGGCGGATGCCGCCGATGTCTCCCGAATTCACCGTGGCGCGCAACTTCGTCGACTGGATAGTGTCGATTCCCTGGACCGAGCGGACGGACGAAGTCCTGGACGTTGGGCGGGCGAGATCGATCCTCGATGCCGATCACTACGGACTCGAAGAGGTGAAGGACCGCATCCTCGACTTCATCGCGGTCATGTCGCTCGTCGGAAGGCTCGACGGACAGATCCTCTGCCTGGTCGGACCTCCGGGAGTCGGCAAGACATCGCTTGGCCGTTCGATCGCGAGGGCACTTAGTCGCAAGTTTGTCAGAATGGCGCTGGGTGGGGTTCGCGACGAAGCGGAGATTCGCGGGCACCGTCGCACTTATATCGGGTCGATGCCCGGCCGCATCATCCAGGCGATGAGGCGCGCCGAAGTCATCAATCCGGTGATTCTGCTGGACGAGGTCGACAAGCTGGGACAGGATTTCCGCGGCGACCCGGCGGCGGCGCTGCTGGAAGTGCTCGACCCCGAGCAGAACACGACCTTCAACGACAACTACCTCGAGGTGGACTACGATCTCTCGCAGGTGTTGTTCATCACGACCGCGAACTCGCTGGCCGGAATTCCGGAACCGCTGCGCGACCGGATGGAGATTCTCCGCATCGCCGGCTATCTAGATCACGAGAAGCTCGCGATCGCGAGGCAATATCTGCTGCCACGCCAGATCGAAGCAAACGGCCTGAAGAAGGATGAGGTCGTTCTCGAGCCGGACGTGATGATGGCAATCATGCGCGGCTACACCCGCGAGGCCGGTGTGCGCGAGCTCGAGCGCCGTATCGCGCGCGTTACCAGAAAGCTCGCGCGCAAGCGCGCCGAAATAGCATCCAGCGCCGGAAATTTGCAAACCGTGGGGATCCAGGACCTGAAAGAGCTGCTCGGTGCTCCGCCGTTCGATCCGGACGACACATCGCTCGAGGACAAGATCGGCGTGGCATCGGGTCTCGCCTACACCTCGGCTGGCGGCGAAGTTCTGGAGATCGAAGTCAGCGTTGTCAAAGGCCGCGGCAAGGTGCAGCTCACGGGAACGCTCGGCGACGTCATGAAGGAATCGGCGAGCGCCGCTCTTTCGTACGCCCGGGCTCGGGCGAGAGCGCTCGGCATCGAGTCGGAATTTTATCGGACGCGGGACATCCACATCCATATGCCCGCCGGCGCGACACCAAAGGACGGCCCGTCGGCTGGAATCGCCATCGCGACTGCGGTTATCAGTGCGCTCACGGGAGTTCCTGTGCGCGGCGATGTCGCGATGACCGGAGAGATCACACTGCGCGGCCGGGTCCTTCCGATTGGCGGCCTCAAGGAGAAGTCAGTGGCTGCGCACCGGAACAAGGTGAGCGACGTGATCATTCCATACGGCAACGCCCGGGACGTGGAAGAGCTCCCCGAGGAAGTGCGGGCGCAGGTACGCTTCCATCCAGTGAAGACAATGGACGAAGTGCTGGCGCTCGCGCTGCGCCCGCAGCCGGCGGCGACGACTTCCTCGGGCGAAGCGCTCTACGACACTGTAACGCACTAGATGCCGAAGGACCCGGGTGACGACAGGCTGGTCATCCGGAATGTGGAGTTTCTGGGGGGAATGGCCGAGCGACATGGCTGGCGTCCCGAGTCGTCGCTTCCAGAAGTCGCGTTTGCCGGGCGATCGAACGTCGGCAAATCCTCTCTTCTCAATTCGCTCGTCCGCCGCAAGTCGTTCGCACGGGTGAGCCGGACGCCGGGCCGCACGCGAGAGATCAATTTCTTCCGCATCAACAACGGCTTCGTCCTCGTAGATCTTCCGGGCTACGGATACGCCCGTGTCTCAAAAGAGAAGAAGTCGGAATGGAAGCCGCTCATCGAAAGCTATCTGAAGCGAACGACCCAGCTTCGGGGTATAGTCCTGTTGCTGGACATCAGGCGCGAGCCGAGCGATGATGATCTGGCGATGCTGGACTTTCTGGCGGAGACGGAAGTGCCGACGATTGTCGCGTTGACAAAGAAAGACAAGCTGACCAAGGCAGCGGCGCTGGAGCGGGCGGCGAAGATTTCGGTCTCGCTCGCGCTCGCAAGCGAGCAGGTGATTCCGTTCAGCGCACACACCGGCGAGGGGCGAGTCGAACTCCTGGAGGCGATCACGGAGCTCGTCGAAGCGGTACCGGAGCCCGACACACAATGAGCGCGCGCCGGACGCTCTGCGGAGTCGTCGCGGCGGTGTGTGGTCTCACCGCGTGCGCGAGCGGAACTTCCACTGCGTCCGGCCAAGGGACGCCGGCGCCGATCACGGACGACACGACCGGCCGGGCCAATGTTCCCGTTGGCTTTGGCACGCTGCGCCAGGACGATATCGCGATCAGGCTGGAGCTGCAGGGACTGATCGTCCGCGCCATACCGCTGGACGAGAATCTCATCCGACTGCTCACGCCCGACTCCTATCGCGCGCTGCGCGAGCTGCAGGAGAGCAACAAGCAGGCGATCGCCGCAGTGACTCGACGCACTGGCGGGCGGGCTCCCGATCTCTGGTACGTGTCGTTTTACGGCGTGCAGCCTGACGTGCACTTCAGTCCGATGGAGCTCGTGATCACGAGCAGCGGGCGCGATTTTCGCGCGCTCGAGGTGCTGCCGCTCAGCTCCGGATTCGGCGAGCAGCGGCTGAAACAGCGCGAAACGCAGAGCGCGATTTATCTGTTCGACGAAGCGATTGATCTCGATCAGCCGCTGACCGTCACGTTCCAGGACGTGCGTGACGAGAGCTGGGAACAGGTCCTCACCCGCGTGGAGCGTGAACGGGCGCTTGTTCGCGCGAGGGCATCGCGCCCGCCGCAATAGCTGGTTTTTCGTGAAGGGCACGATCAACTTTCCAGGCATGCCTATCTACCCGCTGCGCAAACTTCCCTCTCTTCCGATTGCCGGAATCGAATCTCAGTGGCTCGAGAAAATCGCCGCCGAGCTGAAATCCGGCACCGACCGCGCGGACCTCTGCCGACGCACGCTGTGCGAAATCGCGTATCCACAGTTCGCCTCGAGCTGGGAGACGGCGGTGGAGGACACCAAGCTTCCGCTCGCTACGCGGCTGGCGCTCTCGGCGCTCGATCCCCGCAACGTCACCCTGGAGCCCGAGTATTACGCCGAGTGCGACGACGCGCGCTTCCAGAAGGTGAAGCCGCTGCTCTGGCTCTGGTACTCCTTCGATCGCACGGCCCCGGGAGGACAGAACGTCGAGCTGGGCGTTCAGCTCAGACGGCTGCTCGCGCCGTACATCTTCAAGAAGTGCGGTGAGAACTTCAAAGCCTTCCAGTTTGTCGAGTTCTCATTCGGCTACAACATGGAAGTGGCAGACAACGTCGTAGTCCACCGGTACGTCCTGCTCGATGATCGCGGCGGGATTTCACTCGGCAACAACGTCTCGATCAGTGACTTCGCCAACATTTACAGTCACACGCACAGCATCGTCGATCAGCGCGATGTAACCGCCGCCACGACGCGGCTGGAAGACGGAGTTCGCATCACCTACCACGCGACGGTGCTGGCCGGAGTTCATGTTGGAACGCAAGCGATGGTGGGGGCGATGGCAGTGGCGACGAAGGACGTGCGGCCGTACCATGTGTACGTCGGCATTCCGGCGAAGAGTGTTCGTGTGAAGCCGAACGCGCCTCTGGGCCAGGATAACGTAACGACGGTCAGGCCGCGATAAAGCAACTGCAACTGAATAGGCGAGAGGTCCCAGTAGGCAAGTTGTCAGTTCGATAGTTCACTACGCCCCGACTTATCTCGGGGTAGGACAGATAACTGCCTGTGCCGTGAAAGCCACAGAGGCAAGTCGGGGCGTCGTGAACTGAAACGCTGGCATCTTATCTACTGGGACCTCTCGCCTATTCAGTTGCCAGTCTTGAGTATCCAGTTGATGCCAGCTCAAACAATTCGCAGAACATCTTCGACCGGTCCGGCATCGCCCCCGCCCAGCAAATGCCTCGCGTCCCGCAACGCGTGCGCCTCGCGCGGCCAGGTGAACCGCTCGCAAGCATCGTCGAGCGAGAGCCACTCGAATCTCTGATGCTCCTCGCTGAGCGTCACATCGGCGTCTTCTGAGACGAACGCGGCGAAGGTGATGCACATTTCGATGGTGCCGGTGGCGTGCAGGTAGAAGCTGCTCACCGTCACGTTGTACAATGATTCGGGCTCGAGGCCGGTTTCTTCGCGAAGCTCGCGGACCGCTGCTTTCTCGGGCTTTTCGCGTGCATCGATCTTTCCGTAGACGGTCTCCCACGAGCCAGGCCGCTTGCCATCCGCGGCACGCTGGAGCGTGAGGACGCGCCAGTCGCCTCCGTTGTGCCGTATCACGAAGAGCTCGATGACCCCGGGAGTGATCTTTGTCATTGTCTGGTCGGGCATCCGCTCATAGACGATGGGCTTCGGCGAATTATATGCCGGGTGATTGACAGCCGGATCATGCCGCGAGCTTTCAGGCTCGATCACTCGAACCAGCTCCTGGGCGCTGGTATTTCCCGCGAGCAGCTGCGCGCGGCCGCATCCCCAGAGCGAGCGCGTACCCGAAGCGCGGGCGGAGGCGAGCAGCCGATCGGGCGGATCGCAGGCGGCAATGGAGCGCTCGATCTCGGGTGTCGTGACCAGCACTTCCGTTACCGCTATGCGGCCCGAGTATCCGGTCATCGAGCATTCCTTGCAACCCATCGACACATGGATCATTGAGTCTTCCGGAATGGAGCCGGCGAGACGGCGCGGCACGCCGGCGTTCGCTACCAGCTTGCAGGCGTGACAGAGTCTTCTAATCAGACGTTGCGCCAATACTCCCTTTAGAGCCCCGGCAAGCTTGACCGGATCGACCCCGAGATCGGTGAGGCGGACGATAGAGCTGCACGCGTCGTTGGTGTGCAGGGTCGCGAACACCAGATGGCCGGTGAGTGACGCTTGGATGGCGATGGCCGCCGTCTCCCGGTCGCGAATCTCTCCGATCAGCACGACGTCGGGATCCTGGCGGAGAACCGATCTCAGGGCTGACGCGAACGTGAGACCGGCTTTCTCGTGAATCTGCACCTGAACGATTCCCGGGATCCGATACTCGACCGGATCTTCCACCGTGATGATGTTGACCCCGCGGTGTTGCAGCAGCCGGAGCGCAGCGTAGAGTGTCGTCGTTTTGCCCGAGCCGGTTGGGCCCGTGACGAGAATCAAGCCTTCCCGCACCTCGAGCAGCTTCTGCATGCGCGGGCCGTCGACAGGATCGAGACCAAGAGCCTCGACCGACCGAAGCGCTGCGCGGGAGTCGAGAATCCGGATCACCACCTTTTCGCCGTGAGAGGCTGGCAGCGTGGAGACGCGCAAATCCACGCGAGCGCCGTTGATTGCAACGCGCGCCCTCCCGCCCTGGGGCCGCAAACGGTCGGCGATGTCCATCTGCGACATGATCTTGATGCGCGACACGAGCGGGACACCCACCGCCTTGGGGAGGACCATCACTTCCTTCAGCATTCCATCGATTCGATAGCGGACGGCGATCCCGCTCTCCCCTGCCTCCAGATGAATGTCGCTCGCACCCGCGGCGATTCCTTCCGCCACGATGTGGTCCACGAGCTTGATCACCGGTCGCTCGGCGTCCTTCTCATCTATCTCGCCCTCCGTGGCGTCGGCTTTTTCGATGACCGACTGGAGATTGGATTTCTCCGCGCGATCCAGGAGTCTGCTGACACGCTCTACGGGGGCGTATACCTCTTCGATACGCTCGAGGATGCGACTGGGAGGGGCGAGCGACATCCGAACGGTGCGTCCGGTTGCGAACGCCAGCGTTTTTTCACAGTCAATGTCGTAGGGGTTGGATGTGGCGATGTCCAGAATGGAATCAGAGACGGAGAGCGGAAGAATCTCGAATCGACGCGCGAGCCACTCAGTGACTTTATCGCGCGCCTGTGAGCTGACGAGAAGACCGTTCGCGATCCCGACGCGAGCGCGCACTGACAAAGCTTCCAGGATTTCGTCGTCCGTGGTGAGTCCTTCGTCGACAGCAGCTCTCCAATAGCTGACACCGACCCTGGACTCGATCGATGGGATGGAGGTTGAGGGCAGCATCTCCCGAAGGGTCGGCAGCAGCCATCTGTCATTCGGAAGTAAATTGAGAGTACTGGTCACGCGACAAGCTACGCGAGGTTACACAGCGACTCATGGCCAAATAAACTCTGGCGGAATCACACTCTCACCCGGTTGCGACCAGTTTCTCGTGATGATATCTGTTGCCTTCCAATGGGATTCCTAATCTCCCGCATGCACAAGTACCTACGAGCGCTTTCTCTCTTTGCCTTCCTGACGCTCACCGTCGGCGTTACGGCTAGCGTGGGGAGGGCCCAATCGCGGGTTGACTGCCGTGCGCAACCCGCGGCGAGTCAGGCAGTAGAACGAGGCTGGACGGCATATCGCAAGGGTGATATCCCCAGCGCCGCGACGGAATTCAAGCGTGCGTTGGCGCTCTGCCCGAATGACGCGGGAGGGCTGACCGGGGCAGGTTACGCAGCGATGCGGCAAGGTCGCCTGACGGATGCACGCAGTTTCTTCGGCCGCGCGATCGCGGCAGACTCGACCTCGTACGACGCCGTCGCCGGCGCGGGCATGGCCGCGTACAGAGCCGGAGATCCGGCGAGCGCGCGACGCAGCTTCGAGCGAGCGCTCCAGATCGCGCCTGGCGATTCTACGGCGCTGTCGTATCTCGCCAGGATTCCCGTGCCGATCGTAGATGCCGGACCGACCACTCGTCCACGGCCGACATCGACGACCATCGTCTCGAGAACGGGCAAGCGAGTCTTCGAGGTCCGCGATGCCGGTGGCCGCTGGTCGCCACTGTGGATCAAAGCAGTCAACCTCGGCGCGGCGTTACCTGGAAAGTATCCATCCGAATTTCCTCCCAACGACAGCACGTACGAGAGGTGGATCGCGCTCATCGCAGAGATGGGGGCAAACGCAATTCGCCTTTACACGATTCATCCGCCGCAGTTTTACGCGGCGCTGAGAAGCTGGAATCTCGCACATCCCGCGCATCCTATCTGGCTCATTCACGGCGTATGGGCTGAGCTCCCGCCGGGGAAGAAGGAGGAGAAGTACGACGATCCTCAATGGGTAGGCCAATTCCGCGGAGAAATGCGGCACGTAGTCGCGCTGCTTCACGGCGACGCAGCGATTCCTGCCTCACCCGGACACGCAAGCGGTGCCTATCGCGCCGATGTGTCGCAGTGGACACTCGGTTACATCATCGGCCGGGAGTGGGAGCCTTACTCGGTCGTCGCCTACAACGCGCTGCGATCAAATCGAACGAGCTACGGTGGAACGTATGTCACTTTGCGCAGCGGCAATCCGCTCGAGGCGTGGCTCGCCGAGCAGTGTGACTACCTCGTGAACTTCGAGATGCAGCAATACAACGCGCAGCGGCCCATTGCCTACACGAATTGGCCGACGCTCGATCCGCTGGCACATCCGACGGAGACTACCAAGGCTCGAGAAGTCGCGATGCTCAAGGCGCGCGGCGAGAAGATCGTCGAAATGCCGAAGGAATACGACAACGATTCCGTGTCTCTGGATGCGGTAAGAATGCGCGCGACGGACGCGTTTCCAGCTGGAGTGTTCGCTTCATACCACGCGTACCCGTACTATCCCGACTTTCTTCTGGTCGATCCCGGATATCTGAAGGCGCGTTCACCCGAGGGACCGAGCAACTACTTCGGATATCTGCGTGAGCTCGTCGCGCATCACGGCGACATGCCGGTCGTGATCAGCGAATACGGCGTACCTTCGTCGCGCGGCATTGGACACTTCCAGCCGCAGGGCTGGAATCACGGCGGCCTGTCGGAGCACCAACAGGCACTCGTGGATGCGCGGCTGACGCGAGATATCTATGCATCCGGAGCGGCAGGAGCGGGGCTTTTCGCGCTCATCGACGAATGGTTCAAGAAGAACTGGATCGTCTCCGACTTCGAGTATCCTCCCGAACGGAAGAGGCTCTGGCTCAATCCGCTCGACGCCGAGGAGAACTACGGTGTCGTAGCGATGCGCGCAGGCACCAAGGGGTCGACAATCACGATTGATGGTGACAGCTCTGATTGGCGCGGGCGACCCGTGCTTTATGGCGCGACTGGGCCTCGCTTCAACGGACCAGCGACGCTCCAACTCAGATCGCTGCGACTTGCACAGGACGAGGCGTACGTTTATCTACGCCTCGACGTCGGGCGAATCGACTGGGCTCATGCCCACTACCAGATCGGGATCGACACCTACCGTCGCGATCTCGGCGACAAGCAACTACCAAACACCGGCACACGCGCACCCGTTGGACTCGAGTTCGTCCTCGATCTCGGAGGACCGCAAGCGAGCCAGCTGCTCGTCGATCACCTGTACAATCCTTATCGTCCGGTAGTGATTCCCGGCAGTAAACCGGCGACTATTCAGTACGTCTACAATCCCGCGGTGCGGATCATCGCGAACGATCTTGGGCAGTGGGACTCTCTCGTCGTGGTCCCCAACAGGCGGAAGATCGGACGTGACGGCACGATCTATCCGGCCATCAGCTACAATCGCAATCGATTGCTCTTCGCTCGCGAGGCAGACAATTCGCTCGCCGATTGGTTCGCCGACACCAAAACGGGAGTAATCGAGGTGCGACTCCCTTGGGGAATGCTTCAGCTTCTGGATCCTTCCACGCGGAGTGTGCTCTCTGGCAATACTTCCACCGGAAAGGTCTCCGGCGCAACAACGGATGGGTTCCGCTTTGTCGTGGAGAGCTACGATCCGTCCAACCCGCGCTCGGGTGGGGACTATCTTCCCCGCGGCCTCGGAACGTCGAGATTCGGCGAGCCTCAGACGTGGAGCTGGCCACCGTGGGAGACTCCACAGTGGCATGCGGAGATCAAGCCGCTGTTCGCGGCGATGCAGCGCACCTTCGCGGGAATCCCCGAGCATCCTTCTGCGCGGTAGATAACGAGAAAGGAACTGCAACATATGACTACCGGCCGGGAGCCGTCGGCGGGTCAGTTGGTGGCTGCGAGCTTAAACCGGAACCGGCCCGAGACGCAGCCCGTAGCCTATCCATAGCCGACACGCTGCCAGCCCCTGGCCGGTAGTCATAAGTAAATGATTCATGACCATGTGTGAAGCGTTGGTCTCAGAGGATGCGACCGCTAGAAACCCACTCGCGCGCGGAGAGAAAAAGTGTACCACTTGTACTCGCTGCCGGTCTGCCCCGGACCGGCTACGTTCGCGTAGCCTCCGGCAGCGCTGACTTCGCGAGCAGGATCGAAGCGATATCCCAATGACATTGCGACGCGTTCGGCGAGACGCGAGCCCGCGCTCGAGCCAAAGAACTCGATGCTCTGGCGGCCCAATCCTACATCGGCGTCCGCATTCCAGCCGAGCTGGCCGCCTATGCGTCCGCGACCGCTCGCCTCAGCGAGTGTGTATCGCCGCGGCGCGAAGTAGCCATCGGACGACGTCGTATCGTATCCGAATTGGCGCGCGCCGACCGCTAGACTCCAATTCCGGGTGTGCGTCCACCGCAGCGTGGACGAGAATGCGTTTCGCCCATTCTCTCGCGTGCCGCCGGTCATGCGCGCATGGCTTGCCGCGCCGGAGAGCGTGAAGCGCGACGGCAGGGCAAGCGTGGCCTCACCAGCAACATCCGAGCTGACAACGCCGTTGGCGATCAGCAGCGCCGTCTCGTCGAAAGGTGCGCGTGAGCCACTCACTCCAACAGTGAGCGCGCGTCCAACGTTTCCCGTCAGGCGGAGCGCACCGCTGCCCATCGTCCGCTGGGGATTCGTCGATGGGATGAACGTAGATGAGTGCCTCGTGACTCCACCATCGGCGCGAATCTGCCACGAGCTCTCGCCGGGTTGCCACCGCGCGAAGAGATTGACCGCGTCCGCGCGCGAATCGATCGCCGCGAAATTCGCGCTGCGTTCCGTGTACCTTCCTCCGATTGCGCCGTTCCACCATGCGCGGGCCAGGTAATCGACCGAGAGCAGCGTCGCGCGATTGTGGTCGCTGTCGTTGATGCTGACCGCCGAAACCGTCGCGCTCGGCCTTAGATCGGCCTGTACCCAACGAAGCAACGTGCGCGCATCGCCATACGCCGGATTTGCCCGCAATGCGAGCTGCAGCGCTGATTCAGCGTCGGTCTGTCGCCCCTGCCAGGAGAGAACCTGCGCCAGCCCAGTGAGGGCCTCGGGATCCCGAGGATCGGTCGCCAGCACCTGTCGCCATGTCTGCTCGCTTCGATCAAGCTCGCCGCGCCACCCGATCACGCGTGCCAATCCCTTTCTTGCGGCGGCGTTGCCAGTCTTGGCCAACTGCACATACATGGCCTCGGACTCGTCAAACTGGCCGTTCCAGGCGAGTGCGCGCGCGTACTCGATCGATGCATCGCGATCGTTTGGATGATTACCGAGCCACCCCTTGTAGGCCGCGAGCGCCTCGCTCAACCGACCGGACCAGGCGAGGGTTTGGGCGCGACCGATCACCGCGTCGCGCGAGCGCTGGTTGCTGGCAATGAGCGAATCGTAGGTCGCGATCGCCGAAGCGTATTGCCCCTGCCAAGCCAAGGTGCGGGCCAGGGCGAGACGTCCCTCGGCGTCGTGCGGCTCCATGACTATGTAGCGCCGATACAAGGCGATCGCCTCGTCGAACTGGTTGTCCCACGAGCGAAGGGTCGCGAGCCGGAAGACCGCGAGAGAGGCCGGCGCAGGATCTTGCGCAACGATCGCCTCGAACAATGCACCCGCTGCGGGATAGTCGCCGGCGTCATACGCGCTCTGGGCCCGTACAAGAGCGTCTTTTTGGAGTGCTGGCCGCGCTGCCTCACCGGAGCGGGTAGTTGGCACGCCGCTACTGATTGCTGCACGCCTGGTCGCTGTGGCGCAACCCGCCAGTAGGGTGAGACTCGCAAGGATCAACGAGGCTCGACGAAATTCGAGAGATGAGCGCATGAATGCCTTAGCTGCTGATGTGGGTCGAAAGGGGTCCGATGCCCGGTCTTTCTAGGTGATCCCCCGTATGATGGACGACGATACACGTCGTTCAATAACGACCCATTCAGCGCGTCCCTCTTTCCTCTAAAGCACGCTCCAGAAATCGCGCCCGATGTCGACCGAAAACGTCCAGCGCCCGTTGCGGAGGCCCCGGGCAACGTCGAGCCGCAATACGTCAAAAACGGTGAGTGCTCCGAGCCCGATCGACGGATACCACCCTTGCCGGGCAGCTTTGAAAGCCACGGAGTGGTCGATCCACACCCCCGTGGCGAACGGTGCGAGTGTGATCGTACCCGGGGCGCGGCCGAATCTGCCAAGCGGGATAGGGAGGAAGGGCGCGAGGAAGCGATACTCGATCCGCTGACTCACGCCGCCCCGGCCGACAAATTCATGGAAATCGTAGCCCGGACCGGTGGTAGGGCCGCCAAAGTAGGCCAGGTGCTGCGCCGGCACGGTATCGTCGCTGAAGATACCCGCGGCGATCGTGTGAAAGAGGATCCGCCTCGAGCCAAACGGCTTCTGGAGGTCGAGCATCAACGACGGTCGCAGAAACGCTCCGCGAAGTGAAGGCGCC
>WNGI01000475.1_pt1 | contig 58785 bp, 59 predicted proteins | sample 5400621 | NCBI WGS metagenome assembly WNGI01 (sample SAMN13153374, study PRJNA577476) | soil metagenome | isolation source: 20 cm soil or saprolite under Garry oak tree replicate 1 | place: USA:California | collected 2016-06-15 | reverse complement strand
CGCGCCGAACGTGCTCCTCGCTTATCAGCTCTCGCTCTGGGGAACGACGGTCGACCCGCTCCTGCAGGATCCGACCGATGTGGAGATCGACGCGCTCGCGGCCCGATCGGCCGCCTTCTTCAACGCACTCCGGGCCGGCTTCGACCTTTCCTTCGCCGAGTTCAGCGATCGCGATGCCGGACTCACCCGCGTCCAAGCCGGCGCTACGCCCGACCCGTGGTGGTACCCGAGCGACTTCGCGCGGAACGTCCGCTACCTCGCGCGGTTCTCGACGCTCACCCAAAAGCGCATCGTCATGTGGCAGATCCCGCTCGGCAACACGAAGATGCGCGCGGAGAACAACACCTGGAACCACTACCAGGACAACAAAGCGGAGTGGCTCTTCGACGACCCGGGTCGCGCGAATCTCAGCGCGTACGCGCGCGCCGGCGTGGTCGCGTTTCTCTTCGGGCGCGGCGGCGACGGGAGCACCTGCGCCTGCGATGCGCAGGCTGATGGCGTCACGAATCCGGCGCCGGTCAACGGCAACACACGCGATTCGCTCAGCGCCGACGACGACGGTGGCTATTTCCGCGAGCGGGCCGCGGCCTATTACGCCGCGAGCTCCATGACGCTTCCCTAGTCGAGCGCCCGGACCGCGAGCGAGTGCTCGCCCGTCTCGTCGACCCGGAACGCGCGGCCATCCGGACGCGCGCTCACGACCTCGACGAGCCGTTCGTCGTCATAGCGGGCCGCGACGGCGTCCTCGAGCGCGATCCCGGCCGGTAGTCCTGCGGCGATCTCGCGCGCGTAGACCGGACGCCGGCGCTCCTCCGAGTCGTAATGCGGACAGGCGCTGCCTTTCAGAAGCCTCACGCCATCGCGGAGCGGACCGAGATCCGGCGTGAACGAGTCGGTGATGCCAGCTTCGAACCAGCAGATGCATCCCGCCGACCAGCCGGTGAGGATCGTCCCGTCCCGGTACGCGTTCCGGAGCGCATCCTCGACGCCGTGAAGCCGCCAGATCGCGAGCATGTTCGCGGTGTTCCCCCCGCCCACCATGACGACGTCCTGCGCGCGGATGAGCCCCTCGACGTCGGCGACGGTCCGGCTGAACAGAGCGAGGTGCGACGCCGCACAGGACACGCCGGCGAGCTGCTGATAGAAGGTCAGGAGATACGCGGGGTCATCGCCGGAAGCGGTCGGGAGAAAGAGGATCTTCGGATGTGAGCGTGCGGTGAGCCCAAGCACGTAGCGCGTCAGCGCGGGCTGGTAAAGCTGCTGACCGCCGCACGCGACGATCCGTCTAGTCACTGGCGGCAGTCTGCGACGTTCAGTTGATTGTCGTCGTGTCGTGACCCTTCGTGAGCCAGCTCGGGATCGCGTTCGCGACCATCGGCTTGGCAATATAGAAGCCCTGCCCGGCGTCGCAGCGCAGTCCGGCGAGAGCATCCCAGGTCGCGCGGTCCTCGATGCCTTCGGCGACGACCTTCATCCCGAGGGTATGACCGAGCTCGATGATGAGCTTCACGATCGACTCGCTGCTCCGATCGCGCGTCATGCGGCTCACGAAGGACCGGTCGATCTTCACCGCGTACGCCGGCAGGCGCTGCAGGTACGCCAGTGACGAGTAGCCCACCCCGAAATCGTCGATGGCGAGCTGCACGCCGAGCTTGCGCAGACCTTCGACCGCCCGCATCGCGCGCGGCGGGTCCGCCATGAGCATGGACTCGGTGATCTCGAGGCCAACGAGCTCGGGACGCGCGCCGGTCCGCTCGATCGCTGCCGAGACGGTTGCGACGAGCTCGGGGTCGAGGAGGTTCCGCATCGACAGGTTCACCGCGCCCTGTAAGGGGAGTCCGAGCTTCTGCCACGCCTGGCACTGACGAAGCGTGGTGACGAGCACCTGCTCGAAGAGCGAACGCACCAGACCGGAGCGCTCGGCGAGCGGGATGAATTCCGCGGGCGGCACGAGCCCGCGCTGGCGATGGCGCCATCGCGCGAGCGACTCGACCCGGGTGACCGCATGCGACTCCATGGTGATGATCGGCTGATACATGACGGTCACCTCGTCGTGCGAGAGACCGTGCCGCAGCTCGGCCATCAGGGCGAGCTGGTTCGAGCCATCTTCGTCCCCGGCCTCTTCCGCGTAGACCGTGAAGCCTTCCGCGGTGTGCTTTGCGCTGTACATCGCGATCTCCGCGCGGCGGAGCAGGGTTTGGCCGTCCTCGCCGTGACGGGGCCAGAGGGCAATGCCGATCGAGGTGCTCACCTCGAGAGCCCCACCGGCGACCTCGAACGGACGCTGCAGCGCCGCCACGACCTTGCGCGCGACCCTCTCAGCCCCCTCCTGATCGCTCCCCGGCAGCACGATGGCGAACTCGTCGGCGCCGAGGCGAGCGAACGTGTCGGTGTCACGGAGCTCGTCGGGCACACGTTCGGCCGTCTCGCGGAGGAGGGCGTCCCCGGCCTCGTGGCCGAGGCTGTCGTTCACCTGACGGAAACGGTCGAGATCCATGATGAGTAGCGCAAGCGGCGTGCTGAGGCGGCGCGCAGCGCGAATGGCCTGCTCGAGCCGATCCAGCAGCAGGATGCGGTTCGGAAGTCCGGTGAGCTGGTCGTGCAGGGTCTGCCGCTGCAGCTCCTGCTCCGCCTTCTTTCGATCGGTCACGTCGGTGAAGCTCGACACGACCTCGCTCACGCTGCCATCGGCGCCCTTCACCGGCACGGCGTCGACGAGGAGCCAGCGCACGTATCCATCGGCACGGACCATTCCCATCATCACGTTGCGGATCGGCTCGCCGCGTAACTGCGCGGCGACGTTCGGCACCTCGTCGTCGGGCATCAGCGTTCCGTCCTCGCGGATGCGGCGCTCCCCACCCGTGGGTGCTTCGGAGCCCGCGAGCTGCTCGGGCGGGCGGCCAAAAATGCGAAGCGCCGCGGCGTTCGCGAACACGACCAGGCCGGCCGCGTCGCGCACGATCACGCCGCACGCCATCGCGTCATAGATCGTCGCGAGATCGCGATCCTCGGGCATCCACGGCCACGGCCCGTCCCTCCGCGCGACCGCGACTCGAGCGACGCTAGCCGTCGCCCGGCAGCCTGCGGGATGCAAGGGGTATCGGGCTCAATGGTCCGGAAGTACTAGAAGCGCGGGTTCGTCGTCACGCCTTGCGCGATGCGTCGACATTCGCGTCAGCGGTCCGATGGGCAAGCGCGCGATCAAGTCGCCTATCAGCCGGCGCGAACAACAGGAACTGGGATCACGCCCGCATGAGCGGCCGGTAGCGGATCCGATGCGGGCGCCAATCGGTGCCGACGGTCTTGCGCATGTGCTCCTCGTACGACTGGTAGTTGCCCTCGAACCAGCGGACGCGGCTGTCGCTTTCGAAGACCAGCAGGTGCGTCGCGATGCGATCCAGGAACCAACGGTCGTGACTGATGACGGCCACACATCCCGCGAAATCGAGGACCGCCTCTTCGAGCGCGCGCAACGTGTCGACGTCCAGATCGTTCGTCGGCTCGTCGAGCAGCAGCACGTTCCCGCCCGAGCGGAGCAGCTTCGCGAGATGCACGCGGTTGCGCTCGCCACCGGAGAGGTCGCCGACCTTCTTCTGTTGATCCGCGCCGCGGAAGTTGAAGGACGCGGCGTACGCCCGCGCGTTCCGCGTCCGCGAGCCGACGAGGATGTTCTCCTCGCCTCCGGAGATCTCTTCCCACACGTTCTTGTTCGGGTCGAGCGTGTCGCGGGTCTGCGAGACATACGCGAGCTTCACGGTCTCGCCCACCGTCAAGGTCCCGCCATCCGGCTTGTCCTCGCCGGTGATCAGCCGGAACAGCGTGGTCTTCCCGGCGCCGTTCGGGCCGATGATCCCGACGATGCCGCCGCGCGGCAGCGAGAACGTGAGGTCGTCGAAGAGAAGCTTGTCGCCGTACGCCTTTCGCAGCCCCTTCGCCTCGACGACGAGGTCACCCAGCCGAGGTCCGGGTGGGATCGAGATCTCGAGCTCGCGCTCGCGGAGCTCAGGGTCCTCAGCGAGGAGACGCTCATAGGCCTCGATGCGCGCCTTGCTCTTGGCCTGGCGCGCGCGGGGCGACGCGCGGACCCACTCGAGCTCGCGCGCGAGCGTCTTCTGCCGCGCGGACTCCTGCTTCTCCTCGACGGAAAGCCGGGCGCGTTTCTGCTCGAGCCACGAACTGTAGTTGCCCTGATAGGGGATGCCGAAACCGCGATCGAGCTCGAGGATCCAGCCGGCCACGTTGTCGAGGAAGTAGCGGTCGTGGGTCACCGCGACGACGCAACCGGGGTACTCGGCCAAATGGCGCTCGAGCCAGGCGACCGACTCGGCGTCGAGATGGTTGGTGGGTTCGTCGAGGAGCAGGAGGTCAGGCTTCGCGAGCAGGAGTCGGCAGAGCGCGACGCGGCGGCGCTCGCCGCCTGAAAGGGTGTCCACGTGCTGGTCGCCCGGAGGACACCGGAGCGCGTCCATGGCCACGTCGACCGTGGCGTCGAGCTCCCAGAGCCCCTTCGCCTCGATCTCGTCCTGTGTCTTCTGAAGGTCGTCGCTGGCGCGCTGGAGCTCCTCCGGCGGGAGCTCCTCGCCAAGCTTCATCGAGAGCGCGGTGTAACGAGACAGGACAGCCCGCTGCGCGGCGACGCCGTCTTCCACGTTCCCGCGCACGTCCTTCGCCGGGTCGAGGACCGGCTCCTGGGCGAGCAACCCGGCGCGGAAGCCCTCGGTGATCCGCGCATCGCCGCTGTACTCGTGGTCAACGCCGGCCATGATCCGGAGGAGGGTGCTCTTCCCCGCCCCATTCGCGCCGAGAACTCCGATCTTGGCGTCCGGATAGAACGCGAGCGTGACCCCTCTCAGGATCTCGCGCTGCGTCAGCGGTGCGACTTTTCGCAGCTCGCGCATCGTAAATATGAACTGGGGAGGCATCCCAAGACCGTAACAGGTACGCTTTTCGGTCGACGTGGGCGATGAGAGGCGCAACTTCAGGCTCTCCAAGAGCATTCGGCCGAACCGGTACGAGCTTCGGTTCGAGCTCGACCTCGAGCGCTGGACCTCGACAGGGCGGGCGCGCGTCTGGCTGACCCTCGACCACCCGACCCGCGAGATCACCCTCCATGCCGTCGACCTCGACATCAAGACCGCCGCGATCGAGAGCGGCCCGACGATGCGCGAGGTCGCCTACGACAGCGAGTCGCAGACAGCGACGCTGCGTTTCGAGAACGAGATCGCCAAAGGCGACCGCGTCCTGGAGATCGCCTGGAACGGGGAGATCCGCGAGGCGCTTCGGGGCCTCTACCGATCGATACGACCAGGTCAGCGCTACGCGGCGACGCAGTTCGAGGCGGCGGACGCGCGCCGCGCCTACCCGTGCTTCGATGAGCCCGAATTCAAGGCGCGCTTCGCCCTCGAGCTGATCCACCCCGCGGGCCTCGCGGCTATAGCGAACATGCCGATCCAGAAGGCGGACGCGCTCCCCGACGGGCGCGCGCGGACGCGATTCGTGGAGACCCCCAAGATCTCGCCATACCTCCTCGCCTTCACCGTCGGACCGTACGAGTCGACGGAAGAGGCACGGACACCGAGCGGGGTTCCGACGCGCGTGTGGCTTCCGTCGGGGCTCGCGGAGCAAGGAATCTACGCGCGGGACGCCCACGTCCGCTCGCTCACGTATCTCGAGAACTACACCGACATCCCGTATCCGTACATCAAGGTCGATGCGATCGGCATCCCGGACTTCGAAGCCGGCGCGATGGAGAACCCCGGCGCGATAACGTACCGGACGCGGCTCCTCGCCGCGGACAAGAGCAACGCCTCCATCGGCACGTTCAAGGGGATCTTCTCCACCGCGGCGCACGAGCTCACCCACATGTGGTGGGGTGACCTGGTCACCATGAAGTGGTGGACTGATCTCTGGCTGAACGAATCGTTCGCGAGCTTCGTCGGCGAGAAGGCGACCGCCGCACTCAACCCGGAGTGGGGCTTCTGGCGCGACTTCGTGGCGCAGAACTCCGGGGCGTTCAACCTCGACGCGCTGGCATCGACCCATCCCATCTCGGTGGAGGCGAAGAACGCCGAGGAGGCCTCGGAGCGGTTCGACGCGATCACGTACACGAAGGGCGCGGCCGTGCTCCGGATGATCGAGGGATACCTGGGTGAGGACGTCTTCCGCGAGGGCGTGCGCTCGTACCTCCGCCGCTACACCGAGGCGAACGCCTCAGCCGATGACTTCTGGCGGGAGCTGGACGCGGCGTCAGGTCAGGACGTCACGAAGATCGCGAACGCCTGGATCAAGGAACCCGGTCATCCGCTCGTCGACTGCGAGGCTCGCGAAACTGACGGCGGCCTTGAGATCACGCTCACGCAAACTCGGTACTTCTCCGACGCGGACGTGAAGCCGACCGGCCAGCTCTGGCCGGTGCCGCTCGTCTTCCGGTACGGCACCTCCGACAGCACCAAAGAGAAGCGGCTTCTCCTGACCAGCCAGCGCGCGACGCTGAGGCTCGAGGGCGCTCGGTGGTTCTACCCGAACGCGGGCGGTCGCGGCTTCTACCGGTTCAAGCTGAGCGGCATCGCCGCGGAGCGCCTCGATCAAGGGATCGCGCTCCTCTCGGCCGAAGAGCGCCTCAACCTCATCGATAACCTCTGGGCGCTCACCCGCCATGGCAAGGCGACGCTCGCGCAGTTCATGCGCCGCCTCGAAACTCTGCGCGGGGAGGAAGACCGCGCCGTCATTCAGGCGATCTCCGAGGCACTGACCTGGATCGCGAACTATGCGGTGCGCGAGGCGACAGTCGCGGCGTTCGAGCGATTCGTCGGGGACCTGTACCGGCCGATGCTCGGGCCGCTCGGGTTCGAGACGCGACCGGACGACGACCCCGACACCCGCGAGAAGCGCAGTCGAGTGATCGTGATGCTCGGGATCTGCGGCGGCGCGATGGACGTGCGCGAGGAGGCCGAAGAGCGGGTCCGCGCTCACCTGGACGGAAAGACGCGGCTCGATCCGGATGTCGCGGGTGCGCTCATCAACGTGGCCGCCGCCGACGGCGACGGGGTCCTCTACGACCGCTACATCGAACGGATGAAGAAGGTCGCGGCCGACGACGCGCAGGAGGAGGCCCGCTTCCGCCAGGCCCTCGTCTCGTTCCAGCGGCCCGAGCTCGTGCGCCGCACGACCGAGGCCATTTTCACCGAGCTCATCCGTCCGATGGAGCGTGGGTTGATGGTCATTCCGCTCCTGCAGCACCGCCACGCGCGGCCGGTGGCCTGGCCGATCATCCGCGACCGCTGGGACGAGCAGGTCGCGCCCGCCGAACCCTTGCTCAAACAGCGTTTCGTCAACGCCGTCAGCCAGCTCGCCGAGCCTGGCCTCGCGGAGGAGGCCACGCGCTTCCTCGAATCGAAGCGCACGCCGGATGTCAATGAGATCGTCGCGCAGAGCGTGGAACGGCTTCGCGTGAACACCGCGGCGGCGCGGCGCCTCGGCGACGAGCTGGGTGACGCGCTCAGCGTGCCCGCCTAGCGGACGCGGGCGACGATGACGGCGGATCAGCCGCCGATGAAGCTCATCTCGATCTTGTGCAGGCCGGCGGTCTCCTCGGAGCGAAGCTCCGAGTAGCGGTCGGTCCGCTCCGTCCAGACCGTCGCGATCGCTTTCGCGATCTCGTCATCGGTCGCGCCGCCGCGCACGAGCGCCCGCAGGTCGTGGCCCTGCGTCGCGAAGAGGCACGTATAGAGCGAGCCGTCGGCGGAGAGGCGCGCTCGGGTGCAGTCCGCGCAGAACGGCTGCGTGACCGACGCGATGATCCCGATCTCGCCGGTGCCGTCCCGGTAGCGGTAGCGGTTGGCGACCTCGCCGCGGTACGCGGGAGCGACCGGCTCGAGCGGCATCTCACGATCGATCATCGCGACGATCTCCCGAGCGGGCACGACGTCGTCGAGGCGCCAGCCGTTGGTCGAGCCGACATCCATGAATTCGATGAAGCGAAGGGTCATGCCGGTCCCTTTGAAGTGGCGCGCCATCGGGACGATGCTCGACTCGTTCACGCCACGCTTGGTCACCATGTTGATCTTGATCGGCGCGAGGCCCGCCGCCTGCGCGGCCTCGATCCCCCCGAGGACCTTCGCGACCGGAAAGTCGACGTCGTTCATCGATCGGAAGGTCGCGTCGTCCAGCGAGTCGAGGCTGACCGTGATCCGCCGCAGACCCGCGGCCGCGAGCGCCTTCGCCTTCTGCGCGAGCAGGGAGCCGTTCGTCGTCAGTGTCAGGTCGAGGTCCCCGAGGGCCGCGAGCTTCTCCACGAGCCGCTCGAGGTCGCGCCGCACCAGCGGCTCGCCGCCGGTGAGGCGGATCTTCTGGACGCCCAGGCCCACGAAGATCCGGACCAGGCGCTCGATCTCCTCGAACGTGAGGATCTCGCCGCGCGGCAGGAACTGGAAGTCCTTGCCGAAGATCTCCTTCGGCATGCAGTACACGCAGCGGAAGTTGCAGCGGTCGGTGACGCTGATCCGGAGGTCATGAAGGGGCCGGCCGAGCGTGTCGCGCGGGTCCATCAGGGAAAAGTATGAGGCCGCCTGTCCTCGACCGGCGGCCTCCGGTAAATCGGGTGGCGCGCTCTCAGGGGCGCTGGATCTTCACCCTCGCGAACATCGCGGTCTCGACATGCGCGGGGTTGCTCGGGTCGCCCAGCGCGTGGACGAGGGTCAGTTTCAGCACGTATTGGCCGTTCGGGAGCTGGGTCCGATCACCGGTCGGTCCGACGAACCCGTCCCACGCGAACGAAAAGACGGTCGTGCTCATCGCCTCGCCCAGTGGCGTAACGCCGGTCGCGTCATACGCGGTGAACGTGGCCTTTCTCGACTGAAAGTCCAGATGAAGCAGGTAGTTCGGTACGTCGGTGAAGGTCGCGTGGCCGAATCTGAGTAGTGCGGTTTCGCCCAGCTTCTCGCCCATCGTGAACGCGTAGTTCGCGGGGATTGGGACGAACGAAGGGGTGATCGCCCCTGAGGTGCTGAACCAGCCGTTTTGCCGCGCCGCGGTTCTCATGCCCGTGAGCACACGGATCGACTGGTAGTCCCCGATAAATCCGCTGTACGGAACTCGGTAGACCTTGTTGTCGTCGCCCGAGATCGTGATGTATCCACCGTAGATCCCGTGATCCAACGCCAGAGTGTCGGCCGGAGGTGTGATGGTGACCTGCACCGACGCGGACTGGTTGTTCTTGACGGTCACGCTCGGGGAGCTGAATGAGACGGCCGCGTAGCCGGCGCTCGGGCTCGGTAGCGTGATCGCGCTCGGGGCGTTGATCACGCCGTTGGTTGCGAGCGCCGGCTCGTGATCGAACGTGTACGTGACGGTCTTCCCCGTGCCCGGAAGGCTCGTGACGGTGAGCGTTCGGGTCGCCGGACCGGCCTGGCTTTCGCCGAGCGAGAGCTTGCCCGGGGTTATCTCGGCGCTCGCCTCGATCGCCGCCAGGATGTCGAGCATCCCGGCGCCCTGGCGATGCACGCTGTCCAGGAGACCTGACCCGGGGTTTCCATTCCAGGGATGCGGCTTGGCGCTGTTCTGCAAGATTCCGAGGACCCGCTTCGGCCCGAGCTCGCGCAGACTCTTGGGCCGAGACTCGAGGAGCAGCGCGACCGCGCCGGCGACGTGCGGCGAAGCCATCGAGGTCCCGCTGATAACGCCGTGGCCGCCCAGCTCGAGCGGAAGCGTCGAGTAGATGAACCCCCCGGGGGCGCCGATGTCCGGCTTGAGGGTGAGGTCCGGGGATGGGCCGAACGAGCTGAAGCTCGAGATGAGATTGCCGGTCGAAACCGAGGTGTTCGAGAGCTCCGGCGTCCAGGTGAGGATCGCTCCTCCGGCGCGGATCCGGTTGAAGATCGCGAGGCCGTCATCGGCAGTGACGGCGACGACCGGGATGGTTATCGGTGGCGCTCCCGGAATGACGGTCGCTGAGAGAAATCCGGGAGCGTTGTTGTACAGGACGACGGCCGACGCACCCGCGTCCTGTGCCGCTTTCGCCTTCATGTAGAAGCCGCAGGTCGTTGCTGCACTACCCCGGCGGATGAGGACGGCCTTTCCGGTCAGCGATCCCGCGGCCGGTGGGTTGACGCACCCATCGCCGAGGATTGTCGGTGTACCGGTCGCGGTGATGGCAAGCGATCCGCTCGTCGGAGCGGTCCCGGATCCCGTCGCCTGGGTGTATCCGATCGGAGCGGCGATCCCCGAGATGGTGAAAGACGAGAACCGCGCGATCGTGTTGTCAAAGGACGCGACGCCGATGACGTTCGCGCCGAGACCCGGCGCACCCGCCGCGTAGAGCCCGTTTGCGCCGTTGTTACCGATCGAAGCCACGACGACGACGCCATGCTTCGTGACAAGACGATCCGCGCCGACCGCTGTCGGGTACTGCGGCCACTGGAACGCGGATCCAATGCTCATGTTCAAGACGTCCATGTGGTCGGCGAGTACGCGCTCCATCGCCGCGAGCATGATGGCCGCTGTCGTCGAGCCCTCGCACCCGAAGACGCGGTACGCGCCGAAACGAACGCCCGGCGCGACGCCCTTGACCAAGCCATTCGCGCCGACGATCCCCGCCACGTGCGTCCCGTGACCGTTGCACTTGTCATCGGGGTCCGCGTCCGGCACAGGCGTTGGTGAGTACTTAGGGGAGGTGGAGTCGGCATTGAAGTCGTCGCCGACGAAGTCCCAGCCGGTGAACACACGGCACGTGGACCCGAAGCAACCCCCGAGATCCGGGTTGTCGTAGTCGATGCCTGTGTCAATGAGTGCGACCTTCACGTTCTTGCCGGTGATGCCGAGGGTGTTCTGGACGACATCCGCATGCGTCATCTGGATCGCGGTCGCGAGGTCGATCGTTTCGCCGTCTCCGGCTTCCGGAGCGGGCAGCGAAACGGTCGCGACCGGCCACACGTTCTTGACCCCGGCAAGTCCACGCAAGGCAGACACCTCTGCGCCAGAGGCGTCGACCGCGAACCCGTTCCACAGATCGCCGTATTCAAACCGCTGGTTGTAGCTCACGCCCCGCGCCTTCGCGGAGTTCTTGAACGCGTCGTGTGAGGCGGCGACCGTCGCCGCGGTGCCGCCGTCCGAGGTCGAGGGTGCGGCGAGCTCGACGAACCACGACGTCGCCGACTCGTCGGTCTCGACTCCGTTCTCCGCCGTGAGCTGGGGGTCGAGCGGATCCACCTGGACGATGTCGTCGTCGGCGCGCGCCGGGAACGCGATCGCCAGCGTGAACACGACGAGCGACACGAACGAAAGCCCTGTTCGCGCCACCCCCAACTGCCCCACCTTCCGTCCGTTGAATTCGCTCGACGGATTTGCCGACCGATCGGCAGTGTATAGACCTATGGAGTAAACAATTCGTTCAGATTGCGCGTGTCACAACGCGGTCGCGAGTGTCCGCGTGCTAGACGGTCAAGTGGGCGCGAACCGCTTTCTTAATCTTCTCGTTGTCGGGGAATCCGCCCTCGCGTCGCATTGAATGCAAAAGCTTGCCGTCGACGCTCACGTCGAAGGTGCCGGAGTCCCAGGGGATCAGCTCGATACCCGAGAGGCGAGAGCCGAATTCCAGCATCAGCGCCTTCGCGAGCTCGAGTGTTTGTGGCTCGTAGCCACATTCGGCGCAATACGTGATCTTGACCTTGGGCGGCGTCCCGGTCATGCGGCTACGCGCGTCACCAGCTCGCGGATCTCCCGAACGACCTCGGCGTTGGCGAATGACGCGGTGTCATCACGCATCTTCTGAAGCTCCGCCTGCAGCCGACCGCGTACATCCTCAGGAAGCTGGTCGACCGGTGCGTCCGCCGCGCCGAACTCGGGATGAGCGGAGAAGATGTCGCGGCGCCGCGTCGCGCGAAGCGCTGTGACGGAGGAGGGCCGCTCGATCCAGTGTCCGAGCTCCCGGAAGCTCTCGTCGAGAAATATGAAGACCGGGATCGACTTGTATTTCCCCTGGTTCAAGTACCGCTGCATGATGTCGTCGTTCTGGTCGCGCAGGAAGATGCGAACGTTCAGCGTGCCGCTCTCCTTCGCGAGCCGGCCGAGCACCGGTAGGTTCGCGATCACGTCGCCGCACCAGTCCTCGGCGAGCACCGCCACATTGAGCGGACGCGGCAGACCGCGGAACGCGGCGACATCCTCGGGCCGCAGCTGCACGCGACGCTCGTTCTCTTCTACCCGGTCCAGGTTCCGCGTCATCTGAGCCTTGTAGGCGTCGTAGGTGAGGCCCTGCTCGAAGCGGGCGCGATCGATCGTCATGACATCGACCTCCAGCGCGGTGATGGTGGCACCGCCCACTAGAACGCGCAGATGGGCCGATGTCTTCCCTAGGGGGCCGACCTCCGCTTGCGAGCCTCACCGCCCTTACGCCCGGCGGCGGACATGTCGCGCTCAGCGCGGGCTCGCTCGCTCGGCGGCTTTGGCTCCTTCGTCTCGCCCTTCGCGGTACGGGTCTGATTGACCGTCGCGGCGGCGATGCGCTCCGCGGTGTCTTCCGACCGTCCGCGCTTCTTCAGATTTTGCTTGATGTGGTCGTACTGGCGTTCGCGCTTGTCGCTCCAGGCTTGTTGCGGCATCAGAGCACCTCCACCGACCGCCCGTGCAAGCGGCGTGCGCGCTAGGGGGCGAATCGGGCCGGGTCGATCGCGAGGAGATCAGCGATGCGCTCGACGGCCATATCCGGAGGCGGACCTGCGGGCGGATCGGTCGCGTAATGCCCCTGCCGCACGTGCACCGTCGTCACCCGGCCATCGAGACGCTCCTTGGTGCGCGCGAGGAGGCTCGCTTTGTCGTCGACGTGAACGTAGTGGTCCGCCGGGAAGCGGGTCTGGACCTCCGTTAGGTGATCCTCCTTGTGCGCGTAAACGACCACGTTGCCCTTCGCAACGGTGAGGAGTCCCGCGCGGGCGATCTTCATCGGCTGGTAGACGCGGTCACCATCCGAAAAGATGACGACGGTCCCGAGCGTCCAGAGGTAGGCGACCACGTCCTGCGCTCGCGGGAAGAGATACCGCGCGAACGGAAAGCTCATGATCGCCCGCTCAACGTCGCCGGTGCGAGGCTCGTCGGGTACCGCGCGCCGGAATCGTGCGAGCGTCTCGGGGAAGTCGACGATGCCCGACTCTCCGCGCACCTCCTCATAGATCGACCAGAACACGGCCGCGCGCTCCGGTCCCACGAGTTCTTCGATCTCCCGCTCCAGATCGCTCTTCGCGCGATCGTTGTCGATCAGCGTGTTGTCGACGTCGAGGAGGAATACGCGCGTCACCGGAAGCGAGGGTACGTCGGGTGGACTAGGCTCCCACGACGGGGAAGAGGAGAAGGAAGACATGGCCATTGCCACCAAGACAGCGACCACTACGAAGGATTGGGTGGGCGTCGCCCGAGAGCTGGCCGCGGATTTCGCCGCGCGGGCCGCGGAGCACGATGCCACCGACACGTTCGTCGCGGAGAACTACAAAGCGTTACGCGACGCGAAGCTGTTCTCGGCACCGATCCCTGCGGAGCTCGGTGGAGGCGGTGCGTCGTACGGACAGCACTGCGAGATCATCCGAACGATCGCACGGGGATGCGGTTCCACCGCCCTCGCGTACTCGATGCACTCGCACCTGTTGCAGGCGCTCATCTGGCGACACCGGCATAACGCGCAACCGCCCGCGGAGCCGCTCCTGCGGCGGATCGCGGCGGAGGAGCTGGTGCTGGTGTCGAGCGGCGGCTCGGACTGGCTCGAGAGCTCGGGCACGCTCACGAAGCAGGACGGCACCTACACGTTCAACGCTCAGAAGATCTTCGGGAGCGGCGGTCCGTCGGGCGACCTCCTGCTGACCACGGGTATCTATGAAGATCCCGAGAAGGGCCCGACCGTCCTCCATTTCGGAGTCAACCTGAAGGGCCCGGGCATCACCATCAAGGACAACTGGCGGACCATGGGCATGCGCGCCACGGGATCGAACGACATCGTGATCGAAAACGTCGTCGTGCAGGACGCGGCTGTGAGCGTCAGGCGCCCGAAGGGCCAGTGGCACCAGTTCTTCAACGTCATCAGTCCGATCGTGTGGCCGCTGGTGCTCTCCGCGTATGTGGGCGTTGCCGAGGCGGCGCGCGAGCTCGCGCTCGCCTACGCCAAGAAAACGCCGAACGATCCCATCCAGCAGCAGCTCCTCGGCGAGATGGACACCGAGCTCCTCGCCTCACAGTCGATGCTCGACCAGATGATCGCGCTCGGGAGCGCGGACTTTGATCCGACTCTCGCGAACGCTGATCTGACGTATAAGCGCAAGACGATCGCCGCGAGGAGCGCGGTACGCAGCGTCTATCTCGCGACGGAGATCGTGGGCGGTCGCTCCTTCTACCGGAGCATGGGGCTCGAGCGTTTGTTCCGCGATATCCAGGGCATTCGCTTTCACCCCATGTACGAACGCCGCCAGTACCTTTTCAGCGGCAGGATCGCGCTGGGCCAGGACCCGATCTAGCCCTCATACCATCGCCCCATGCCCGAGACGCGTTACGCGCGCGCCGGCGAGGACCACATCGCCTACCAGACGGTGGGCGATGGTCCCCGCGACCTCATCTTCATGTCGGCGTGGTTCAGTCACGTCGATGGCCGCTGGGACGAGCCTCGGTTCGCCGCGATGCTGCGGCGCGTCGCGACCATGGGCCGGCTGATCGTCTTCGATAAGCGAGGATCGGGCGCATCGGATCCCCTGGCGACGCCCGAACCGACCTGGGAGGACTGGGCGGACGACATCCGCGCGGTGATGGACGCGGCCGGCTCGGAGCGAGCCGCCGTGATCGGTGTCGGGGACAGCGGGCCGCTCGCGATCCTGTTCGCGGCGACGCAGCCGCACCGGGTGACCTCGCTCATCTTGATCAACACCGGCGCACGCCTGGTGCAGGGGCCGGACTACCCGTGGGGCCTTCGCCCCGATGAAGTGGAGGCCTTCTTACGCCGAACCCGCGAGACCTGGGGCACGGGGGGCATCGTCGATATCTTCAGCCCATCAGGCGCCGCGGATGAGCGCTACCGGCAATGGTGGGCGCGTTATCAGAGGATGGGCGCGAGTCCCGGTCGCAGCACGGCCATGGCGCGCCTGGTCTTCGGAGTCGACGTCCGCAACGTGCTCTCGACCATTCACGTTCCGACCCTCGTGATCCATCGCAAAGACTTCCGGTTCTTTCCGGTCGACCTGGGACGCTATCTGGCCGAGCACATCGCCGGCGCGAAGTATGTCGAGGTGCCGGGGGCCGACGGATTTGTCTATCTCGGAGACACCGACTCGATCCTGAGCGAGATCGAGGAATTCGTGACCGGGACCCGGCCCGCGCCGCAGTCGGATCGCGTCCTCGCGACCGTCCTGCTGACGGACATGGTGGGCTCGACCGACCTCGCGGCGCGTCTCGGCGACCAGCGCTGGCGCGCCGTCCTGGACACGCACGACGACATCGTCCGGACTCAGATCGAGCAGTTCCGTGGCCGCCTTCACCGGGCGACCGGCGACGGCATGCTTGCCAGCTTCGATGGGCCGGCGCGCGGCGTCCGGTGCGCGCAAGCGCTCCGCGACCTGCTGCACGAGGCCGGCATCGACATCAGGTCGGGACTCCATGCCGGGGAGATCGAGCTCCGCGGGAGCGAGATCGGCGGTATCGCAGTCCACATCGCCGCGCGGATCAGCGCCGAGGCCGGAGCGGGCGAGATCTTCTGTTCGAGCACCGTGAAGGACCTGGTGACCGGCTCAGATCTGGCGTTCATCGATCGAGGCCGTCGCCAGCTCAAGGGCGTACCGCAGGAATGGCAGATCTATGCCGTGCAGTGACGCTCACGCGTAGATAGGTGTCTCAGTTCCTGCGTGAGCTCTGGCGCAGCTCGAATCGGCCGGAGGTCTTTCGCCGCTCTGTGGTCGTCGCGCTGGTGGTCGGCACACTGCTCACGCTCGTGAACGAGCTCGACGTGCTCCTTGGGACGCGATCCGATCCTGCGCTCGGCCTGCGGCTTCTCGCGAACTACGCCATCCCCTTCGTCGTGAGCAACCTCGGCGCCATGGTCGAGCCACCTAAGAGGTGACTCTTCAGAGCCATCGCTCGTACAGGTACACGCCTTGAGACCACGGTGGGCGATAACCTGCCGACAGCGCGGCGCGGCGCTGGGCGGATCCGTCGACAAAGAGCGAGACGTCGTCGAGGCCGCGCCGTCCCGCCTCCCCGCGGAGCGCGCCGAGGAGATCGCGAAGGGCGCGCCCGCGCCCGCCCATCGCGACGACCGTCAGCGACCCGTCGTACGTGGGTCCAATGATGGCCGCGGCCAGGTACTTCTCACCGGAGACGAAGGCGCGCCGTCGTGTGATCGCGGACCGCACGTCCTCCGCCGTCAGTGCGCGCCACTCCCATCCCGCGTCGAACTGAATTAAGGCCGGCAGCGCCCGGCGCATCGCCGCCTTGTCGACGCTCCGCGCGCGCGCCGGCGGATCGGTCGGCCGCGCCGCGGCTGCATAGCGCTGCAGTGCGGCGATCCGCTTGAAGCCAAACCGCCGGGCCGCGCGGTGGATCGGCGTGTTGTTCGATGCCGTCGAGAACCGCACCACGCGAAAGCCGCGGTCGCGCGCGTAGGCGAGGCGGTGCGCGAAGAGCGCTGTCGCGATGCCGCGGCGGCGCCAGCCGGGCGCGACGCGGCCGCCTTCGAGCCAGACCTCGGTCGCGGTCACGACCGTGAGCTTCCCCATGCCGACGACCCGGCCAGAGGACTCGGCGACGAAGAACGGGCCGTTGCGATGCGTCACCCAGCGATCGAAAACCTCGGGCACGCGATCCTGTCCGCCCCAGATCGTGCGGACCGCCTCGAGCACCTGACGTTTGTCCGCGGGGCGTGCGCGGCGGATGACCAGATCCATCAGGTCATCGTGCCCCAGGTCGGTCTAGCGGGCCTCCGCCAGCGTGACGTTGGCGCGCTGAAGCTCACCGAACCGCACATAGGCGACGTCCACGCCGCGCCCGATCCGATCCGCGGCGAGCACGCGCTGGAGGTCCGAGAGCGTCGCCAGAGGCACGTCGTCGAGGGTCACGATGAGGTCACCGGGACGGATCCCGGCGCGCTCCGCGGGACCGGCCGCCATGACCTCCAGGACGCGTATCCCTGAAGCGTTCGGGATGCGCAGCTCCGTGGCGAGCTGCCGTCCGATCGGCGTGGCGGCGCCGCCGATGCCGAGATACGCACGTCGGACGCGCCCGTCGCGGATGAGCATCCCCGCGACGAGGCGCGCCGTCGCGGCCGGGATCGCGAAGCAGATGCCCTGCGCCATCGGGATGATCGCGGTGTTGATGCCGATCACCTTCGCGTGCGTGTCGACGAGCGGGCCACCGGAGTTCCCGGGATTGAGCGCCGCGTCCGTCTGAATGACGTTCTCGATGACGCGACCGTCGCGGGCGTGAAGCGACCGTCCCAGCGCGCTCACGACGCCGGTCGTGACCGTCGAGTGAAAGCCGAGCGGATCGCCGATCGCGATCACTAGCTGGCCAACCCGAAGACTCTCGGTCTCGGCGAGCTCGGCAGCCTGAAGTCCGGACTCGGCGATGCGGATCACCGCGAGGTCGGTGGCCGGATCGTTTCCGACGACCTGCGCGCGCACTTCTCGGCCGGTCATCAGCGTGACGTCGACCGTTTGCGCGGCCTCCACCACGTGGGCGTTCGTGAGCGCGTACCCGTCCGGCGTCACGATGACGCCGCTGCCGCCGCTACGACCACGCCGAACGTTGACGACACTAGGCGCGACGCGCTCCACGACGCGAACGACCGCTTGCGAATACGCGTCGAGGAGCGCGCTCGCCGGATCGGCGTCCGCGCGCGGGGCTTCGCGGATCTCGCTGGCCATTATTAGTTGAGCGGCCCCTGGGACCGTACGTCGCCCACCTTCGAGAGCGCTTCCTTGAGCTCCCCGATCCACGATTGCTCGTTCTTCTCCACGAGCCGCACGCACCAGGCGAGTGCGTGCGAGCGGCTACGAGCGACTCCCGACCGCACGAGGGTGTCGAGCAGCTCCCGCTCGGGAAGGCGAAGCCGCGTCATGACCGGAACAGAAAGGTGCGTGAAGAGCGCCGTCTGCTCGCCGAGCTTCGCGCCCCAGGCAAGGTTGCGGCGGAAGCGCTCGCGGGCCTCCCCCGCGATCTTCATCCGTTCCTCGCGCGTGGACTCGCGGAAGCGCTGGATCGCGCCTTCGCGCGCAGCCTTGGCGGCCTCGGGGCCACCGCTCGCCGGTACGTCGGGTAGCGAGCCGATCACCCAGATCTCGTCCTCGTCCATCCGCACCTCGGGCGTCCCCGTGTACCAGTCCTTCGGCAGCCGGCCCGCCAGCCACCCTTTGATTTCGTCAATGGTTGCCATCTGCAGTTTTCCTCCGTTTGCGTGTCCTGAAAATATGTAATCCCGGAAACGTTGTAAGTCAAGGGGCCGAGGCGCCTCTGTACCCGAGGACACATACCGTCCCTCTGATGCGCCCTACCGGCATAGCCCTGGTCTCGGCCAGCGCAGTTGGTTTTGGCTTCACTTACTCCGACCAGGCCGCGCTGGTCCCGCTCCTCGCCGCCGAGCTTGGTCTGAGCGACCTTCAGATCGGGCTTCTTTCCGCGGCGCTGTTCGGCTCATACATCGCGGTCACCCTGGTTACGAGCGGATTACCCGACCGCGTTGGCCCGAAGCCGGTCATCGCCGCGGGGCTTGCCGCGTCGGCGCTGGGCACGGCTCTCTTCGCATTCGCGCCGGGGTTCGAGGTCTTGGTCGCGGCGAAGCTCATCCAGGGCTTCGGATCCGCGCTGGCGTTCGTCGCGGCTGCCCGATACATCGCCGGTCTCTACGGCGGGGGCCGACCGCACTTCGGGCTTGGCGTCTACGGCGGAGGCTTTCCGCTCGGGACCGCGCTCGCGCTCGTCCTGACCCCGCAGCTCGCCACAACGTTCGGCGGCTGGCGCGCGTCGTTCGCGCTCGAAGCGCTCGCCCTCGCCGGAGTCTTCGCGCTCTGGCTCACGGCCCCTTCGGTGTCCGGGGTGCGCCGCGAAGGCAGCATGCTCGATGCCCTCCGCTGCGCGAACTGCTGGCTCGTGAGCCTGCAGCACGCGGCAGGCTTTGGACTCGCGATCGCCGCCGGTTCGTGGATCACGGTGTTCCTGCTACGAGAGTTCTCGCTCCCGCTCGCGCTCTCGGGGATACTCGGCTCGATCCTTCTCTTCGTCGCCGTGCTCACGCGCCCGCTCGGTGGTCTCGCGGTGTCGACCGGTGTGATGCGGACGAAAACGGTGATGCGGACGGGCGACCTTGCCGTCGTCATCGGCGTCGCGTTTCTCGCGTTTCCCGGACGTCCCCTCGCCACGGCGCTCCTCGGCGCCGTCATCCTCGGCGCGGGCGTCGGGCTCCCCTACGCGCCCGTCTTTAACACTGCCGCTGCGTCGCTACCGCGCGCGCCCGGCGCGGCGCAGGGCCTCGCGGCCGTCGGCGGGACGATGGGCGTGATGGTGGGCGCTCCGGTCATGGGCTACGCGGTCCAGACCCTGGGGTTCGCGGCGGCCTGGAGCTTCGTCGGCCTCGTCGGTTTGTGCGCGCTCGTCGGGACGCTCGCCATGCGCGGCGAGGAGGAGCTCACGACAGGCGACGAATGACCTCCGCGACCGCCCGCAGGTCTTCTATGAACAGGCGCATCTCGCGCTCGCGAGCGGCGTCGTCCGCAGCGCGAAGGATCGATGAGGGATGCACGGTCGCGAGCACGTGGGGTGCGAGCGGCGATGGAATGAGCTTCCCACGCTCTTTCGTCACCTTGAATGACGGCGAGAGCAGCGCCTGTGCGGCGGTGGCGCCGAGACAGACGATCACCTGCGGCTTCAGGAGCGCGATCTCGGCGTCGAGCCATAGACGGCACGCCGCGATCTCGCTGCGGTTGGGCTTCTCGTGGAGCCGCCGCTTTCCCGAGGGCCGCCACTTGAAATGTTTCACCGCGTTGGTGACGTACACCGTGTCGCGGTCGATCCCCGCCGCCTCGAGCGCGTCGTCGAGGACACGGCCGGCGGGACCGACGAACGGCCGCCCCGCGATGTCCTCCTTATCGCCGGGTTGCTCGCCGACGAACATGACCTTGGCGGTTCGCTTCCCCTCCCCGAAGACCGTCTGCGTCGCCTTCTTCCAAAGGTCGCACGCCTTGCAGTGAGCCGCGGCATCCCGCCAGGCGGCGACGCTTTTGGTCTCGGGCAGGTCGGGATATTCATGGCCAGGCTCGGGCTCGGGCTTTGGTGCCTCGGCGTCCCGCACACGGGTTGACGGAGCAAGTGCCGCGCCCGAACGTGCGCACGTGCGGTACGTCGCAATGGCCCTCGCCGTGGCCGCGCTCGTCGCGATCGGCGCGGCGGAGTCGGCAGCAAGCGCGGGGCAGCTCGCGGATCTGCCCGGACGTGGTCGTCCGTCTCTGGCGCCCGGCGGCGCGGCGCTCACCCTGGTCGGCTTCGTCCTGTCTGTCGCGGTGTACGCGGCCCTGGGCTGGTTCGGCGCACGCCTCGCGATGGACGAGGGAACGGCCGTGCGGACGGGCGTCATCGTCGGCATCTTCGCGGGGCTCCTCGGCGGAACTGTGCGGGCGCTCTTCGTTCGCGACTATCTGAGCGACACGGTCTCGCGGTTCGGGCTGCCGGATGAATTCACGAGCTGGTCGCTCGCGGTCTTTGTCGCGCTATCGATCGTCGCGAGCGCCGCCGGCGGCGGCGCGATTACTTGGCTGAGCTTCCGTTCTGCTCGGGCGCGCTCGCCGCGACCTCGCTCCTGATCTTCCCGACCACGCCTTCCTGATACAGGGAGACGAACGCGCTCACGACCTCGGGGTCGAAGCGCTCGCCGGCATCGTTCTCGATGACCTTGAGGCCTGCCTCCGCCGACCACGCATCCTTGTACGGACGCTTCGAGGTGAGCGCGTCGAACACGTCGGCGATCGAGACGATCCGTGCGGCGAGCGAGATCTCCTCGCCCTTCTTGCCGTCGGGATAGCCTCTCCCATCCCAGCGCTCGTGATGCTCGCGCGCGATCGCTCGCGCGGTCTCGAAGAACCTCGCCTCGCCGAGCATCTTTTCGCCGTCGATGCAGTGCTGCTTGATCACGCCGAACTGCTCGTCGGTCAGGTGATGCTCGCTCTGCAGGATGTGGTCAGGCGTGTGGATCTTGCCGACATCGTGCATCACGCTGGAGTACCCGAACTCTTCGACGAGATCCGCCGGGAGACCGAGGCGCTGGGCGATGGCCTCGACGTATCCGCGCACGCGCTGGAGGTGCTCGCCGGTCGTCCGGTCCTTGATCGTCGCCGCGAGGAGCAGGTGGCTGATGCCCTGGAGGCCGGTACGGCGCAGCTCTTCGTTCGCGACACGCTCCTGCTCGAGCGCTCGCTCGAGCTCTTTCCTCCGCTCGCGCTCGCTGCGAAGCATCGAGCCGAGGTCCTCCGCGTAGCGCGTGGCCTGTTTCTCCATGAGGGTCATCTGCTTGAGTTGCGACTCGAACTCCTTGCGCACGCCCTGCTCGCGCTCGTAGACCTTCGCGAAGTCGAGCGCCATACGCATGGCCTGCGCGTTCGCGAGGTCGGCGACGCGGACGGCCTGGTGCAGGAGCTGACGGAAGACGTCCGGTCCTTGCTCTTCACCGGTGACGTCAGGCATGCGCGGCGACACGTCCACGGCCTCGATCATCTGCTTGGTGTCGTCGGCGCTCATCGCGTCTAACTGTGCGCGAGGATCCCGCGGATCGTGTCGATGAGCTCGAGCGGTCCGAATGGCTTGGTGAGGTACTGCGTCGCGCCTGCCGCGAACCCTATCGCGCGGTCACTGTCGCTCTCATGCGCCGTGAGCATGACCACGGGGATGTCCTTCGTGGCCTCGTCCGCCTTGATCTGGCGGCAGACGTCGAAGCCGTTGGGGCCGGGGCCCATGTCCACGTCGAGAAGGACCAGGTCCGGTCTCTCGGACCGCACCAGGTCGAGCGCCTCATTCCCATTCTTCGCCTCGACGATCGTCCAGCCCTGGGTAGACAGGGTGATCCGGACCATCTGGCGGATGGGCACCAGGTCGTCGGCTACGAGTAGCTTTGCCATTTTCTTGCGCCTCCGATGCTAGCGGTGGGTCCTACCGGCCCTACCCCCGAAAGGATGGACTTACCGCCGTTCGGGGGCCGGACCGTCTCCCCCGCGTGGGGGAGCCGGGCGATCGCGCGTCCAGGACTCCAGGGTGACGAGCCCGAGGCGGGCCGCTTCGGCCACGGCCTCGAGGCGAGAGTGCGCGCCGAGCTTGCGGAGCACGGCCTGCACATGCGCGCGAAGGGTCGCCGTGGAGATCCCGAGGGACTCCGCGGCGGACGACGTGCTCGTCCCGCTGGCGAGAAGCCGAAGCACCTCGAGCTCGCGGCCGGTGAGCGGCTCGATCACCTTCCGCGCCGCGGCGCTCTCCAGCAGCAGGCGCTGAAGCTCGCTCGGAGCGAAGAGGATCTCGCCGGACGCCGCCGCGCGGACGCTCTCCACGACCTCGGTGAGGCCCCGGCCCTTGGTCATGTGGCCGACCGCTCCCGAGCGCGCGACGTCGTTCAGCGTCGCCGCGGAGGGGTCCGCCGTGAGCACGAGGACCGAGGTGTCCGGCAACGACCCGCGCACCGCGCGGGCGAGATCGGCGCCGGTCCCGTCGGGAAGGTGATAGTCGGCGATGACGACGTCCGGCTTGTACTCGTTCAGCGCGGCGATCGCGGCCTTGAGATCGTGGACCACCGCTTGGACCTCGATGCCGTCCGCCGCCTTGAGAGCGACGCGCATCAGCTCGGCGAAGAGCCGTTCGTCATCAACGATCACGACACGGATGTTCTGTTCGGCCACGCTATTTCCCTCCGTCCGCGCGCACGTGCGTCGCCAGCGCGGCGACGACCGCCGCGTCCAGCTCGCCGCGCGCGACCGCGCCCTGAAGTATCCGGACCGCTTCTGACTCGGAGACCGCCGGCCGGTCGGAGCGGTCCGCGAGGAGAGCCTCGAAGCGGTCCGCGACCGAGACGATGCGCACCTCGAGCGGGATCTGCTCCGCGCGAAGGCCATCCGGGTAACCGGTCCCGTCGAGCCGCTCGTGGTGGTGACGAACGATCGGCAGAAGGCCAGAGAGCCGCTTGAATCCGGCGAGGATCTCTTCGCCGAGCACCGGGTGCCGTTCGAGCATGGCGCGCTCCTCGGCACTGAGCTCGCCGGACTTCGCAAGGAGGGCGCCTGGCAGCCGCGCGTGGCCGACGTCGCGAAGCAGCGCCCCGAGGCGGATGGTCATGCGCGCCGACTCGTCGAGGCCCAGGGCTCGGCCGATCTGGACCGCCCGAGCGGCGACGCGCTCGGTGTGACCGGTGCTCGGCCGATCGTGCGATGCGATGGCGGCGGCAAGCACGATGAGCGCCTCCGCTGCGGCCTCCAGGTCGTGGTCGAGGCCGCGCTCGCGAACAGTGAGGTCGACGAACCGTGGGAGCTGCGCATCCACCGGGATGAGCTCGGTGCGCTCGTCCCCTACGCGGCCGGCGGTCACGCGCACGACGGCCACATCCTCAGGGGCATCGGCGGGCAATGATGCGTTTCCTTCAAGCACCACGACGTCCGGGCTGTCGCCATCCTGCGCGAGGTCGAACCGCGAGGCGAGGAGCTGCACGACGTGTTCGCGGAGCGCGCCGTCGGCGATCGCGACGCGCGCCACGCGACGCTCGCCTACCGAACGCTCGGCGGATCGCGCGAGACGCGGGACGCGCGGATTCCGTGCCTGACCAAGGACGGCGTCGATCCGGGCCAGTAGCTCCGCGGCCTGGAAGGGCTTGGTGATGTAGTCCGCCGCGCCGCACGAGAGACCGCGGACCTTGTCCACGACCTCGCCGCGCGCCGAGAGGAAGATCACCGGGATCGGCGCGGTCGCGGTGTTGCTCTTGATGCGCAGGCACACGTCGTACCCGTCCGTGTCGGGAAGCATCACGTCCAGGAGCACAAGGTCGGGGCGCAGTTCCTCGACGAGCTCGCTCCCACGCCGGCCATCGTGCGCGCCCGAGACGACCATGCCGTTGGCCTGCAGGCGGCGCTGCAGAACGTCCGCCGAGGCCTGGTCGTCCTCCACCACGACGACGCGTGTCGCGGGAGCGTCGGAGCGCACGGCTTCCTCGATCGCTTTCACTTCTTGGCCTTGTGCCCGTTCGTCTCGCCGAGAAGCCAGCGCATGGCGACGATGAACTTCGAAGGACGCTCCTCGCGCGTGTTCTCTTTCAGGTAGGCGTGCAGGTCGATGGCCCAGTGCGGAAGCTCACCGTACCACTTCATCTCGACGATCACGTCGGGCTCCATCGCGAGGAGCGACCCGAGCGGCGACGGCTGATCGTTGGGCTCGCGCGTCTCCCAGGGCAGGGCGAAGTACATGAGGTTGTGGTCGGCGGTGATCCGCACCGCAGTATCCAGCGAGTGGTATGCGAGCCGGTTGTATTGCGTAACGACGATCGGACGCGCGCCGTCCTTCAGGAGCTTTGTCGCGCGCTCCGCCAGCCCGTGGTCGAAGTCCTTGAGGGTCGGAGCGCCTCGAAGGAACGAGCGGGCGGTGTCCATCGACACGCCGAACCGCTCCTTGAGCGACGTGTCCTCCTCGTCGTCCTTGAACTCGATCCACGCGGTCCCCGGGTTCATCACGGTGTGCGGCCGCGTCCGGTGGTATTCGCGGATGCGAAGCTGCATCGCTGAGCCCTGCTGTGCAGCGCGGAAGATCGACCAGTTCATGGTGTCGCAGTACGTCGTCGTCGACCACTGGAAGGGGCGGTCGTCGCGCGACAGCGGAAGGTTGTTGGCCGTCGTACGCATCACCAGGCGAGCGATGCTCTCGCTCACCTGAAAGCGATGCTCGTGCCGGCGCTCGGCATCAGCCTCATGCGAAGGGACCGCCGTCGCGAGTCGCTTGGGCACGTTACTCGGTCACGTCGGCCGCGACGGCGAGCAGGCCACGGCGGGTCAGCGCGACTCGGACGCCGTGCTCCACGTCGGCGGGGATGGTGCCGCTCAGAGATCGGAGGAGATCCTCCGGAACGGCACGGTGTTCGGTGGCGAGGATCTCGGCGGCGCTGAGCCTGACGTCGGGCTCGATCGAGGTGATGTTCTCGAGGATCCTTCGGCCGAAGACCCGCATCGTGTGCCATGCGTTGTACACGTAGACACCGGAGAGGGCGGTAGCCACGCCGAGCAGCATCTGGTTGTCGTGGAGCTGGAGCCCCACCAGCAGCGCGACTGCGGCCGCGAAATTCCCGAACGCGTTCACACCGCCCGAGAGGAACGCGCGGGCGCGCGGCCGGATTGCGGCCGCGACCTGGCTGTACACGAGCTCCGTCGCGGGGCGATGGATCGCTGGGATCACGATCCGCTCGCTGAGCTGGATCGCGATCGCGGTGATGATGTTGAAGCTGTACGTTGCGGCCGCGTACGAGCCGAGGAACCACAAAGGAAGGATGAAGAGGACCCGAGCGATCCCGAAGCGGCGCAGGAGCGTTGCCGTGAAGACACTCTGAATGAACAGAGCGACCAGCGACGAGCTCGTGTACACGGACGCGTACAGCTGGCTGAACAGGTCTTCGCTTCCGGTGCCGCTGCCTGCGGTTGACTGGTCGAGGCCGACGAGATAAAGGAAGTTCCCGAACTGCATGAGGAAGTACCAGAAGAAGACGCCGACGCCGAACGTCCTCAGCATCCGGTCCGATGCGACGGTACGGTACCCGTCGACCGAGTCTTTGAGCACCGCCCCGATACCCTTCGGGCGCTCCTCCTCGACCCGGCTGCCGTGGCCCTCGGGCAGCCCGCGGTACAGGACGAGCCCGACGAAGCAGACGAGGAATCCGACGGCCTGCGCGCCGATGAAGTTCTCGGCGTGGATGACCGGCGCGATCCCGGCCCCGATCACACCGCCAAGTATTTTCCCGACCAGGACGGAGCCGGCGAAGAAAGGAAAGAGACGCTTCGACTGCTCGGCGCCGTAGAGGTTGCCGGCGTACACCCAGAAGAGGATGTAGATCGTCTCCTTCACGCCGTGCGCGAAGACGTAGGAGATCGGCTGAACGATCCAGCCGCTCTCGATCTGCGACTGGAAGGTCACACCGGCCTGGATGGCGACCGAGAGCAGCGTCACTCCGGCCACGTACCAGAGGAGGAGCGTCCGCCGCCGCACGCGGTCGACGAAGAAGAAGATCATCGCCGAGACCGCGAGCATCGCGACGGGCGTGATGATGTACATCACCGGCACGTAGTTCACGCCCCAGCGCTTCACGAAGAGCGAGTCGGCGCCGAGCTTGCCCACCCAGTCGGCCGCGACCATGAGCGTGAGCAGGGCGTACAGGAAAATGGCAAGGCCCCATTCCCCGCGGCGCAGCGGAATGGCATGGCCGAGGACCCGCCTTAGCACTGTCGTTAAGCGCCCGCCGCGGCGCGGTCGGCTGCGGGAAGGGTGAACTGGACGATGGCTCCGCTCTCACCGGGGTTCACGACGACGATGGTGCCGCCATGCAGCTCGACGGCGAGCTTGCAGAACGCCAGACCGAGGCCGGTGCCACCGCGGCTCCGGCCCGCACCCTGGTAGAAGCGGTCGAAGATGTGCGGCGCGTCGTCGGCCGCGATCCCCGGGCCGGTGTCGTGAACGCGAACGATGATCGAACGCTCGAGCGACTGATCGCGCACGCTCTCGATCCAAACTTTCCCGCCTGTCGGCGTGTGCTTGACGGCGTTCGCGAGCAGATTCGTGAGCACACGCACGATCAGGCCATCGTCGACGAACACCGCGATGTTCCCAGGCAAAGAGCTCTCGAGCTCGATGCCCTTCGCGAGCGCCTCCGGCACGACCTGGGCGATCGATCGCTCGGCGAGCGCCGAGAGCGCGATCACCTGGGGCATCGCCTCGAGCTTGCCTTCCTCCATCTTGTAGACGTCCAGGAGCGCGTTGACCATCCGCAACAGCTCACTGATGTTCGACTCCGAAAGCCGCAGGAGCTCGTCGAACTCGCGCCGTCCGGGCTCGAGCTGTCCCATGCGGACGAGCTGCATGAAGGCGACGACGCTGTTCGCGAGATTGCGAATGTCATGGCCGAGCATGCCGATCAGCTCTTTCCGCGATTGCTCCATCCGCTGCAGGTCGCCGGCGGTCTTACGCAGCTCGTCCTGGAGGCGCTTGGTGAAGATCGCGCTGCGTACGCGGGCCGCCAGCTCGATCGGCTCGAATGGCTTGGTGATGTAGTCGATCCCGCCCACCTCGAACCCCTTGCTGAGGTCCTGGTACGAGTCCTTCGCCGTGACGAAGATGACAGGGATGTCAGCCGTCTCCGGCTGGGACTTGAGACGGCGGCAGGTCTGCCATCCGTCCATGCCCGGCATCATGACGTCGAGCAGGATCAGGTCGGGCTGCTCGGTCCGTGCGAGCGCGATCGCGCGCTCGCCCGAGCTCGCGACCTGGGTCTGGCAGCCGATCGCCTCGACGCGCCGGGCCAGGAGCTCCACGTTCGCGATCTCGTCGTCGACGATGAGCACCTTGCCGAGCATGATCGGGACCGGTCCGCGGACGATCGGCGTGCCGTCGCGAGGGGCAGGTACGTGAGCGGCGCCGCCCGGGAAGTAACGGAGCAGGATGGCCCGCAGCTCGGCCGGCGCGAAGGGCTTCGAGACGAAGTCATCGCAGCCCGCCTCGATCGCACGCGCCCGGTCTGAGGGAAGCGCCAGCGCCGAGACGGCGATGATCGGGATGCTCGCGGCCCACGGCTCGGCGCGCAGCGACCGCGTGAGGCTCCAGCCATCCATCCGCGGAAGCAGCAGGTCCACGAGGATCGCATCCGGCCGCTCGACGCGCGCGAGGTCGAGGCCGGCCACACCGTCCGCAGCGACGAGCGCTTCGTGCCCGGAGGCCCGGATGATCCGCGATGCGACGTCGAGGTTGTTGGCGTCGTCCTCGACGACGAGTACCCGTGCCATCAGCGGCCCGCCGTGCGTGCCAGCAGCGCGGCCTCGCTCCCCGCCCGAACGCGGATGGGGAGTGTGAAGTGGAACGTGCTGCCCTTCCCGACTTCGCTATCGACCCAGATGCGGCCGCCGTGCAAGGTGATAAGACGCTTGGAAATGGCGAGGCCGAGACCCGTGCCGCCGTACCGCCGCGTCGTGGAGCTGTCGGCCTGGCGGAACTCGTCGAAGACGTAGGCCTGCGCCTCCGGCGTGATGCCGACGCCGGTGTCGGCGACCGAGACGGTCACCCACCCCTCGGCGGCACTCGCGGAGACGGTGACCGCTCCGCGCTCGGTGAACTTCACCGCGTTGGCGAGCATATTGGCGAGGACCTGGCGCACACGCGCGCGATCGGCCCAGACGTTCGGCAGGGACGATTGGATGGACGAGCGCACCTGCAGCCCCTTCTCGTCGGCGTGCGGGCGGACCAGCTCCAGCGCCTCGTCCGTGACCTCGTCGATGTTGACCTCTTCGACGTTCAGCTCCATCTTGCCGGCCTCGATCTTGGCGAGATCGAGCAGGCCATTGATGAGGCCGAGCAGGTTGTCGGCGGCCTGCGCCACGCGGAAGAGGTCGGTGGACTGCTGCGCGGTGAGCTCGCCGTCCAGACCGTCGAGCATCAGCTTCGTGTAGCCGATGATCGCGTTCATCGGGGTGCGCAGCTCGTGGCTCACGCTCGCGAGGAATTCGCTCTTCAGGCGGTTCGCGCGCTCGAGCTGCAGGTTGTTGACGCGCAGCTCGCCGACGAGATCCGCGTTCTCGTTCGCCACCGAGATCAAACGCGCGATCGTCCGCAGGGCGCGCGCCTGCGTATCGGTGATGTCGCGCTGCTCGCGGAAGTACGCGGAAAGCAGGCCGATGGTGCGGCCGCGCGCGGAGAGCGGCACATGCGCGACAAAGCGAAGATCGCCCGCCGAAACGCTCGAGAGGCGGATACGGTCGGCGTCGGCCTCGGAGCGGACCAGCACGCGCATCGCGAGCGTTACCGCGGTCTCGCCGTCAATGCCCAGGGTGGCCGGAGCATTGAGCCGGCCCCCGGACCCGGGAGGCGCGCCGGGCGGATCCTCGCGGATGACGATTGCCCCGCCGTCGGCGTTCAGGAGCGAGACCATGCGGTCGAGCGACCGTGCGAAGATCCGCTCCGCGTCGGTGACGCCGACGACCGCGTCGGCCACCTCATTGACCGCGCGCACCTCGTCGAGATAGTCGCGTTGCGCGCGCTCGCGTTCGTAGAGCGACGCGGCCATGGTGTCGAAGGCGCGCTCGAGCGTTCCGATCTCGTGCGCCGACACCTGCCGCACGCGCGCGGCGAGATCGCCCGCCTCGATCCGCTGGGCCGCGGCGGCGAGGTTGCCGAGCGGCTCGGTGATGCTGCGCGCCGTCTGGTAGGCGAGGAAGGTGACGATCCCGACGAGCCCGACGCCGAGCACGATCAGGATGGCGATGAGCGTGCGCTGCGCCTGCTCGACGCTCGCGGTCGGCACGAGCACGGCGAGGAGGCCGGGGTTCTGCCGCTGCGAACGCAGCACGCGGAAGATGCCGTAGTAGTTCCGGTCATTCGCGGTCACGTTCTGGATCAGCACGTCGCGGGGGTCCCGGTCGACCTGATCGGTGGTCGGGAACAGCGTCTCCGAGTGGAAGTCGACGGTCGACGCGCGGACCTGGCCGTTCCAGATGAACGCGAGGTCGGCATCGGAACGGGTCTTAATGCTCTTCAGGAAGTTGGAGCCGAGGATGTTGCCGACCTCCATCATCCCGATGAAGTCGTCCGCTGCGTTCGGGCAGATGCAGCGGATGACATGGATCGCGCGAATAACGATGCCGTCGGGCTCGTCGTAGAGCACCCACTGCTGCTGGGCCTGAGCCTGCGCGTAGCGGACCAGCTCTGGTTGGAGCGTTCTCTCCTTGTTTTCCTGTGCCCCAGCGATGATGACGCCGTTGACGTCGGCGACGTTCATCTCGCCGACGTCGATCCGCGACTTGAAGGGGATGAGCAGGGCCTGGAGTCCCTCGACATCGCGCGCCTCGGTGAGCTCGCGGGTGGTCGGCAGGTTGGCGGCGAGCGCGGCGGCCTTCGTGGCCGCGTCGGCCTGGTCGTTGAACTCGTTCAGGGCGACGTCGGCCAGGATTGCCGACTCATCTTCGAACTGACGGGCGATCAACTCGTTCGATTCGTAGATCGCGACCGCGGTGACCACCACGAGCGCCAGGACGCTCACCAGCACGTTGCGGCTGACGAGCGTCCTTAGCAGGCTCGGCGAAAAGAGCTTGCGCATCGGCTCTTGGGTCGGCCGAAAGGCTTAGAGGCCCGCCAGGATCTTCTGGCCTTCGGGCCCCTTGACGAAGTCGATGAACGCCTTGATCGCGGGCTTGAGCTTCGTCGGGTCAGCGTTGTAGACGAAGTACAGCGGCCTGCGGACCTGGTACTTGCCGCTGTTGAGGTTCTCGCGAGATGGCGAAACGCCGTCGACCGTCGCGAAGGCGATCGTGGTGTCGGAGAACGTGCTCGCGTTCATGGTGACCATGCCGATCGACTCTTTGAAGGAGTTGATGGCCTTTACCGTCTCGGCGATCGTCGTCACTTCCACCGCGCTCGGCGCGTAGGTCGGCTTCTTCCCGTCGAAGAAGTAGGCCTCAAAGGCGCTGCGGGTCGAGGCGCCCGATTCGCGGATGAGGATGCGGATCTTTCCTGGTGTTCCACCGACGTCTTTCCAGTCGGTGATCGCTCCCGTGAAAATCTTCGCGACCTGGTCCTTGGTAAGCGACTTGACCGGGTTCGACGCCGCGACCGCAACGGCGGTGCCGCTCGCGCCGATCCCCAGCGCTTCGACCTTGCCCTTCTCAGGGTCCTTGAGATCGCGGCTGATGTAGCCGAGGTCGGTCTCGCCGCTGATCGCGAGGTTCACTCCCGCATCGGAGCCGATGTCGGCGAGTCCCTGCCAGGTGATCGTGGGGTGCGAGACCTTGAACGCGTCGGTCAACGCTTTGACGTTGTCGAGCGCGCCGCCGCCTCCGTTCACGATGTATTGGCCGGCAAGTGGATCCTGTGTGGTTTGCGCCGGCCCGATGGGGATGGCGCCCCCGCAGCTCGCGGCGAGCAGCGCGCCCGCGACGAGCACGTATGTGCGCAAAGAACGCATTCGGGCCCTCCTCATGGGTCGAATCGTGACAATCGAGACATTAGTCTCTGACCTTTGTATAGGGAGGTCTATCCCTCCGACGGCGGATTCGCGTTACACATTGGGATAGACGGGCTCTACTCCAAATGCATTAGCCGACACTGGAATTGGACCAAAACCGTGCGGTTTCGCGCAATACTGGCGCCTCGTGACCGAAGGAGACGCAACGCTGCGGGCGCGGGCCGTCCCAACAGGCCGGCTCACGGACCTCGACGTACGAGGGCGGCGGCTGGTGCTCCCGCTCACGCTTCTCGCGGCATTGGGCATCGGCGCGATTTTTCTGGTCGATATTTCGACCGGACCCGAATATGGCTTCGCGATCTTCTACCTGATCCCGATCGGGCTCGCGAGCTGGTGGCTCGGCCGAACCCCTGCGGTGTTCATCGCGCTCCTCGCCACATTCGCGTGGATCTGGGCGGACATCTTCGCGCGCCCGGGCATCCCGATCGCGGCGAACCTCTGGAATGGCCTCACCCGAGCTGCGATCTTCCTCATGCTCGGGCTGCTCATCGACCAGGTACGCCGCGAGCGCCTGGCGCTCCGCAGTGTCGACGCGCATCGCGAGGAATCGCTCGCGCTCATCGCGCATACCCTTCGCCGTTCGGGGGGTGAGATCGAATCCGCGATCCCCGACCTGATCAAAGCTCCGGCGCTGAACAGCGCGGAACGAAGCGCGATCAACGAGCTTCGCCGACAGAGTCGCAACTTCAACCGCTTCGCAGAAGACGTGCTCGAGGTCGGCCAGCTCGAGGCTGGCCGTTTCCGTTTGAATCGTGGCAAGTTCGACCTGAGCGAATTCGTCGCCGAGCTCGCGAAGGAGACCGACAAGGATCGTCTTCAGCTCGTTGCCGAATCGGATCCGGTCTGGGTCGACGCCGACCCGGAACGCCTGCGGACCGCGATCGAGCACCTGCTGAACAACGCCGTCCGCTTCTCCCCGGCCGGATCGACCGTGCACGTGACCGTGAACCAGAAGGACGGCCGCGCGCGCGTCACGGTGAAGGACCAGGGCGTCGGGCTCGCGAGGTCGCAGATCGGCGTGATCTTCAAGAAGTACGGCCGTATCGAGACTGAGGCAACGAAAGACAGGATCGGGGTCGGCCTGGGCCTCTATGTTTCGCGCCTGATCATCGAAGCGCACGGCGGCACCGTGTCCGCGAGCAGCGTGGGCCTCGGACTCGGCTCAACCTTCCTGATCGAGCTGCCGCTCGCCGACGCTCCAGCCGCGACCACATAGCTCGACGAGTGGCGCGGATCCTGGTCGTCGAGGACGAGCCCAATAACCTCGAGCTGGCCCTGCGCATCGTGCGGCACGCCGGGCACGAGGCCACCGTCGCGACCGACGGCTACGCGGCCCTGGAGCTGGCGCGCGAGCACCGGCCGCAGCTCATCCTCCTGGATCTGCAGCTGCCGAAGCTGGATGGATGGACCGTGGTTCGACGGCTGCGCAAGGAACCCTGGGCCAAGGACGTGCCGATCGTCGCGATCTCGGCGTCGGCGACGCCCGGGGACGAGTCGAAGGCCATCGAGGCCGGCTGCACCGAGTTCCTCTCGAAGCCGTACTACCCGGCGGCCCTGCGCGACGTGCTGAACCGCTGTCTCGCGGCCGCTTGAGGAAAAGAAGAAGGAGAAGCGATCCGGCACGCTGGTGATGCCCCTCAGCCCGGTGCGTGCCGTGACCGCCTCTCCTTCCGAAGAGCGCCTGCGCGAGTGTCGGTCGCGGTCCGCGCCGAGTAAATCGCCCCGCTGGGGGAGATTTCCCTAGCGAATTTGCATTAGTCGCGGGGGCTCTGCGCGCTCGGGCGCGCTTCGGTCGCGATCTCCTGGAGCAGCCTGCGGGACGCACGGCCCACCTCGCGGACGGCGGCGTCGAAGGCGCGCGTATTACGGCGTGAGGGTGCCCGGTAGCCGCTGACCTTTCTCACGTACTGGAGCGCGGCGGCCGTGATCTCCTCATCCGAGGCCGGGCCGTCGGGGCGGCGGAGCGTCTTGATGCTGCGGCACATGGCCTTACCTTAGCCGCTCCTCCTCAAACTTGGGCATCGCGTTTGACTTCGCCCACCGCACGGCGGAAGGTCCGGTGGTGAGCCCGAACGTCGTGCTCCCCCTTCTGTCCTCCGTCATCAGCTTTATCTTCGCCGGCGCGGTGCTCGCGCAGTGGTCCCAGAAGCGCCGCGGGTTCCAGCTGGTGTGGGCCATCGGCCTCCTCTGGTACGGCATCAGCGCCGGAACCGAATTCCTCGGCTCGGCATTCGGCTGGAACGAGACGCTCTACCGGACGTGGTACCTGATCGGCGCATTCTTCGTGGCCGCCTACCTCGGCGCGGGAACGGTCGTGCTGCTCGCGCGAACCCGCTTCGGATACTTCGTCGCCGCGAGCTTCCTCTTCGGCGCGTTCTACGCCTTCGCGATCCGCGGGCGCTATCCGAGCGACACGCTGGCCTTCGCCGTGGTGCTCATCGCGTGCTTCGCGACCGCGCTCGCGGTCGCGTTCGCGACATGGCGAGCCCGCACGCTCGTCGCGCCGATCGTCCTGACGGTGCTCGCCATCGGGTCGGCGATCGCCGCCGCCCTCGTGTTCAGCACGGACCTGAGCGCCGCCTACGCGCTCGACCCAGCCACGGGCGTGCCGATCGGCGCAGCCATCCCGGGGAACATTCGGATCCTCGCGGGACCGTTCAACATCATCGGCGCTTTCGCGTTGGTCGTCGGCGCGCTTTTCAGCGCCTATGTCTTCATGCCGAAGCTTCGGGTGCTGGGACGACGGTCGCTCCCGCCCGTGGTCGCGCAGCTCTATGGAACGATCGCCGTCGCGGTCAACCTCCTGGCGTCACTGCCTCGAGCGACGGTCGCGCTCGTTCGGGGCGACCTCCACTCCCGCGTCCCGGCGACGCTGCTCATCGCGCTCGGCGGTTTCATCCCCGGCGTGACGAGCGGGCTGAATCGCTTCGGGGTCACCTGGGCGTTCTTCCTCGGAGAGCTCCTCGGGGTCGTGCTCATCTTCGCGGGCTTCGTCGTCAGCACGGAAGTGTTCGGCGCCCGCGTCCGCCTTGGCCCGCTCGTCATGCGTCGCGAAGAGGAAGCGCCCGCCGCCTAACATCCGGCGGTGCTCGTCCTGTCGCGGGCCGACGTCGAGACGCTTCTGGATCCGGACCAGCTGCGCGAAGCGGTCGCGCGGGCGATGGCCGATCTCTCGGCGGGCCGCACGTCGATGCCGGCGCGAATCGCCGCGCTCGTCTCCGAACAGGACGGCCTCCTCGCCGCCATGCCCGCGTATCTGCCCTCATCCGGCGCGTTGACGACGAAGCTGGTCTCGCTGTTCCCGCGCAACACCGATCGGCCCACGCATCAGGCGGTGATCGTCGTTTTCGACCCGGCCAATGGGACGCCGGTGGCGCTCATGGACGGCGAGGCGATCACCGCGGCGCGCACGGCGGCGGCGTCCGCGCTCGCCACGGACCTTCTCGCACGAGCGGATGCTGATCGACTCGTCGTCATCGGCACCGGCGTCCAGGCACGTGCCCACCTGCGCGCGGTATCGCGCGTGCGGCGCTTCGGCTCCATCTGCGTCGCGGCCCGCGACGTCACGAAGGCGAAGGCCCTGGCGCTGGAGTTCGGCGGCGGGAACCATCGCGAGGTCGGCGCGTACGCGAACATCGAGCAGGCCGTTCGCGAGGCCGACGTGGTCTGTGCCTGCACGCACAGCGCCGAGCCGGTCGTGCGGCGTGAGTGGCTGCGCGAGGGAGCCCACGTGAACTCGGTCGGATACAACACCGCGGGCCGCGAGGTCGACGGTGCCACGTTCCGCGACGCGCTCGTGGTCGTCGAGTCGCGCGCGGCGGCGCTCGCGAAGCCGCCCGCCGGTTCGAACGACATCGCCATGGCGATCGCGGAAGGCGCGATGACACCCGACCACGTGCACGCCGAGCTCGGCGAGCTCGTGAGCGGCGTGCGCCCCGGCCGGACCGGCGCAGCGCAGATCACGCTCTATAAGTCGGTCGGAGTGGCGGTGCAGGATGCCGCGGCCGCCGCGCTCGTCCTGGAGGCCGCGCGCCGTGAACGCGTTGGGCGCGAGGTCGAGGTTTAGGAGACGGCGATCTTGGCGGGAGTGCGGCCGAGGCGGCAGCCCGTGTCGACGAGATTGCTCGAGACCCACTCGTCGCCGATCCTGGCCTCCACGCGATAGGGCGAGGACTTCCCGGCGTCGAGCGCGGCAACGACCTCATCCGAGATCCCGAGGACGACCCACGCGACGCCGGTGGAGGGCTCGCCTTCGATGATCCGTGCGTGACCCTTCTGTCCGGGCGCGAGCGGAATGCACTTACGCGACTCGACTACGTTGTCCTGACGGTCCAGGAGGCGCACTGCCGTCGGAACGAGCTCCGTCGTCCCGCCCTCGAGCTGCATCCAGTGCAGCTCGCCGTCGTCGTGGATGCAGAAGCGGAAGGGGACCTTCGGCAGAAGCCGAGGTGTCGGGAGGAACGGGGTCGCGGACGCGGCCGGCACGAGAGCGCGGACCGCGATGACGATCTTCTCCGCTGCTTCGTGAAGCATCGGGTGCCCGCCGAGAGTCTTCGCGCCGTACGCGAGCTCCATCGTCGCGCGGGCGACGTCGCCGATCGGGAGCATGAACTCGATGTAGCGCGCGTACTCGTTCGCCGCGCCGTCGACGTCGTCGCTGTTCGCGAGCATCGCCGCGAGGCGACGGTGGGCGCCGAGATCGGTCGGGTCTATCGCGACGGCCGACCACATGAGCGCGAGTGCGGCCACGCGATTGCCGGCCTGGGTCAACATCGCGGCGCCTTCTTTGAGGGCGCCGAGGTCCGAATGGACGCGCTCCGCATCGGTCGGCTCGACCTCGGGCGCGGCGTCAAGGGAACCGTCGTACCCCTGGATCGCTCTCAGGCGGATATCGTCGCTCATCAGGATAGTCTTAGCCCTGCGTCAATTCGCTAGGTTGAGTACGTCATATGCCGCCCCTCATACGGGTGATGCCCGACTGGCGCCCACCGGCGACCTGGCGGCGCCTGGAGACGATCGAGTCGCATGCCGCAGGCGAGCCTCTTCGGGTCATCGTCGAGGGCCTCGATCCGATCCCCGGCGCGACGATCCTCGAGAAGCGGCGCTTCGCTCAGGAACGATTGGACGGCCTCCGCCGGGCCCTCATGTTCGAGCCGCGCGGTCACGCGGACATGTATGGCGCGATCCCGACACCGCCCGTTACACCCGACGGCGACCTCGGCGTGCTCTTCCTGCACAACGAGGGCTGGAGCACGATGTGCGGCCACGGCGTCATCGCGCTGGTCACCGTGGCGCTCGAGTCCGGCTTGCTGCCCCCACGGAACGAGGTCCGTCTCGACACTCCGGCCGGTCGGGTGACCGCTCGGCCGCGTCTCGACGGAGCGCGCGTGCGCAGCGTCGCCTTCGAGAACGTGCCGTCCTTCGTCGTATCGCTCGACGACGGGGTCGCCGTCCCCGGCATCGGGGAGGTCAGGTACGACCTGGCCTTCGGCGGCGCGTTCTACGCGTTCGTCGACGCAGCGAGCATCGGGCTCACGCTGACGCCCGAGCGCTTCCGCGATCTCATCGCCGCGGGCACCGCGATAAAGCGCGCGCTCCAGGCCACGCGCCCGGTGCGCCATCCTGTCGAGCCCGATCTCTCGTTCCTCTACGGGACGATCTTCACCGGACCCGCGATGGCGGCGGGCGCCGACTCACGCAATGTCTGCGTGTTCGCCGAGGGCGAGGTCGACCGCTCGCCGACCGGCACCGGCGTGTCGGCGCGCGTGGCGATCGAGCGCGCGCGAGGGCGTCTCGCTGAGGCAGCGCCCTTCGTCGTCGAAAGCATCCTCGGCACGCGCTTTGTCGGCCGCGCGGTGCGCAGCCTGCGCTGGGAGGGTTACGAGGCCGTCGTTCCCGAGGTGGAGGGCAGCGCGTGGATCACCGGCCGGAGCGAGCTCTGGTTCGCGCCCGACGATCCGCTTCCGGAGGGGTTCATCCTTCGCTAGTAAGAGGGGTGGTTGCGTGAGCCGTCGACCGTGGATCGCAGCCGTCGCGATGTGCGTGCTTGTGCTCGGAGGATGTGAAGGCACGCCCTCGGTCACGTACTCCTCGCCCCAGCCGAGCGTTGCCGCCGCATCGTGGAACTTCGATCGCGACCAACCGGGGATTGCGCCCGCCGGAGTGGAGGAGTTCGCAGGGAAATGGGAAGTGCGCGCGGAGCCGGACGCTCCCAGCCGACCGAACGCGCTTTGCCAGACCGGCAACGCCGAATTCCCCGCGGTCGCGCTCACCAAGGAGGTGTACGGCGACGTTACGGTGACGATCCGCTTCAAGCCGATTTCGGGCCGCGTCGATCAGGCCGGCGGAATCATCTTTCGCGTGCAGGACAAAGACAACTACTACATCCTCCGCGCGAATGCGCTGGAGGCGAACGTGAACCTCTACAAGTACGCGGGCGGTCGCCGCAGCGGCATCAAAGACGGCGGCATGAGTGTCGCGTCCGGCCAGTGGCAGGAGCTGCGCCTCGTCGTCGCGGGCGATCGGATGCGCGGTTTTCTCAACGGCCAGCAGGTCGTCGAGGCGGTCGATAGCGCCTATAAGGCTGGGCGAGTTGGTCTTTGGACCAAGGCAGACTCGGTGACCTGCTTCGATGACGTGACGGTACGTCCCGGAACGAGCTGACCCAGACGACGGACTGAATTGTCGCCGGCGCTGAAGGATCTCGCGCTCTACTTCCTCAAGCTAGGCACGATCGGCTTCGGCGGCCCGGCCGCGCTCGTCGGATACATGCGCCGAGACCTCGTCGAGCGCCGGAGAGTCCTCGACGAAGAGACGTACAACCTCGCGCTCGCGCTCGCTCAGATCATGCCCGGGCCGCTCGCGGCGCAGACCGCATTCGCGATCGGGTTCTTCCTCCACGGTGTCCTCGGCGCCACGGTCGTGGCGCTCGCGTTCGTGCTGCCGTCATTCTTCATGGTCGTCGCGCTCGCGTGGACCTACGTCCAGTCGCGACCGTCTGGGCGCAGGCTGAGCTCGCCGAGCTCTTTCTCGCTGCGGGGATCATGGTCCTCGCCGTCCGAGCGCCGCCGCGTTTCATCGCGCAGCGGGCGCGGGTCGGCATGCTCGTACCCGCGGGGCTGCTCGCGTCGGTCTCCCCCACGGTCGGGTCGTGGACGGGGAACGTACTCGTCGACATCTTTCTCTTCTTCGTCAAGGCGGGTCTTTTCGTGTTTGGCAGCGGGCTTGCGATCGTGCCGTTCCTGCGCGAAGGCGTCGTCGCTGACTTCGGCTGGCTGAGCGAGCATCAGTTCCTCGACGCGGTCGCTGTCGCGCTCATCACCCCGGGGCCGGTTGTCATCACGGTCGGATTTATCGGGTACCTCGTGGCCGGGTTCGCGGGCGCGACCGTCGCCGCGCTCGGGATGTTCCTTCCGACCTACATCCTGACCGTTGTTCCGGCGCCGTGGTTCGCGCGGCATCGCAACAACGCGCAGCTACGTGCGTTCGTCGCAGGTGCGACGGCTGCGGCGAGCGGCGCGATCGCCGGCGCTGTGATCATCCTCGCGCAGCGCGCGATAGTCGACGTGCCGACCGCGATCATCGGCGCGCTCGGGCTCGTCCTCCTTGGGCGCTTCCGCGTGCCGGAGCCGATCCTCGTCGCAGCCGCGGGCGTTGCGGGCCTGGCGGTGTGGCCCCGGTGAGGGGCACACGAGCACTGCGGCGCTCGTTCGTATCCAGCGCCTTCCTTGCGGGCGAGCCATGTCCTGTCCGTCGGTCGTTACCGCGCCGATGGACGATCGGCGCGTTCGCGTGTGTCCCACTCCCGTCGGCGGCCGTGAATCTGCTGCTTCGGGAGCGGCGATAAGAAATTCGGAGGATCTGATGCGAGATCAAACGACCAACCGACCCGTCTACTACGTCGCGGTCTTCGACGATCGCGACGACGCCGAGCTTGCCGCACGCGATCTGCGCGAGCGCGGCTTCAAGGACGAGCAGATCGGCTATGCCTGGCAAGATGGCGGCGTCGGGCGCCGGTACGGGCGTCGTCCTCGGCGGCATCATCGGCGCCGGGGCCGCGTTGCTCATCCCGGGCATCGGCCCGGTCGTCTCGGGCGGACTGCTCGCGACGGCCCTCGCCGGTGCCGCGACCGGCGCGGTGACGGGGGCCGTCGCCGGCGGCATCACTGGCGCCCTCGTTGGCCTTGGCATTCCTGAGAACGAGGCCAAGTACTACGAAGAGGAATTCCGAAACGGTCGGACGCTGCTGACGGTCAAGGCTGACGACCGCTACGCCGACGCGCGGGACATCGCGCGCCAGCGGCGCGGCTACGACTACGAGACTCGCGAGGAGCCTGCGCTCGAGCAGGAGTCCGAAGTCCGCCGCTAATCCACCACCCTACCGCGCGAGAGAGCCCGCCCTTCGGGGCGGGCTCCTCATATGTGGATGACTATTCGCGGAATGCGGGTCTTCCTCACGGGCGCGACCGGATTCGTCATGGGCGCGCTCGCGCGAAGGCTCCGCGCGCGAGCGGACGACGTCGTCGCTCTCGTGCGTTCGGGCGCGCGCGGACAGGAGCTCGCCGCGCTCGGGTGCGAGCTCGTCGAGGGCGACATCGTCGACCTCGGCCGGGCGGCGGCCGACCGCCTGCGAGCCTGCGACGCGCTGGTGCACGGCGCAGCGATCTACGAGATCGGGGTCAGCACCGCCCGCCGCCGTGAGATGGAGCAGGCGAATGTCGCCGGCACGCGGCGCATGCTCGAGGCCGGCCGCGACGCGGGCGTGCGGCGCATCGTCTATGTCTCGACGATCGCCGCGTTCGGCAACACGAACGGCGCGGTCGTGGCCGAGGGGCACGAGGCGACGGAGCCGCCTGCGTCCGCCTATGAAGACACCAAGCGCCGAGCCCACCAGATCGCTCTCGATTTCGCGCGCGCGGGGCTGCCGCTCGTCATCGTTCAGCCGGGACAAGTCTATGGACCGAAGGACCACTCTGAGGTGGGCGCGAATCTCCGAGCGCTGGCGAGTGGCAAGCTTCGATATCGGGCGCTCGGAGGCGTTGGCCTGAATTTCGTGCACGTTGACGACGTGGCCGACGGGATCGTGCGTGCGCTTGATCGCGGTCGGGTGGGCGAGTGCTATGTGCTGGGGGGCGAGATCGCCCGACTTGACGACGCGTACCGTGCCGTCGCGCAGGCGACCGGACGACCTGTTCCATCAGTGGTGATCCCGGACGCGCTGCTGCGGATCGCGGGTCGTCTCGTGCCGAGCCTACGCGAGGTCGTGTCCTCGGCGGACGGGGTCACGTTCTGGGCGACGGACGCCAAGGCTCGCGCCGAGCTCGGTACTCAGCCACGCGCACTGCAGGAGGGAATGCGCGAGACGTTCGGCCCGGCGCAATCTCGGCGGAAGAACTACGATGCCCCGCCGGGCGGGATGAGGAGCTAGCGACATATTCAAGGGGGGTCCGATGTTCCGTCGCGTCAGCTTTACCACCCTCGCGATCGTCGCCCTGATCGGGCTTGGTGCGTCGCCCGCCGGCACGGCGGTCACGACCGGATCCGCCGCGCTGCCGCAGGGCGTGCAGACCAACGACTCGTACGCGGGCAGCTTCGCCACGAAGGGTGTGACAAACACCTTCGCTACGACCCAGCGCACCAGCTGCTACACGCCCGAGGTCCCCTACTTCACGAGCCTCGCTCCGGCCAACGCCTACTCCGGAATGACGGCCTGCACAGGTGCCGCCAACACCGGTGAGGACCTCGGCCCTTATCCGACGCAGACCGGATCGAATCCAGGCTATCCCGCGGCGACCGCGATGCTCGTCAAGGACCATTCCGAGTCCGACATTCGCGTCGATCCCACCAACGCCAACCACCTCATCGGTCAATCCAAATGGTTCGTGAGCGCCGAGGGCTACAACCACCTGCTCGGGTTCTATGAGTCGTTCGATGGCGGCGCGACCTGGCCCGTGCAGGGCCACGTGCCCGGCTACGAGGGCTGGACCGACAACACCGACCCGGTCGGGGCTTTCGACCGGTACGGAAATTTCTATTCGCTCATCCTGCCGTACCAGTTCTTCTACAACGACGATGGGACGAAGAGCTACCAGATCAACCCGAACCGCGAGCCCAATCCGACGCAGCCGGCCGAGGTGATCTCGGTCTCCGTCCGGCCGCATAGCGCCGCGACCGCGAATCAATGGATAACGATGCACAACGGCAAGCCCGACTTCGTGGCGCCGTACGACAGCAAGGGCCGCGAGCCGGACAAGCAGTGGATCGCAATCGATACGAACCCGAGGAGCAAGTTCGCCGACCGCATCTACGCGATGTGGGTCGTGTTCACTGGGCCATATACAGCGCATCCCTTCGTGGCGACCGCAGAGGCCAAGCCGGACGGCACTCACACCGACTGGTCGGCGCCGATCTCGCTGCCGGAGGTCTCCGGGACACCCCAGGGTGCCTCCTATCTGCTGCCGCACGTTGCCCCCGACGGCACCGTCTACACGACGCTCGTGAGCGAGAGCCCGGCCCACGGATTCTGCTGCGGTCAGATCTTCATCGACCTGTCGAAGGACGGCGGGCAGACGTGGACAAGCCGGCCGTTCAAGACGGACGTCTCGATCCCGCCTTTCCGCTACACGAATACGACGTTCCGCGACGGGATTCTTCAGAGCTTCGGCGTCGGTCCGAAAAAGGTCAACGGCAACTACCCCCTTTACGTGTCGTGGGAGGACGGAGCCACGGGACTCAGCAATGTCTTCATCGCGGCGTCTTACGACGAGGGCCTGACCTGGACCTCTCCGATCCTGGTCAACGACAACGCGTCACCGGTGGACGAGTTCCAGCCCAACCTCGACGTCGCGGCGAACGGGACGGTGAGCGTCGCGTTCTACGACCGCCGTCTCGCCTGCCCCGCAGCCGGAACAGCCGAGGCCGTCGCGGCGGGCATCGCGCTCGACACGGTGAATCCCGCGTACACCGGGAGCCTCCCGCCGTACGGCGCGACGAACTACTGCGTCAACGCGAGCATCCAGTTCTATTCACCGACGCTCGCGCCGAAGGGCAAGAACATCCGCCTCACCGCGCACACCTGGGACCCGCAACTCTCCGCGCCTCACACCTCCTGCCCGACCTGCATCACGACCTTCATCGGCGACTATTTCGGGAACATCTCGGGCAGCGGTAAGGCGTACACCACGTCAGTCAGCACGTACGACGACGGGACCAATCCCGCGCATCACCAGCAGCAGGTCATCGCCATCGTCAGCATCCCGTAACGCTTGGGCAGAAAGATCCGCCTTGAGCAGGCGCTGGAGTCCGATCCAGCGCCGCTCAGGGCGCCGCCCGACTGGATCAACACCGAGCTCGGGCTGGTGAACGGCAAGACCGTCCTGCACGCCGGAACGGGCCGGCTCGATGGGAGCTGGCACCGGCAGGACAGCGACGAGTTCCTGCTCGTGCTCAGAGGAGAGCTGACCGTCGAGTTCGATGACGGACCGCTGATCGCGGGCCCCGGCGAGGCGATCCTCGTCGGTGCGGGCGAGCGTCACCGCGCGGCCGCTCGGGATGGCTGTCTGCTGCTGTCGGTCGAGGCAGCGGGCATGAAGCGACTCGAGGGCTGAGTCGCGGTCATACTCTCCAAAGAAGCGGGAGGGTGACGATGCGTAATCTGCGGCTTACGAGCGCGGCGATCCTGGCACTCGCGGTCATGGTCGCGGCATGTGCGCCGGCGGCGCCGGCCGCGCCGGCAACGGGGTCGCCGAGCAGCGGGCAACCCAAGCGCGGCGGCACGCTGGTTCTCGCTCGCCAGGGAGAGGTCACGAACCTCGATCCGCACAAGGTGCCCGCGTTCACATCGGCCCGGGTCTTCGAGCTCGTCTACAGCTATCTGATGCGTCTCGATGAGAACCTCGGCGTCCAGCCCGACCTCGCCGCGTCGATGCCGGTGACATCCGCGGACGGGAAGACCGTGACGGTGAAGCTTCGGACCGGGGTGAAGTTCCACAACGGCGATCCGCTCACCAGCGCGGACGTGAAGTACACCTTCGACCGGATCATCGACACCAAAACAGCGGCCGTCGCGCGGTCCTTCTTCGCCGATGTCGACACGATCACCGCGCCCGACGACTCGACCGCCGTGTTCAACCTGAAAAATCCCAACGCCGCGCTGATCGCCTACATGGCGCACCCGAACACCGGGATCGTCTCCAAGAAGATCGGCGAGGCCAACGCCGACCTGTCGAAGAAGGAGACAGCCATCGGCAGCGGGCCGTTCAAGCTCGTCGAGTGGGTGCCTGACAACTACATGCGCTTCGAGGCGAACAAGGACTATTACATCTCCGGCCAGCCGTACCTCGACGGCGTCCGCATAAACGTCATCCCCGACGAGACCGGGATCACCGCGGCGCTCCGCACCAAGGCCGCGGACATGGGGATCATCTTCGACGCCAAGGTGGCGCGGACGCTGCGCAGCGAGAGCGGCGTCAACCTTTCGGCGAAGCCGAGCCTCAGCTACAACCTCCTCTTCGTGAACACCAAGCGCAAGCCGTTCGACAACATCAAGGTGCGCCAGGCGATCGCATACGCGATCGACCGCAAGGCCATCATCGACGCCGTCGCCTTCGGCGAGGGCGAGGTGACCGGTCCGATCGCTCCGGCGCTCGCGAACTACGCCCTGCCGACGTCGCAGTACCCGCTCTACACGCGCGACGTCGCGAAGGCCAAGCAGCTGCTCCAGGAGTCCGGCGTCGGCCCGGTGTCGTTCACGATGCTGACCCAGACGACGGAACCGGCATACGCGAAGGACATCGCGCAGCTCGTGCAGGCACAGCTCGCCGAGGCCGGCGTCACTATGAAGATCGAGACGCTCGAGTTCACGCAGTGGGTCGACCGCTGGCTCAAGGCGGACTTCGACATGGCGCCCGGGTTGAACGGCGGCGGACCCGACCCCGACTTCTACGTCTTCCGCTACTTCACCGACGACGGCAACCTGAACTTCGTCACGAGCTACAAGAACCCAACGTCGAGCGACGCGATCAAGGCCGCCCGGGCGACCACCGACGTCGCGAAGCGCAAGGATCTCTACACGACCGCGCAGAAGGAGCTGGTGAACGGCGTGCCGTTCATCTGGCTCTACGTCCCGCGCGACTACAACGCGACGCTGCCGACGACGAAGGGATTCACCCACCTTCCGAACGGCTCGATCATCTACCTGCGGCAGACCTGGCTGGATAAATAAAGGAGTAGCGCCCCGCGCGCTATCTCGCCAAGCGCCTCGCCGGTGCGATCCCGACGTTGCTCGGGGTCTCGCTCCTCACGTTCCTCTTTATCCGTCTCATTCCGGGCGACGCCATCGCGGCACGGCTCGGCACGTCCACCGCGCTCACGCCTGACGAGCTGGCGAGCCTTCGTGCGTACTTTGGGCTCGACCAGCCGCTGCCGCTGCAGTACTGGAACTGGCTGACCTCGCTGCTCCGGGGTGATGCCGGCTACTCGATCCGCACCGGGCGGCCGGTCTTCCTCGAGATCGCGCAGCGCCTGCCCGCGACGCTCGAGCTCGCGCTCGCGGCCACGGCGATCGCGCTGGCGGTCGGCCTGCCGCTCGGCCTACTGTCGGCGCTGCGCCCGCGATCGCGTCTGGACGTCGCCGCGCGCATCGGTGGTCTCATCGGACTCTCGCTCCCGAACTTCTGGCTGGGCACGCTGATCATCGTGCTGTTCTCGCTTTACCTCCGATGGCTGCCCAACACCGGCGGCTACGTCGATCTCCTGCAGGATCCGGCGGGCAATCTGCGTTTGCTCCTGTTCCCGGCCATCACGCTCGGCCTGGCCCTCGCGGCCGCGACCATGCGCATGACCAGATCGGCGATGCTCGATGTGCTCGGCGCCGATTACGTCCGGACCGCGACCGCGAAGGGCCTCGCGCCGCGAGTCGTCCTGCGGCGTCACGTCCTGAAGAACGGGCTCATCGTCGTGATCACGCTGCTCGGCATCCAGGTAGGTCAGCTCCTCGGCGGCGCGGTCGTCGTCGAGGAGATCTTTTCGGTGCCCGGCGTCGGCCGGCTACTCCTGAACGCGATCGTGCAGCGCGACTACGCCCTCGTACAGGGGGCGGTCCTGGTCATCGCGATCCTCTTCGTGGCGCTCAACATCGTGGTGGATCTGCTCTATGGCTACCTGGATCCCCGAATCCGCCTCGCCTAGCGCGCCGGCCGTGCGGGCCGGCTTCGGCCTTTCGGACCTCGCGGGCGCGATCGTCCGCGAGCCCGCCGCGCTCGTCGGCCTGCTCATGGTCGCGAGCTACGCGCTCATCGCGCTGACCGTCGGTCTTCTACCCCTCCGCGATCCGCTCGAGATCTCCGCGCAGCGGCTCGCCGCACCGACGGGAGAGCACCTGCTCGGCACCGATGCGCTGGGCAGGGACCTGTTGAGTCGGATCCTCTTTGGCGCGCGGCTTTCGATGCAGGTGACCCTGCTCTCGGTCGCGGCTGCGACGCTGGCCGGCGGTGCGCTCGGTCTGATCTCGGGGTATCTCGGCGGTCTCGCCGATCTCGCGATCGGCCGCGTCATGGACGTCTTCTTCGCCTTCCCGGCAATCCTGCTCGCGCTTGGGATCGTCGCGGCGCTCGGCCCGGACCCGAACAACGTGGTCATCGCCATCGCCGTCGTCTACACGCCGATCCTCGCGCGCGTCGTGCGCGGCCCCGTGCTCGCGCTCAAAGCGCGAGACTTCGTAGAGGCGGCGCGCGCGATCGGGGCCCGGCCGGCGCGCATCATCCTTCGCCACATCCTGCCGAACCTTCTCTCGACCCTGATCGTTCAGGTAAGCCTCGCGCTCTCGTGGGCGGTGCTGACCGAAGGCGCCCTGTCGTTCCTCGGCCTCTCGGCGCAGCCGCCCGCGCCGTCGTGGGGCGTGATGCTCAATGAAGGCCGGCAGTACCTCGAGTTCGCGACGCATCTCGCGCTCTTTCCGGGGCTCGCGATCATGATCGCCGTCCTCGGGTTCAACCTGCTCGGCGACGGTTTGCGCGACGCGCTCGATCCGCAGCGACGATGAGGATCGCCTTCGCGGTCAACAAAGACGTCCCCGCCATCGCCGCGCTGATGGCGGCGTCGCCGCTGCTCCGGCGCTACGACGTCACAGCTCGCGGCGCGCGTGCGACCGTGACGGAAGCGCTGCGCGCCGGTGACGTCCTGCTCGTGGCGCGGGATCGCAACGTCATCGTCGGGTTCGCCTGGTCGATCGCGACGCGCGCGCTCGATCGCGCGGCATACCTTCGCCTGCTGCTGGTCAACGAAGATCGCCGCTCGCACGGTGTCGGGGCAGCGCTCCTCGCGCGCACCGAGCGCGCTGCACGAGCCGCCGGTTGCCGACACGTGGTCCTGCTCGTCACCGCGACGAACCGCCGTGCCCGCGCGTTCTACTTCCGGCACGGCTACGAACACATCGGGAACCTGCCGGGCTTCGTCCGGCCCGGGATCGCAGAATCCCTCTACATGAAGCGTCTCCGCACGGTGAAACGAGCATGACGACGCCCGAGGCCAGCGCCTTGCAGCCGGCTACGCGCGTGGCCACGCTCGCCGAGCAAGCGCAGCTCATCGCGAGGCTCGCGGAGCAGCGCTGGAGCCTTCTCGCGGAGGACGACGATCCCGGCGCCCGCGATCGCGCCCGCCAGCTGCGCGAGCACGTCCGCACCTACATCCTCCCGCGCGTCGCCGCGGTCGAGCTGCCGCTCATCGTCGTGCTCCTCGGCCCCACCGGCGCCGGCAAGTCGACGCTCATGAACACGCTCGGGCGCGCGTCGGTCAGCCGCACCGGAGTGCTCCGGCCGACCACGCGCGAGGCCGTGCTGCTCGCGACGGACGCCGACGCGGACGCTCTCCTGCGGAGTGCGCTCGCCGGAATGCCTGAGGGACGGCTCGTCCGCGCGCCGGCGACCGCCGCGCGCGCCGGACTCGCGATCATCGACGCTCCCGATCTCGACTCGATCGAACGCGCGAATCGCGTCGTCGCCGACGCGCTCGTCGAAGCTGCCGATCTCGGGATCTTCGTGACGACCGCGACGCGCTACGCGGACAAGGTGCCCTTCGACGTCCTTCAGCGCATCGCCGAGCGCGGGCTTCCGCTCCTCATCGTCGTGAATCGCTTGCCCGGAGATGCCGCCGAGCGAGAGGTCGTTCTCGCCGATTTTCGGAAGGTCTTGGCCGGGACCGCGCTGCGCGGCCTCGATGATTCGCGTATCGAGATCATCGGCATCGACGAGGGCCAGCTGGCGGACTCGGGCGAGAGCTTCACCCCGGACGCCGCCGCACGGGTCCTCGCGCGCGTCGATGAGCTCGCGGCCGACCGCGAACGCCGCGTCGCACTCGCCAAGCGCGCACTCGCCGGAGCTCTCGCGGGACTCGATCCGCTCCTCGGCAGCGTCGGGCTCGACGTCGAGCGCGAAGCCGCGGAGGCGGAGGCCGTGAGGGCGATCGCCCGGAAGGCCTACGACGCCGAGCTCGCAGCGCTCCTCGAAGAGCTCCACGGGGGCACGTTCCTACGCGCGGAGGTGCTTCGGCACTGGGAGTCCTACGTCAAGGCGGACCAGATCACGCGGTTCTTCTCGCGCGGCCTCGGTCGGCTGCGCGGCACGATCGTCACCGCCATCCGCGGTATGCCGGAAGCGCCGGTCGGCGTGATGGAACGCGAAGTCTCCAGCGACGTCGTCGCGGCGACGGTATCCCGCGCGACCGAAGCGGCGCGACGCGTGGCCGGCGAATGGTCGAGCCGGCCGCGGTCCGCGGTACGGCTCGCGCGCGATCCTTCGCTCTGGTCCGCGTCACCCGACCTCGCCGCGCGCCTCGAGCCGCGCCTGCGGGACTGGGTCACGAGTATCGCGACGGAGGTGCAGGCCCGTGGGGCGCCCAAACGCGATCTCGCGTTCGGCGTCTCGCTCGGGGTCAACGCCCTCGCGGTCGCCGCCATGGTCGGAGTGTTCGCCCACACCGCGGGCGTCACCGGGACCGAGATCGGTATCGTCGCGGCCACCGGGTTCCTCAATCAAAAGCTCCTGCAAGCCATCTTTGGCGAAGCCGCGATGCGCGAGATGATCGCCGGCGCGCGCGAGCGTCTCGAGGCGCTCCTTGGCGATGAGTTCGATCGCGAGCGGCGCCGGTACGACGTGCTCGTCGCCGATCCCGCTGACCTACAGGAGCTGGCGATCGGGCTCCGCGGCGTGCACGTGCCGCTCGAGCGATGACGCTCGCGATCTGCCTGGCGGCGCTCGCCGACGCGGCCGACGCGGCCGCGTCACTCGGCATCGACGCGACGCGCGCGCGGAGCGTGCTCGAAGGCGCCCACGCGCGACTCGGGTTCGAAGGTTCGGCCTACGTGCTCGCGCTCGTGGGCGGCACCGGCGTCGGCAAGTCGAGCTTGCTCAACGCGCTGGCGGGCGGGGTCATCAGTCCGGCGAGCGCACGGCGTCCCACGACGGACGAGCCCGTCGCCTGGGTCGCCTCCAGCGCGCGGCGCGAGACGGCTCCGCTGCTGGAATGGCTTGGCGTTGGCGAGGTTCGCGACCACGACACCGGCAGCTTTGGCGACGTGGCGATCCTCGACCTGCCGGACGTCGACTCGACGACGCCGGCGCATCGCGCACGCGTCGACGAGCTCCTGCCTCGCGTCGACGCCGTCGTGTGGGTCGCCGATCCCGAGAAATATCGCGACGCCGTCCTTCACGACGATTACCTGAGGAAGTGGGCGCCGCGCCTCGCGCGGCAGCTCATCGTGGTGAACAAGGCCGACCGATTGCCGGACGATGCGGAACGAGTGCGCGAACATCTCGCCTCGAGTCTCCGTGCGGCCGGGCTGAACGGGATACCCGTCGCGATCACGAGCGCCGCACCCGATGGCCAAGTCCGCGAGCTGCGGAACTGGATATCTGAAGGCGTCGAGGCCAAGCGCGTGATCAGCGCCCGGATCATCGCCGAGCTGCGGGAAGCGGCAGCCGAGCTCGCCGCCCGCGCGGGCGTCGTCGATGGCGCGCCGGTCCTCGTCTCCGCGGAACGGCGGACACGGGCACTCGCGGACGTGACCCGCGAGGCCGCGACGGTCATCGACCTGCGCGGTCTCGAACGGCAGGCCATCGCCGCGACACGGCTCGCGGCCCGTCCGCGCGGCGCGGGACCATTCGGTCATCTCACCGCGCTCATCTATCGGGCGAGCGGGCGCGATCGCGTGGCCGCGGACCCGGAAGGTTACCTGCGGCGTTGGCGCGAGCGCGGAACGCTCGCGCGGCCCGCCGAACCGGTGCGTGCGCTCATCGCCGAGCTGATCGCGAACGTGCCTGCGGAGACCCGCGGCGCCCTCGCATCGCTCATCGACGTCGAGGCGCTGCGCGGGCGTCTGGCCTCGGCGATCGACGCGGCCGTCTCAGCGCGGACGACGGACGTCCGCGCGCCGACGAGCTTCGTCTGGAGCGTCATCGGACTGCTCCAGTACGCGGTGACCGCCGGTCTCCTCTTCGTGGGACTCTGGATCGCGGCCGTCTTCCTGTTGCACGCGCCCTTCGCGAGCGTCGACGTTCCGGTGCTCGGGCCCATCCCGACGCCGCTCGTCGCACTCGCGGCGCTTCTCCTCGCGGGCTACATCCTGGCGCGGATGCTCGGCGCACACGCCGGTCTGCTGGGGCGACGCTGGGCGCGCCGGCTACGAAACGACCTCACGCGCGAGCTCGAGACGCGCCTGGCTGACGCCCTGTTCGCACCGCTCGCCGCGATAGACGCCTCGCGCGCACGGATCAGCGCAGCGCGCGCGACAATCGAAAAGGAGTGCGGCCCCTCGACGTAGCTCGATCGTTCTTCGACTCTCCGCCAGAGCAAGCAAGCGGACACACGCCCGAATGGCCGTTCCGCGTGATTTCCAGTTTCTACGTTGTCTCAGTGCGCATGTGATTTACCCGAGGTTTATGCCGCCCCAGATTGCCGGACGTAAGTTCGCTGTCGGAGCGCGCGCGACGATCCGAACCCGACCCACCCCTCCCCCACCTGCGTGCGGCGGGCTCCGGTCCCAGAGACCGGAGTCCGTCGCCCATCGACGGCCCCGCGTGGTGTGCCGCGCGATCAGCTGACCGGATCGGCCTTGTCCAAGATCGTCCTGACGAAGGCTGACTTCGCAGCCGCATAGTTGCGTCCGACGTCGAACTTGGCAGCCAGTTCACGCTTGAGCGCCTCGTAGGCACGTGCGTCCTCCGGGTGGGCGCGAAGGTGGTCACGAAACCGCAGTTGTCTTTGCCAGAACTCGCTCGTCGTCTCGACCATGTGGATGTGATGCGTGCGCGGACGCGGCCGGACTCGCCGGAAGTACCGCCGTTCTGGTAGTTCGGCTTCCCACTCTGGCACGTACTCATATCCAAGCCCGTTCAACGGGGCGATGCAGTTCGTTGCGTCGGCCAAAGAACGAAGCCCGACCAGGATGTCGATGATCGGTTTTGCTGCGAGGCCGGGCACCGCAGTGCTGCCGACATGCTCGACCGCGGCAACGAAGCGACCGATTGCGGTGAGGATCCGGTGCTTCTCGTCTTCGTATCGGGCAGGCCAGGTAGTGTCGTAGTCGACGATCTCGATAGGCACGAAAAAGCAAGCCTACGATGGCGCCCGTCCGAAGATGCCATGGCGCAAGCAGCCCGCCGTAGCCACATAGTCTGTCCGTGACGACGGAGCCGTTCGTGCGACTTGTCCAGCCTATCGACATCGTTTGCCTCGATGCCATGGGTGTCCTCTACCGATGCCGCGATGACCTCCGAGACCTGCTCATCCCTTTCGTGACGTCACGGTCCAGGTCGTCGGCGACCGAAGTCGCCGATGTGTACCGCCGCTGTTTCGTCGGAGAGATTGCGTCGGCGGAGCTTTGGAGCGAATTAGGCGTCGCGGGCGACCCGGCGGCGCTCGACGTGGCGCACCTGTCATCGCATGGTCTCGTCCCTGGCGTGAAGGAATTCCTGGCCCGATGCGCCACGCGCGGCCTGCGAGTGGCCTGCATTTCCAATGACGTCAGCGAATGGTCGAGGTGGCTTCGTCAGCACTTCGAGCTCGAAGATCTCATCGCGCCGTGGGTGGTCAGCGGCGATTTCGGTGCTCGCAAGCCCGAGCCGGCTATCTACCGCCAACTTATCGACGTGGTCGGCGCAGAACCGCATCGCATACTCCTCGTCGACGATCGCGAGAGGAACCTCGATGCGGCCGCGAGGCTCGGATTTCAAGTCGCGCTCTTCGGTTCCGATGAGTCAAAGCACAGAAGAATCGAGAACTACGCTGCCCTTTCCGTGCTTCTCGGGTTGTAGCCGAGGAGCCGGGCGCTCGAGCCAGTGGCCCGGAGCTTCCGCCTCTTCGTTCTTAGCGAGGCGTCGCGAGCCCAAGCGCCTCGTGGATCTCGCGCGTGGCCTTGGAGAAGTTGAGCGTGTAGAAGTGGAGGCCGGGCACGCCCGCCTCGAGAAGATCGCGGCAGAGCTCCGTGGCCACGTCGATGCCGCGCTTACGGATCTCGGCGCGATCGTCGCCACCCGCCTCGATCCGGCGAACGATGTCGTCGGGAACCGCGTAGCCCGAGAGCTGGGCCATCCGCTGGACCGAAGCAAGGGACGTGATGGGCATGATCCCAGCAAGGATCGGCTTGCTGATCCCAAGAGCGGCCATCTCGTCGCGCAGCCGCTCGTACTCCTCCAGCTTGAAGAAGAACTGCGTGATCGCGAAGTCGGCGAGGCGCATCTTGACTGCGAGATGCTCGCGGTCCGACCTGAGATCGGGCGAGCGCGGGTGGCCGGCGGGGTGTGCCGCCACGCCGATCGATTCGAAGCCAAGGCGGCGACCCAGCTCGACCAGCTCCGAGGCGTACTCGAGCTCCTTGTACGACTCCTCGGCAGGAAGTGGATCACCGCCGAGCGCGAGCAGATTCTCTAACCCGGCGGCACGGAAGCCGCCGATGATCTCGCCGAGCTCGAAACGGGGATGGGCCACGCAGGTTAGATGAGGCATCGGAGTCAGGTCCGTCGTTCTCAGCAGGTCGACGACGACGCGCGTCGTGCGTTCGCGCGATATTCGTCCACCGCGGTACGTGACCGAAACGAACGACGGTTTGAGTGGCTGAAGGTCGGCGATCGTGCGAGTGAGCACCGCCTGCTCCTCGTTGTCCTTGGGTGGAAAGAACTCGAATGAGAAGGTTCGCCCGGCCGCGAGGAGCTCGGTGATCCGGGCCATTTAGTCGAGTTTACTTAGGGCCCCGCCGGGGAACGAGATGGCCAAGCGCATCCGCGAGCTCTACGAGTCCGGCGACATGGAGAAGTTCGCTCAAGCGCAGAACGAGATGGCGGCCGATGACATCGTCCAGGAGTGGCCGCAAGGCACCACGCCAAAAATGAGCCTGCGGCGCATCCTGAAGCCGGGAGAGGCCTGGATCATCGAAGGTACGATCGACTACGGCGACGGCATACCGGTGAGTGCCGTTTCGATCGTCGAGACCGGCAGCGACGGCAAGATCGTTCGCCAGACCGATTACTTCGCCAACCCCTTCGAGGCACCGGCCTGGCGCAAGCAGTGGGTGGAGCACATGGAGCCCGCCGGCGTCCGCTGACAGGCGTCGCCTTAAGCGCGAGTAGTGATGCGTCCCGCCGGGCAGCCACTCGGCGGGACGCCAGGTGACCGTCGTCTATGCTGTGTAGAGAAACACTCGGGCATCCAGAAGAGGATGTGACGGGCCGCGAGACGCGGTCTGCTTTTTTGTAAGCCCCACGGAAGGAACCCACGCCTTGATCGCACTTGCCCCAGACCTCGACCGGGCGACACGAGCGCTCGGTTGGACAAGCCTCACGCCCGTGCAGGAGCTCGCGATCCCGCATCTGCGCGCGGGCCGCGACCTCTTTGCCCAGGCGCAGACCGGCACCGGGAAAACGGGCGCGTTCGCGCTCCCGATCCTCGAGCGCATCGACGGCCGCGCCTCGGCCCCGTTCGCGCTGGTCATCGTCCCGACGCGCGAGCTCTGCTCGCAGGTCGCCGCGGACTTCGAGGTCCTCGGGCGGGGTCGCTCGGCACGCGTCGCCGCGCTCTACGGAGGGGTCGGCTACCGCGACCAGGAGAGCGCACTTCGACGCGGTATCCACATCGCGGTCGCGACGCCCGGTCGCTTGATCGACCTCGTGGCGCGCCGGTCGCTGGATCTTTCGAAGGTGCGCGTACTCGTGCTCGACGAAGCCGATCGCCTTCTCGACCTCGGCTTCGCACCCGATATCGCGCGGATCGTCGCGCTCCTCTCCGGGCCGCGGCAGACCGCCCTCTTCTCAGCGACGCTCACGGCCGACGTTCGCGCGATCGCTCAGAAGTACACGACAAATCCGGCGACCGTCGCCGTCCGTCCGGAGCGACCGACGGTGGACGCGATCGATCAGGCCTGGATCGAGGTGCGCGAGGTCGACAAGGTTGCCGCGCTCCACGAGCTGCTGGGGCGCTCCGGCGTCGAGCGCACCCTCGTCTTCCGGCGGACCAAGCACGGCGCCGATAAGCTCGTGAAGGCGCTCGACCGGCTCGGCCGGCCCGCCCGCGCGCTTCACGGCAACGTCGGGCAGCGTGAGCGCGAGCGCGTTCTCGAGGGGTTCCGGCGGGGCAGGATCCCGACCCTCGTGGCGACGAACCTCGCCGCTCGTGGCCTGCACGTGGACGACATCGGTCACGTCGTGAACTTCGATCTGCCGGAGAACGCCGATACCTACGTCCACCGGGTGGGTCGAACGGGACGTGCCGGTCGGCGCGGAATCGCGTACACCTTTGTCAACGAATTGCAGCGCAAGGACTTCGAAGACATCAGGCGCCTGGCGAAAGTGCCCTTTCGCCGCGAGCCGCTGACCCTTCCGGCTTCGACCGACCGGGGGCCGCATTATGCGACCGCTGCTCGCGCAGGCGCGCACGCTGGACGCACGATCCGCCGAACGCGGCCGCCAGCCGCGCGGCTACAAAGGGGGCGCACCTAGGTGGGACGGAAGAAGAGGATCGGTTTTGCCGACCTCCAAGCCACACAAGCCGAGTTCGAGGGTGGAGAGCTTCGCTGTCCGGAGTGCAAACGGAAGGTTTCGGAGGCCGACGGACTGCGGTTCGTCGCCGCATTCGGGGAGGCCGCGCCGTCCCTCGCGCAGCTCAGCTGTCCGCGCTGCCGCACCATGATCAGCATCCGCTTCGTCGCCGCCACCTAGATCCTGGGCACGGGCAAGAAAGAGCCCGGCCCATGAGCGCCCGCAAGCAAGAGTTGAGGGGGGCGCTCATGGGCCCGTTAGTTCAACGCCTGGTAGGTACCGCATTCGCTGGATTCGCGTACATCAGCGATCCCGGTGTGGTCAGGAGCTCGCCCGTTTCGAGCAGCGTCTTCAGCCCCGAGAGGATCATCGGCCAGCCGCCGTAAAGCTCATCGTTCGCGCCCTCCCGAAGCTGGTCGTGGGTGACGAGCAGTCGGCAGGAGTCGCCCACCGGTTCGATCTCAAAGGTGACCCGCGATGTCCCTTCGCGCTTCACGTCCTCGCCCCAGAGCGCCCGCATTGTCTGGACCAGGCGTCGCGGCGGATCGACCTCGACGTTCTCACCCTCGACCAAGATCCCGCTCGCGCCGGGATTGGTCGCCTCGTAGCGCGAGCCGCGCGTCCAGTCCGAGCTGATCCGATTGCCGAAGCTGTATTTGCTCCTCATCTCGGGATCCGTGATCGCCTTCCAGAGTCGTTCCGGAGTGGTCTTGATGTAGATCTCGAATACCTTTTCCATGGGTTCCTCCAGTCTTTTCTTGAGCCCGCTCAGCGTTGCCGCCCAGGGTTCCGCGTACTTGCTCACCCACCGGTCGTGGACGAGCCTGATCGGAACGGGGTTCAGGAAATGAAGCTTCTCGCGTCCTCGCCGCTTGCTCACCACGAGGCCCGCCTCTTCGAGCTGCTTCAGATGCTTCATCACGCCGAAACGGGTCATGGGCAAGCGCCCCTCCAGCGCGCTCAAGGTCTGCCCGTCTTCGCGGAAGAGCTCGTCGAGGAGGCCGCGGCGGGTTGGATCGGCTAGCGCCCTGAACACCGCGTCCATGCGTGGGACTATAGGTGACCGTTTAGTCACATGTCAACCCGCAAGGACCGCGTCGCCCACGCGCACGAGGCCGGGCTGAGCGACCTGAGCCCAGACACCAAACGCGAGGGGCTCGGTCGTGACCTCATCCCTCCGGTACGTCGCGAGGGCCGCGAGAGTGTCGAGGTCCGACACACCGGTGGCCGGATCCAGCGTCGTCACGGCGCAGCGGCCCACGTTTCCCTTCGGCACGATCACCGCGGAGCCGATGCGAATAGGAGTACCGATCCAGGTGTCCTCGCTATGCGCGTTCACACCGCCGATGCCGAAGAGCATCCGAAACCTTCGCGGATCGACGGGGCCGCTCGTGCCGGCGGCCTTCGCGATCGCGCGAAGGGACGCTTCCGAGAGGAGCGTCGCACCGCCGCCATCCCGGGCCCGGTCAACGCCTTCGCCGGCGTTGTCGAAGCGAACCAGTCGCACAGGCCGCTCGGCGACCGCCGACAGCGCCTCGGACCAGGGTCCCTCCACGATGTGCGCTGGGACCTCGCGCCGATAGATCGAGACGCTGATCGCGCGGCCCAGATCAATGGCGCCCTCGACCCTGGAGCCGTCCGGCGTCTCGAGCACGAGGTGACGCATCGCATCATCGAAGTGGGGACGAACTCCGATGAAGCCGTGTACGCGCTTCGCGTTCACCATTCGGCCTTCGGGATCGACGATGCAGAAGCGTCGATCATTCTCGACGCCGGCGCGACCGAGCTCGACCTGCTGAAGCTCCTGGATCGCCAGCGCCTTGATCGGTGCGACATGGATCCACGCGACGTGCCCACTCACGAGCCCGAGTCTTTCACAGGAGAGCGGGACGCCAGGCTAGCCGCGGCGCAGAATCGTCTGAAATGGGGTGCGGGTGAGCGACGACTTCTTCACCGAGGTGCCGGGGCGAATCGGGTACGGCGGGCCCGAGTCCGCCGATCCACTCTCGTACGCCGTCTACCAACCCGACCGCCAGGTGCAGGGCAAGCCAATGGCGGACCAGCTCCGCATCGCCGTGTGCCTCTGGCATTCGTTCAACTGGCCCGGCTCCGACGTCTTCGGAGTGGGCACCTTCGATCGCCCCTGGCTGAGCGCGGGGCTGGATCCGAGGACCGCTTCGCGAGCGAAGCTCGACGCGGCATTCGAGTTCATCGACAAGCTCGGCGTCCCCTTCTTCACGTTTCACGATCGGGATGTCGCGCCCGAGGGCCGGACGTACGCCGAGACGCGCGCGAACCTGGGTGCCAGCGTCGAGCAGATCGAGCGGCACATGGCCCGCACGGGAGCGCGGCTCCTGTGGGGTACCGCGAACCTCTTCGGGCATCCGCGCTACGCCGCGGGTGCCGCGACGAATCCCGATCCCGAGGTCTTCGCGTACGCCGCCGCCCAGGTCAAGACGATGCTCGAGGTGACCCACCGCCTCGGCGGAGCGAACTACGTGCTCTGGGGCGGGCGCGAGGGATACGAGACGCTGCTCAACACCGATCTCGCCCGAGAGGAGGCCCAGCTCGCGCGGTTCCTTGCGATGGTGGCCGAACACAAGCATCGGATCGGCTTCAAGGGCACGCTGCTCATCGAGCCGAAGCCACAGGAGCCCACGAAGCACCAGTACGACTACGACGCCGCGACCGTCGTCGGGTTCCTCCAGCGCCATGATCTCGCTGACGAGTACCGCCTGAACCTCGAGGCCAACCACGCGACGCTCGCGGGCCACAGCTTCCACCACGAGGTCGCCAGCGCGATCGCGATCGACGCCTTCGGCAGCATCGACGTGAACCGCGGCGACTACCAGAACGGCTGGGACACCGACCAGTTCCCGAACTCGGTCGACGAGCTGGCGCTCGCGCTCCACGAGATCCTTGCCGCGGGAGGATTCACGACGGGCGGCTTCAACTTCGACGCGAAGCTGCGGCGGCAGAGCGTGAGCCGCACAGACCTGTTCCACGCCCACATCAGCGGCATCGACACGCTCGCGCGGGCGCTGCTCGCGGCCGCCGACATGGTCGAGCATGAGACGCTGGCGGCGCCTCGCAGTGGCCGCTATGCGGGTTGGTCCGGCGATCTCGGAAACGCGATCCTGTCGGGTTCGGTGACGCTCGCCGATCTCGAGCGCCGGGTCGCGGCGGGCGAGATCGACCCGCGACCAAGGTCCGGACAGCAGGAGCTCCTCGAGGGTGCGGTCAACCGCCGGATCTGGGCCGTCGACCGCTCGCGGAAGGCTTAGCCGTGTAGCTCGGCCAGCTCCTGGCTCGTGAGCTTTGTCGGCGGCTTGCCGAGGATGATCATGCCGAGGACTTCGTCGGTCGTAACGTCGTTCTTGTTCACGGTCCCGACGAGCCTGCCGTGGTACATGACGCTGATCCGCTCGGACAGGTCGAACACGTCGTGAATATCGTGGCTGACGAGGAAGATGCCGATGCCCTCGTTCTTCAGCTGTCGAATCAGGGTATGCACCTGCGCGGTCTCGGCGGGCCCCAGAGCCGCCGTCGGCTCGTCCATGATCAGCGCGCGCGCGTTGAAGTGAATCGCGCGTGCAATCGCGACGGCCTGGCGCTGTCCGCCGGAGAGTCGAAGGACCGGCGACTTGAAATTCTTGAAGTTCGGGTTCAGGCGACCAATGACCTTCCGCGTTGCCGACTCCATGGCCGCGTCGTTGAGGGAACCGGCGCCGCTTAGCTCCCGCCCGAGGAACACGTTCGCGGGCGCATCGAGGTTGTCGGCGAGCGCGAGCGTCTGATAGATCGTCTCGATCCCGAGCGCTTTCGCATCGCGGGGATTGCCGATCGTGACCGGCTGCCCGTTGACGAGAATCTGCCCGGAGTCCGGTGGCCGGGCACCCGAGAGCGTCCGCATGAGGGTCGTCTTTCCCGCTCCGTTGCCGCCGACCACGCCAACGACCTCACCCGCGTGAACGTCGATCGTGACGCCGTCGACGGCGCGAACACCGCCGAAGGAGACGCGGATGCTCCGCAGCTCGACGAGCGGGGTGCGTTGCGCGACCGTCGCCGGCGTCTGCGTCAGGGGGCTCACCGCCACCGCTTCATCACCTCGACCTCCTACGTACGACTGTATCGAGGCCGACCGCGGCGACAAGGACGATCCCGACCACGATGTCCTGGGTCGGCGAGTCCACGAGGAGAAGCACCATCCCTGAGCGGAGCGACTGCATGACGACGGCGCCGAGGATCGCACCGGGAACCGTGCCAATCCCGCCCGAGAACGAGGTCCCGCCGATGACCGCGGCGGAGATCACATCGAGCTCGTTCTGTACGCCGAGGTTCGTCACCGCGGCGTTCAAGCGCGCGGTCTGCACCGCGGCGCTGATCGCCGCCAGGCTGCCCATAAGGGCGAAGGCCAGCATGATCGTGCGACGCACGTTGATGCCGGCGAGAGCCGCGGCCTCGGGATTGCCACCGATCGCGTAGACGTAGCGTCCGAACCGCCGCCGTGTCGCAAGGAAAGTCACGACG